>Ga0213839_1001163_pt1 | contig 18502 bp, 15 predicted proteins | sample SWPATP21_FD_160075 | JGI IMG/M metagenome (GOLD analysis project Ga0213839, IMG submission 160075) | Coastal seawater microbial communities from Marineland, Florida, United States - SWPA TP2 #1 | ecosystem: Environmental > Aquatic > Marine > Coastal | place: USA: Florida | collected 2016-08-14
CTGCTGAGCCTGGCCGGCGAGCAGCTCCAGGGGCGGGACGTCATCGTCGCCCACGGTGCGCTGGAGGACGAGGCGAGCCGCTTCCGGGCGGCGGCCCGCCACGACCGCGACGCCCGCTGGTGGCTCGACGTGGTGCGGGGCGTGCCCGGCGCCCTGACCCAGACCCTCGGCGTGGTGGCCCTCGGTGGGGTGCTGCTCGTGGGGGTGCGTGCGGCGGGCCGCGGAAGCATGGAGCCGGCCTCGGTCCTGGCGTTCGCGGCCGGACTGTTCCTCGCCCTGCGGCCGCTGATGGCCCTCGCCGAGGCTGGCAGCCTGTGGCGCCGCGCCCGTGCCGCACTGGAGCGAGTGGATGAGCTGGTGCAGGGGGAGCGGCCCCCGTGGGCGACGGAGCCCTCGCTGGCCCGAGGCAGCCACGTCCGCATCGATGGAGCGACCCTCGGGGAGGCGGTGGGGCCCATCCACCTGGAGGTGCCCGAAGGGCAGTGGGTGGTGCTGATGGGGGCCACGGGAGCTGGCAAGACCACGCTCCTCCGCTGGCTGGCGGGGCTTCAGGAACCGGACGGAGGCTCCCTGTCGATCGGCGGCGCGTCCCCTTGCCAGATCCCGCCAGTGGAGCGCCCCTGCGCCTACGTCCCCCAGGACAGCTCGCTCTTCGCACGCAGCGTCGCGGACAACGTGGCGATGGGGCAGGCCGACCTCGACGTGGTTGCACGGGCGCTGTCCACCGTGTCAGCCGCCGGCATCCCGCCCCAGCAGCGCCTCGGTCCCGACGGTGCTCCCCTCAGCGGCGGTGAGCGGCAGCGGATCGCCCTGGCCCGAGCCCTCGTGCTGGCGCGCCCCGTCTGGCTCCTCGACGAGCCCACCGCCCACCTCGATACCGACACCCGAGACCGGGTCGTGGCGGCGCTCCGCGAGGTCACGGAGGGGTGCACGGTGGTGTGCGCGACCCACGACGAAGCGCTCGCCGCGGCTGCCGACCGCGTCCTCCTCATGGACGGAGGGCGCGTGGTGGCCGACGGACCGCCTCAGCGGGTGCTTCCTCGCCAGGCGGGCGCTTGATCCCGGCCCCGATGGGCGCCGTCTGGATCCACGCGGCCTCCGTAGGGGAGGTGGCCGCGGCCGAGGTGCTGTGGAGGGCCCTGCCGGGCCCCCGCTTCGTGACCACCGACACCGCGACCGGGCTCCGGCGGGCCCGCGCCTTCACCTCGCTCTCCATGGAGCGACCCGTCGATCTCCCGGGCGCCGTCGCTCCCTTCCTGGCCCAGGCCCGTCCCCGCGCCCTGGTGTTCGTCGAGGGGACCTGGTGGCCCTGGCTGGCCCATCGGGCGCGACGGGCCGGGGTGCCCGTGCTCCGGGTGAGCTGCAAGGCCGGGGCTCGCACCCGACGGGTTCCGTCGGGCATCCTCCGTCGGCTCTGGGCGGCCGCCAGTGGGGTCGCCGCCCGGGACGGCGCCGAGGCCGCCTTCCTGGCGCAGGTCCACGACGTTCCCGTGGAGGTGCTGGGGGACCTGAAGGCAGGGATCCGACCCGCGCCCAGCCCCCTGCGATGGGCCCGCCCCTTCGTGGTGGGCGCGTCGATCCGGAGCGGGGACCTGGGCGCGCTCCTGACCGCATGGACGCAGGCCACACCGGACCACCAGCTGCTGTTGGCCCCCCGGCATCCCGATGCCTGGCGTCCCGAGGCGGCCCTTCAGGGGCTTCGCTGGGTCCGTCGAAGCACCCTCGTGGGGGGAGACGTGCCGCGCGACGTCGACGTGATCTGGCTCGACACCGTCGGGGAGCTGGGGTCCTGCCTGCAGGGGGCCTCGGCGGCCTTCGTGGGGGGGACCTTCGACCCGAGCATCGGCGGGCATGCGGCCGACGAAGCCCACGCCTGGGGGGTCCCGACGGTCGCCGGTCCGGAGCGAGGCTCGAACCCCCGCTCCCTCGCCACGTCGGTCCTGGCGACCGGTCCGGCCGACCTCGGGGATGCCCTCGCACGAGCTATCGACGCCTCCGTGCCGGGCCGGGATGACGACGTCGGCGAGCGGGTGGCCGACTACGTCCTCCGCCACAGCCGCGGACCCAGTGCCGAGCTGCCGCCGCGTCCATGGGCCCGACCCCTCGTGCCCCTGTGGCGCACCGCGGTTCGGGCCGACCGGCTGCGCCGCAGGCTCCGCCCCCGGATCCACGTCGACGTGCCGGTGATCTCGGTGGGGTCGGCCAACGCGCGGAGTCCCGGACGGACCAGCACCGTGCTGTGGATCGCCGCCCGCCTGGCTTCGGCGGGCCACCGAGTGGGGGTCGCCCTCCGCGGCTACCGACGGGCGTCCCGGGGACTGGCCTGCTCGTGGGACGGGGGCACCCTCGGCGACGAGGGGAGCCTGTTGGCAGCCCAGGACCTTCCCGTGGCAGCCTGCAGGCGCCGGGGCGAGGCGGTGACGGCCCTCGTCGACCACGGCTGCTCCATCGTCCTCCTCGACGACGGTCGACAGAGCAGCGAGGTGCACCGGGACCTGGACGTGGAGGTCATCGACGGCCGCTACCCGGCAGCGCGGGGTGTGCTCCCTGCGGGGGAGCGCCGAACCGACGCATGGGGCGACGGCGACGTGGCGCTCGTCCACCATCCGGAGGCGTGGCCCGACCGGCCCCGGGGCACCGTCGCGGTCCACCGTCGCCTCGGTGCCTGGCACCTTGGTGGGCGGCTCCAGCCCGCTGGACCCCAGGGCGCGGTGGCGGTCTGGCTGGGGCTCGGCCACCCCGAGGAGGTCCTCGCCAGCCTGCAGAACCCCGTGGCGCGTCAGTGGCTCGTCTCGGACCACGGCATGCCCCCCGCGGACCTGGGCGACCGGGTGGCGGGCCTGGCCCTCGTGTGCACCGACAAGGACCGGATGCGGCTGCCCCCGGAGCTGGCCGACCGGGCCTGGACCCGCCCGGTGGAGCTCGACGTCGAGGACGACCGCTGGCTGACCCGCTTCCTGGATTCCCCGTGAGCTCCCTCGGGCCGCTGCTGGAGCGCCGCTACCAGGAGCACCTGGCCGTGGACGTCGAGGCCCGCAGGGCAGGGGACCCGGTGGCCTTCGTGCATCGCTACACCGACCCCGCGGACCAGGAGATCGCCGGGGTCTTCGCGGCGTCGCTGGCCTTCGGCCGTGTGGCCGCCTTCCAGCCCGTCCTGAGGTCCCTGTTCGACGCGGCCGACGCCCACGGCGGGCCGTCCCGGGTCGCCGAGGACACCCCCGATGCCCTGGTGCGGGCCTGGGAGCCCCTCTTCTACCGGTGGATCCGGGGTCCGCAGCTCGTGGCCCTCCTGAGAGCGGTGGGGACGGTCCGGGCCCAGCATGGTCGGCTGGAGGCGCCGGGCGATGGGGGCCCCTGGAAGGAGGGCCTCGCCCGATGGGTCGCTGCCCTGCGGACGGCGGTGGCCGACGACGTGGGGCCTCGGGAGGCCTGGCCTCGGGGTCTCCGCTTCCTGTTGCCCAGCCCGGCCGAGGGGAGCGCCTGCAAGCGCTGGTGCATGTACGGGCGCTGGATGGTCCGACCGCCGAAGGAAGGGATCGACCTCGGGCTGTGGGGCCGGGACCCCGCCACGCTGGTGATGCCGGTCGACACCCACATCCTCCGCATCAGCCGCTTCGTCGGTCTCACCGCCCGAAAGGACGGGAGCTGGCGCACCGCGGAAGACATCACGGCGGCGTTGAGGGCCTTCGACCCCGAGGACCCCGTGCGCTTCGACTTCGCCCTCGCCCACCTGGGCATCAGCGGCGCCTGCAAGGGGGTCCGGCTGCCCGAGGTGTGCAGGGGCTGCCCCCTGGACGCGGCCTGCCGCGCTCCTACAGCGCGTCGAGGAGCTCGATGAGGCCGTCGGGGTTGTCGACGTGGAGCCAGTGGCCCGCGTCGGGGAGGACGTGCCACCCCACGGCCCCGCGCAGCCCGGCGGCCTCGCCCTGAGACAGCTCTTCGGGCCGCCAGCGATCCGAGCGCTCCGCGTGGACCAGCTGGGCGCCGGTGGCGATGGCGGCATCCCACAGGTCGGTCCGGAAGTAGGACTCCATCAGGCGCTGAACGCCGTCGAGATCCCAGACGAAGCGCCAGCCGTCGTCGCCGCGGGTGGCGGAGGTGAGCAGCCAGGACAGCGTGGGGCCGGAGATGCCAGCCGCCGTGAGGTAGGCGCGCAGGTCGTCCCGCTCGGCGGCGGGCACCGGAGCCCCCACGAGGGTCTGGACGATGAACAGCACGTCGTTGTCGGAGGGGGACGGGACCTCGCTGGGCGCTCCCGGGGGGCTGTCGAGGCTCCAGGTGACCTTCCCGGTGCGCGCGCCCCAGGTCAGCGCCACCTTGCCCCCGAAGGAGTGCCCCACGACGACGTCTGCGGCCCCATGGACGGCCTCCAGGGCCACCAGGTCCTCTGCGCAGGCCTCCAGCGTGTCCGGCTCGGGGGCGGGCGGCGCCTCCCCGTGGTGCCGCTGGTCCACCAGGAGCACTCTCAGCTCAGGGCGCCGACGGACCCAGCGGCGGGCGAAGGTGCGCCAGTTCCGCCCGGACCCGAGGATGCCGTGGAGCAGGTAGACGGTCCGATCCGGAGCGCTTCCGGCGATCTCTTCCCGGACCACAGCCGTCACGCGCCCAGCTCCCGCTGCCGGGCGGTCTGGGCGAGGATCCAGCGAAGGGTCTTCGTGTCGAAGGGCTTGTGGAGGACGGGGTTCCGCACGTCGGCCAGGAAGGACCGGGTGGATGCAGTGAACGCGCCGGCGGTCATGAACACCGTGCGTCGCTGCAGGCGAGGGTGGTTCTCACCCATCCAGCGATACAGGTCGATCCCCGACATGTTCCCCATCACGAGGTCGCAGAGGACGATGTCGAAGGCCTGGTCCTTGGCGAGCAGCTCCAGAGCCTCCTCGCCGCTCTCGGCGGTCTCGACGTCGTAGTGGGTGAGGGCGCGGCGCACCGACACCAGGATGTACGGCTCGTCGTCGACCACCAGCACTCGGCGCTTGGAGGTGACCTGGTCCCAGGTGTCGTCCTCGGACGCGTCGTCCCCTCGGTCCTCGTCGCCCCAGGACAGCACCTTCAGACGGCGGATGAGCTCGCTGACCCGACCGGCCCCTTCGGCCGACTCGTCGGCGAGGCGGAGGAGACGCTTTCGGCGTGCAGCGGGGATCTCCAGTCGCTCCACCTCCTCCACGAGGAGGTTGAGGTTCGTGATGACGTAGGCCACCGCGTTGTTCATCTCGTGGGCCATCCGACCGACGGTCGCGGCTTCCGCGGGAGAGGCCGACACCGCGCCTGCGTCATCGCTTGGCTCCTCCGCGTCGTCCCTGCTCATGGACCCCTCCGGGCGTCATCGTCCGGGGCCCGTTAACCGACCAGAGACGGGTTGCGGAGGATGGATGCAGCGCGAGCCCGAAGCGTCAGCGACCAAGAACATCACCGGCGGGAGCGGCTGTGGCTGCGGATGTCTGGGTGTGGTCGCCGCAATCGCGGGGATGATGGTCCTCGCAGGCATCTCCATCGACCTGTATGACGGCGGCGCCGATGTCACGGCCTGGTACGTCGGCATTGCTGCCATCGTCGGTGGTCTGGGCATGTCCAGCCTCGGGGTGATCCTCTTCGGCGGCAGCCTCTTCCTGGACTGACGACAGCGACCGCCGGGTCGGGCTGGTTATGGTGTGCGCTCCACGGAGGTCGCATGCGTCCCAGCATCCTCGCCCTGCTCCCCACCCTCGCGGTGTTGTCTGCCTGCAACGGCGACGATGGCCCCCCCGGCGGTGGAGACACCGACACGGACACCGACGTTCGCCCCGACTTCGTCTACAAGGCGGAAGCCGGCGCCGTGGCCTACAGCGCGGCCCTCACGCCCGACACCATCGCGGCCCACCAGATGTCCAACATGTTCCTCGCGTCGGTGGCCGTCGTGTCCGCCGACGAGAAGACGATGGACCGGCTGATCACCGATGGCGGCGCCAAGGGCGTCGAGGCCCCCAGCGGCGAGTTCGAGTGCTGGGAGCGCCCGGAGTTCCCGATGTGGTCCTTCGACCTCAACTTCGAGGCCTGCGACGCCCAGGGCTACGAGATGGGCGGCGGCGTGTCCATCGAGGATCACCCGTCCGGCCCGCTCCTCTACAGCTTCAACTCGTTCGCGATCGAGGGCCGCACCCTCGGCGGCACCTTCGCCCTCGACACCCGCACCGGCGTCGAGGCCCCCTTGTTCTGGGGCAGCTACAACACCGATCGCTCCAACCCGGGCCCGGAGAACACCGTCCAGCTCGGTGTCGGGGTCGACGGCGCGACCAGTGGCGCCACCTGGGAGGGGGGCAGCAGCATCGACTTCGACGAGCGCGACTGGTCGATGTGGGGTGCGCTCACCCTTCGCCCCGAGAAGCGCGAGTTCACCATCATCCACGGTGGCCGCACCCTCGAGGACGTCGCCGCAGAGTCTCCGGGCGCCGATGTCGTCAAGAACAGCCTGAACTGGCAGGAGTGCCGCTGCCCCACGGCGGGCGTCTCCACCTACGAGCTCGACCTCGCGTTCGACGAGATCACCATCGACCTCGACGACCTGGAGCTCGACCCCGACGACATCGACGAGCCCACCATCACCATCCCGGTCGACCACGTGGTGTCCGGCACGGCGACCATCGAGTACACCGGCTGCGGCGAGCAGACGGTCACCTACGACGTCAGCGGCACGACCATCGAGATCCCCAACGACGTGATCGTCGCCGCGACCTCCTTCCTCTGCGACACGAGCGGCATCGCCGACACCCAGCGCTGTCTGTCCATCGCGGGCGCCCTGCGGGAGGTCGGGCCCTTCGAGATCGCCGTGCCCGAGGCCGACGTGTTCGCCACGGCCCAGACGGCGGTCGACAACGACTTCGACGGCCCGTGGTGCCTCACGTACTAGCGCGACCTTTCGGAGGTCCTTCGCCAGATGTCCGCTGGCCGTGGCGCCAGGCTTCGGGCGGCAGACCTCGGGCGACGACCGGAACGAACGCGCCACGGCCAAGGCGTCCCATCGACGCCTCCTGCCCCCCGGCCCGTCTCGGCGAGCGGACGCCCGTCGCCGGACGCCCGGAGCCCTCGTGGAGACTCCGCACCACGCGTACGAGGCCGTAACGGTGGGGACACGCCCCGCGTCCAGGCTGGCTTTGCCTTGATCCCATGGGCGGCTTACGGCCGGCCCTCCGGAGAGATCGATGCACTTCCAGGACGTGATCCAGACCCTGTCCCGCTACTGGGGAGAGCAGCGTTGTGTGCTGCTGCAGCCCCATGACCTGATGATGGGGGCCGGTACCTTCCACCCGGCCACGGTGCTCCGCTCCCTGGGGCCCAAGCCGTGGCGCACGGCCTACGTGCAGCCCTGCCGCCGCCCGGGAGACGCTCGCTACGGCGACAACCCCAACCGCCTCGGCCACTACTACCAGTACCAGGTCATCCTGAAGCCGAGCCCCATCGACGTCCAGGACCTCTACCTGGGAAGCCTGAAGGCGATCGGGATCGACCTCCGAAAGCACGACGTGCGCTTCGTGGAGGACGACTGGGAGAGCCCCACCCTCGGGGCCTGGGGCCTCGGCTGGGAGGTGTGGCTCGACGGGATGGAGGTGAGCCAGTTCACCTACTTCCAGCAGGTGGGCGGCATCGCCTGCAGCCCCGTTCCAGCGGAGCTGACCTACGGCCTCGAGCGGCTGACCATGGCGCTCCAGGGGGTCGACGACGTCTACGATCTGTCCTGGGTCGAGGGGGTCTCGTACCGCGATGTGTTCCACCGCAACGAGGTGGAGCAGTCCAAGTACAACTTCGAGCAGAGCGATCCCGATGAGCTCTTCCAGCGCTTCAACAGCACCTTCGCCGAGTGTGGCCGGCTGTGCGAGCAGGGGCTGGCCCTCCCGGCGTACGACTACGCCATCCAGACCTCCCACATCTTCAACCTCCTCGATGCCCGGGGCGCGATCAGCGTGGCCGAGCGCCAGCAGTACATCCGCCGCATCCGCGAGCTGGCGTGTCGCTGTGCCGAGACCTGGGTGGAGCACTCTCCGGAGGAGCGCGTCGGCATCGAGTTCCGCACCCCCACGATGCTCCCCGTCGACGGCGCGCCGTCGGGCTCTGGAGAGCTGCTGGTGGAGCTCCAGTGCGAGGAGCTCCCGGCGGGCATGGTCCGTCCCGCCCTCGAGGGCCTGCGCAAGGGGCTTCTCGAGCTCCTCGACGGCATCCCCCACGGCGAGGTGCGCACCTACGCCACCCCCCGACGCCTCGCGGTCCAGGTGGACGGCGTGGCGGCCGAGACCCCCCGCACGACCACCCTGGTCACCGGCCCGCCAGCCGACCGCGCCTTCGTCGAGGGAGAGCCCACCAAGGCCGCGCTCGGCTTCGCCCGTGGGCGTGGCGTCGGCCCCGAGGCCCTGAAGGTCGTCGACGGCCCGAAGGGCAAGGTGGTCGCGGTGGAGGTCACCGAAGGGGGCGACGCCACGGCCGACGTCCTCTCCCGTGGGCTGGACGCCGTGGTCCGTGCCATTCCCTTCGCCAAGTCGATGGAGTGGGGGACGGGCGGCCTGCGCTTCGGGCGCCCGCTGCACCGCGTCAACGCTGTCTACGACGGGCTTCGTGTCCAGGCCATCGCTGGCGACCTCCTCGTCGGCTGCACCACCGTGGGGCACCGCCTCGCCCCCGATGCCGCCTTCACCTTCAGCGATGCCCTCGCCTGGGCCGAGGGCCTTCGGGACCGGGGCGTCGAGCCGGATCTCGCCGTCCGTGAGGCCACCATCCGTCGGCACCTGAAGGCCGCACAGGAGCGCCTGGACAGCGACCCCATCGTCGACGACGAGCTCCTCGAGGAGGTCCTCCACCTCGTCGAGTCGCCGACCCTCATCCTCGGCCGCTTCGACGCCGACCTGCTCCAGCTCCCGTCCCGGCTGCTGGTGGAGTCGATGAAGAAGAACCAGCGCTACTTCCCCGTGTTCAAGGCCGGCGTCCTCACCAACGACTTCGTGATCATCGGGAACAACCCGTGGGGCGACGAGGGCACCATCGCCGGCGGCAACGCACGGGTGCTCCTGGCCCGCTTCGACGACGCCCGCTTCTTCCTGGCCGAAGACAAGAAGGCCCGCCTCGAGGACCGCTTGGCCGACCTCGCCAAGATGCGGTGGATCCGGGGGCTGTCCACGATGGCCGCCAAGCAGGGCCGACTGGAGGACCTCGCAAGTGCGCTCGCCCCGCTGGTCGGCGCCGACGCCACCCATGCCGCCCGGGCCGGCGCCCTCTCCAAGGCCGACCTGGTGACCCTGATGGTGGGCGAGTTCCCCTCGCTGCAGGGCCACATGGGCCGGCTCTACGCCGAGGCCCAGGGGGAGCCTGCTCCGGTCGCCCTGGCCATCGAGGAGGCGTACCAGCCGGCATCCGCAGACGACGCGGTGGCCGAGACTCCCGTGGGCGTCGCCCTCGCGCTGGCGGAGCGCCTCGACACGCTGGTGGGCTGCTTCGGCATCGGCCTCAAGCCCAAGGGCGGCGATCCCCAGGGGCTGCGCCGCGCCGCCCAGGGCGTGGTGCGCCTCCTCGTGGAGAACGACCTGCGGATCGATCTCACCGAGCTGCTGCGCCTCGCCGTCGCCTCCTTCCATCGCGCCGCGGTCGCCGACGGCACGGCGGCCTACGACAAGTGGCTCGCCGCACGGGGCGCAGAGGCCCATCCCAAGGGCGACGCCGAGCTCGTGGCGGAGCTCTCCGACTTCATCCTCGCCCGCTGGCGGGCGCTGGCCGTCACGCGGGGCTCCACCGGTGACCTGGCCGACGCGGTCCTGGCCTCCACCGAGCCCGTGCCTCTCCTCCTCGACGGAAAGCTGGCCGCGCTGGTGGCCGTGGCCGGAGAGCCGCAGTTCGGCACCATCATGGCCACCTTCAAGCGGGTGGTGAACATCCACCGCGACGCCGCCGACGCCCAGGCGCCGAGCCGCGACCAGCTGACCGAGCCGGCAGAGCTGGCCCTCTTCGACGCCGTCGAGGTCGCGGCCCAGGGGGTCGCCGCCGCCGAGGCCGGCTTGGACCACGCCGCGGCCCTCGGCTCGATGCTGGCCCTCGAGGGCCCCGTCGCCGCCTTCTTCGACGCGGTGATGGTGAACGCCGAGGACCCCGGCGAGCGCAGCCGGCGTCAGGGACTCCTCGGGCGCATCGCCTCGCTGTTCGCTACGTTCGCCGACTTCTCCCGCATCTCCACGCGCTGAGGCTCACGTTGTCCGACTCCCCCTGGGTTCTCCCGTTCTCCGCCGCCGGCGGCCTTCCCGCCGAGCGCCTGGGCCTCAAGGGCCTCGGCCTCGTCACCATGGCCAGCCTCGAGCTTCCGGTGCCTCCCGGGCTCGTGCTCACCACCGACACCTGCGCCGCCTTCTTCGCCGGGGGCGAGGTGTGGCCAGCAGGGCTCCAAGAGCAGCTGGAGCAGGGCATCCAGGACCTCGAGGCTCGGGCGGGCAAGCGCTTCGGCGACCTCAAGGACCCGCTGCTCGTCTCGGTGCGCTCCGGTGCCGTGGTGTCGATGCCCGGGATGATGGACACCGTCCTGGACATCGGCCTCAACCACCAGGCCACGGAAGCCCTCGCCAGGCGGACCGGCGATCCCCGCTTCGCCTGGGACAGCTACCGTCGCTTCGTGCAGCTCTTCGGAGACGTCGTGCTCGGCGTCCACTACACCCGGTTCGCACGGGCGCAGGCCCAGGTCCTCCAGGGTCGCGACATCGCGGACGTCGACGTCGACGGTCTGCGGGAGGTGGTGGCGGCCCTCGAGGCGGTGGTCGCCGACCATGGGGCGGCCTTCCCCCACGATCCAAGGGAGCAGCTCCGCTTCGCCATCGACGCCGTGTTCCGCTCCTACAACAGCCACCGCGCCCGCTACTACCGCAAGACCCACGGCATCCCCGAAGACGCCGGCACCGCGGTCTACGTCCAGGCGATGGTCTTCGGCAACCTGGGCGACCAGTCCTGCACCGGGGCGGTCACCACCCGCAACCCCAACACGGGCCACCGCGGCCTGATGGGGGAGTGGCTGCCGCGGACCCAGGGAGAGGTCGGATCCGGCCACGCGGACCCGCTGCCCGTCACGGCATCCATGGAGCGGGAGGGGGCGACCCTGGAGGCGGCACACCCCGAGGTGTTCGCCCAGCTCACCGACACCTGCAAGCGCCTCGAGGCCCACTTCTGCGACATGCAGCGGGTGGAGTTCACCGTGGAGCAGGGGAAGCTCTGGCTCCTGCAGACCTCTCCGGCAGAGCGCACCGCGCTGGCGTCGGTCCAGGTGGTCGTCGATCTCGTCGAGGAAGGCGTGATCGACCAGCGGAGCGCCCTGCTGCGGGTCGACCCCCGCAAGCTCGAGTACGTGCTGCGCCCGGTCATCGCCCCGGACGCCAAGCGCAAGGTGATCGCACGGGGCCTCGACGCCTCCCCCGGAGCGGCCAGCGGCCGGGTCGTCTTCGAGGCCAGCGAGTGCCGGGAGCACCACGAACGCGACGAGCCCACCATCCTCGTCCGACTCGACACCTCCCCCGAAGACATCCAGGGGATGACCCTCGCCGCGGGCATCCTCACGGCGCGGGGCGGCCAGACGAGCCACGCGGCCGTGGTGGCGCGAGGGATGGGCAAGCCGGCGGTGGTCGGCTGCACCGACATCCAGGTCGACTACGCCCGGCAGCTCTTCTACGCCGGCGACTCCGTGATCCGAAAGGGCGACTGGGTCACCATCGATGGCGGCACCGGCGAGGTCATGGAGGGCAGGGTGAACATGCTCGCCCCCCAGACGGATGTGGGGGCGATGGCCAAGCTGCTCGCCTGGGCCGACAGCGCGGCACGCCTCAAGGTGCGCGCCAACGCCGACACCGGGGCCGACGCGGCCCGGGCCCGCACGCTCGGCGCCCGTGGGGTCGGTCTGTGCCGTACCGAGCACATGTTCTTCCAGCCCGATGCGCTCCGGGCCATGCGGCGGATGATCCTCGCCGACGACCCCCGCAGCCGTCGCCGGGCCCTCAACGACATCCTGCCCATCCAGCGAGACATGTTCCGGGAGCTGTTCCGCAACATGGACGGCCTGCCGGTCACCGTGCGCCTCCTCGACCCGCCGCTCCACGAGTTCCTCCCCGAGCGGGAGGCCGACATCGCCGACGTCGCCACCGATCTCGGCGTGCGCCCCGAGTCCTTGCGGGCGCGGCTGGCCCAGCTCCACGAGACGAACCCGATGCTGGGGCACCGCGGCGTCCGCATCGGCGTCACCAGCCCGGAGGTCTACAAGACCCAGGCCCGAGCTCTGTTCGAGGCCGCCTGCGAGCTCACCCGGGAGGGGGTGATCGTGCGGCCCGAGGTGATGGTGCCCCTCGTGGGCATCGCCAAGGAGCTGGATCGCATCCAGGCCCTCGTCCACGACGTCGCCGAGCAGGTGTTCGCGGAGTACGGCACCGAGCCGGAGTACGCCGTCGGCACCATGATCGAGCTGCCCCGTGCCGCGCTGATCGCCGGCCAGCTCGCCAAGCAGGCGGACTTCTTCAGCTTCGGCACCAACGACCTCACCCAGATGGTGTTCGGCTTCTCCCGCGACGACATGGGCAAGTACTTCGCGGACTACCAGCGGGAGGGCATCCTCCCCACCAGCCCCCTGGCGGCCTTCGACGTCGAAGGGGTGGGGGAGATGGTCCGCATCGGCGTCGAGCGGGGCCGGGAGACCAACCCGCGGCTCCCCGTCGGCGTGTGCGGCGAGCACGGTGCCGACCCCGAGGGGGTGGCCTTCTTCCACTCGGTCGGGGTCGACTACGTCAGCTGCAGCCCGTACCGCGTGCCGGTGGCCCGCCTGGCGGCTGCCCATGCGGCCCTCGGTGCTGGTCCCGGCTGAGCCCGTGGAAGCTCGGACGGCTGTGAGCGGTTACCCACGCAGCCGCGTTCCCCCGGAGGAGAAGATGGTCCGCACCCTCACTGCTGCCGCCCTGCTGATGCTGGCACCCGTCGCCCAGGCCGGCAGCCTGTGCACGGTCGACTTCCAGAAGGCCGTCACCGAGACGAACGAGGGCAAGTCGGCCCAGACCAAGATCGACGGCTTGTTCAAGTCCCGGCAGGACGAGCTCCTCAAGATGCAGACGCAGTTCGAGCAGAAGGTCAACGACTTCCAGAAGCGGGCCGCCATGCTCGCCGCCGATGCTCGCGCTGCCGAGGAGCAGCAGCTGATGGCCCAGCAGGCCCAGCTGCAGCAGACCGCGATGCAGTACGAGCAGGAGATGCAGCAGACCTACATGAGCATGCTGGGCGACCTCGACCAGAAGATGCGCACGGTCGCGGCCGACGTGGGCAAGAGCAAGAGCTGCTCGGTGGTGCTCGACAAGGCCATGGTGGTGTACGCCGCCTCGGACGTCGTCGACGTCACCCTCGACCTGGTCGCTCGCTACAACAGCGTGCACCAGTAGGTCCCATGGGGGGGCTCACCACCGCGGAGCTGGCCGAGCTGGTCGGCGGTCGCTGCGAGGGCTCCCTCGAGCGGCGCATCACCGGCGTGGCGCCTCTCGACACGGCTGGCCCCGAGCAGCTCTCGTTCTGCCGGGGCGGCGCCTGGGCGCGCATCCTTCCGCGGACCACCGCGGGGGCGGTGTTCGTCTCCGACCTGGATCCCCCCGAGGGCACGGTCGCCATCCGGGTCCAGGACCCACGCCTCGCGTACGCCCTCGCGGCTGCCGCGCTGGTGCCGCTCCAGTGGCCAGCCCCTGGCATCCACGGCGACGCCGTCGTCGACCCGGACGCCCACGTCGACCCGGCAGCCACGGTCGACGCCCTCGCCGTGATCGAGGCAGGCGCCCACATCGCAGCGGGGGCCTGGGTGCAGGCCGGTGCCTACGTGGGCCGAGGCGCGGTGATCGGCGTCGACGCACGGCTCATGCCCCACGCCGTGGTCATGGAGCGCTGTGTGGTGGGGGCGCGGGTGTGGCTGCAGCCAGGGGCCGTGGTGGGGGCCGATGGCTTCGGCCACGTGGTCGGTCCCGACGGCCCCGTGCGCGTCCCCCAGCTCGGCACGGTGGTCCTCGAGGACGACGTGGAGGTCGGCGCCAACGCGTGCGTCGACCGGGCCGCCCTCGACGAGACACGGATCGGCCGGGGCTCCCGCCTCGACAACCTCGTGCAGGTGGCCCATGGGGTCCGCATCGGCGCCGAGTGCATGCTGGCCGCCTTCGCAGGCGTCGCCGGTGGGGCGCGCCTCGGCGACCGGGTCGTCATGGCCGGGCGCACGGCCGTGGTCGACGGCATCGAGGTCGGCAGCGGCGCTGTGTTCGCCGGCCTCGCGTCGGCGAGCCGGAACGTCCCTGCGGGACGGAAGCTGGGGGGCAGCCCGGCCCGCCGCTACCGGACCTGGCTGCGGGAGGTCGCCGCCACCCGGCAGCTCCCCGACCTGCTCCGGCGCTTCGAGCGCCTCGAGCGTACCGTGCACGCCATCGTCCCCACCTCGGAGCACCCGTGAACCGCGACCAGATCCTGGAGCTGCTGCCTCACCGCGACCCCTTCGTGATGGTCGACGAGGTCGTGGAGATCGATGCGGAGCGCATCGTGGCCCTCAAGCACGTCCGCGACGACGAGGACTGGTGCCGGGGCCACTTCCCAGGCAACCCGATCATGCCCGGGGTGTTGATCACCGAGGCCCTCGCCCAGTCTGCGGCCCTCATCTACCTCCACGCCCATCGGGACCGCGCCGGGGCCACCGTCTACCTCGTCGGCGCCGACAAGCTGCGCTTCCGCAAGCCGGTGCGGCCGGGGGATACGCTGCGCCTCGAGGTGTCCATCGCCAGCCAGCGTCGCGGCATCTGGACCTTCGACGGCACCGCCACCGTCGACGACGCTCGCGTGGCCAACGGCACCTTCATGGCCACCGTCGCTCAGGCAGAGTAGCCTCCACACCGTCCCCGAGGAGCCGCCGTGGCCATCCACCCCACCGCCATCGTCGACCCTGCCGCCGAGCTCGGCGACGTCACCGTCGGCCCCTACGCCATCATCGGCGCGGGGGTCGTCCTCCACGATGGCGTCTCCGTCGGCGCTCACTCCGTGGTCGAAGGTCCGATGGTCGTGGGGCAGGGGACCGAGATCGGGCACCACGTCGTGCTCGGGGGCCTTCCCCAGGACCAGAAGCACGACCGCAGCGCCCCCACCCGACTGCTGATCGGCAAGAACAACGTGTTCCGGGAGTTCAGCTCGGCCCACCGGGGCTCCAGCGGCGGCGGTGCCGAGACCCGGATCGGCGACGGCAACTACTTCATGGCCAACAGCCACGTCGCCCACGACTGCACCGTCGGCCACGGCACCATGTTCGCCAACTCCGCGGCCATCGCCGGCCACGTGGAGGTGCACGACGGCGCCATCCTCGGCGGCCTCTGTGCCGTGCATCAGCACAGCCGCATCGGTCGCTTCGCCATGATCGGCGGCGGCGCCATGTGCGCCCAGGACGTGCCGCCGTTCACCATCGCCCAGGGAGACCGGGCGCGGCTGTACGGCGTCAACATCATCGGCCTGCGGCGCAACGGCATGTCCGCCGAAACCGTCAGCCGCATCAAGGAGGCGTGGCGCCAGCTCTTCGTCAGCGACGTCCCCAAGAAGCTGGCCCTGGCCCGCGTGGCCGAGGCCCATGGCGACGTCGCCGAGGTGGCCGAGCTGGTCGCCTTCGTCCGGGAGAGCCCTCGGGGCGTGTGCCGGGCGGCCGTGCGGCACTGACCCCGTGCGGGTCCTCGTCCTCGGCGCCGGCCGCATGGGCGGGCACCACGCCCGGATGCTCGGTCGCCAGGACGACGTCCGCGAGGTGTGGATCTGCGACCGCCACCTCGACAGGGCACAGGCCCTCGCACGGGAGGTCGGAGGCCTGGCGGTGCCCAGGGAACAGGCTGTCCCCGGCTCCATCGACGTAGCGTGGGTCGTGGTCGCGACCCCCACCGACCAGCACGGAGAGGCCCGTGGGTGGGCAGAGGCCGGCGCGGACGTGTTGGTGGAGAAGCCCCTGGCCGCCGACCTCGTCGCTGCAGAGCGCCTCAGACACCCTCGGATCCGTGTCGGCCACGTGGAGCGGCACAACCCCGTCTGGGGCCACGCCCCTCTCAGGGGCCCGCTGACGGTGCACGTCCGCAGGGTCGTGTCGCGGCCGCCCTCCACGGATCCCGGTCGCGACGTGGTCTCCGACCTGATGCTCCACGATCTCGACCTCCTCCTCCACCTCCGCGGCGGGCCACTGCGGGTCGAGCGCGTGGCGGGCCGTGCGGACCTGCACGTGGTCGCAGAGCTCCGCGGCCCCGGGGTGGTGGCGACCGTGGAGGCCGGCGTGGAGGGGGCAGCTCCCGTGGCGCGCTGCTGGGAAGGTGTCGATGCCGACGGGCCCTTTCGACTGGACTTCGACGGCCGAAGGGCGTGGCGCGGCGGCGCGCTCGTGGGGGAGGGCGGTCCCGATGCCCTCGAGGCGCAGTGGCGGACCCTGATCGGGGGAGGGGGCGTCGATGCAGAGGAGGCCTCGACGGTCCTCGGGCTGGCCGCCACCATCCTGAGGCGGCTACCTGTCCCCCATGAGACCCCGGAGCACACCGATGCGACGTGAAGCCCAGCTGTTCGTTGTCCTCGCCACCGCGACCCTCGGTGGCTGCGCCGGAGGCGTCGATCTGGACGAGGCCTTCGGCGGGCGCTGGGAGGTCGTGGAGCACCAGGAGGCCCCCGAGTGTGGGGAACCGGGCCCCGCCGACCCCACCTGGGCGGCCATGAGCCTCGAGTTCGTGGACCTCGAGGGCTTCGTGGGCATCACCATCGCCCGCTGCGAGGGCGGCTGCGACACGCCCAGCGCCGCCGTCCCCCTCGACGTGATCGAAGAGGACCGCATCGGTGGCCTCGACACCCAGACGGGGCTGTTCCACAGCGTCTCCGGAGAGGTGTGCCAGTCGTCCCTGATCGACGTGGACGCGACCCTGGAGGGGGACCGCTTGCTCCTGGAGATGCGGAGCTACTACGGGGGCCTCACCCCCCCGGCCGACGGCGACTGCGAGGCCCTGGTGGCGAACGTGAGCGACGACCTCTGCGACGTGCAGGTGACCATCGAGGGCGTCCGCTGAGCCCTCGCCCCGACGTGCTGATCGTGACCGCGGAACCGAGCGGCGACGTGCTGGCGACGGGGCTGGCAGCCACCTTGAGCGACCTCCGTGTGGCTTGTGCCACGGGCGGGCCCATCCCGGGCACCGAGTCGGTGCGAGTCCCCCGTCCGGCGTCGGTGATGGGGCTCCTCGATGCCGTGCGAGCACTCCGGCAGACCCGCCGCGCGCTCCGACAGCTGGCGGCCTGGGTACAGGACCGACGCCCCCGCCTGCTGGTCACCGTCGACGGACCCAGCTTCACGCTGCGGCTCTCCAGGGCCCTGCGGCCCATGCCGTCGATCCACGTGGTCGCCCCCCAGGTGTGGGCCTGGCGGCCGGGACGGGTCGACCGACTGGCCCAGGCGACGGACGCCGTGCTCTGCCTGCTTCCCTTCGAGCCAGCGTGGTTCGCTGGACGGATGCGGGCGGTCTTCGTCGGGCATCCCGCCGTCGACCTGGCCCCCGAGCCCACCGGACCCAGGCCCGCCTGGGCGCTGCTCCCCGGCAGCCGTCCCGCCGAGGTCCGCCGCCTCGGGCCCACCCTACGAGAGGTCGCACGGCGCCTGGAGGTCGTGGACCCCACCGCGGGCCTCCTCACCGTGCGGGCCCCGGGGGCGCCGAGCCTCGACGTTCCGAACCTGCAGACCGTCGACCGCATCGAGCAGCTCGCCGGGGTTCGCGGGGCTGTGGCGGCGTCCGGAACGGTGAGCCTCCAGCTGGCGGCGTTGGCCGTTCCCCAGGTCGTCGTCGCCCGGACGGACCCGTGGACGTGGGCCGTGGGTCGTGAGGTGGTGCGAACCCCCTGGGTGGCGCTGCCCAACGTGCTGGCGGGCCGGTGTGTGGTCTCCGAGCACGTCCAGCACCTCGACCCTGCCGCGATCGTCCGGGACCTGCTCCATGCGCGGGCGGTCCCCCTCCCGGAGCTCCATGGGGCCGAGGCCTACGGTCGGATGGCGGCAGAGATCCGTGCCCGCCTGCGGGTGGCGCCGTGAACACCCAGGCGGCGCTGCTGCTCGTGGCGGGCTTCCTGGCGCAGCTCGCGCTGGCGGCCCACTGGAGCGTCACCGGCCCCGAGGCGCTCTGGTGGGCCACGGCCGCCTCTGCCCTGCCGCCGGAGCCTCTCTGGGTGCGCGCTCCCGGCCTCGTCCTTCACCTGCTGGTCGTGGCGCTGATGATGCCGTTCGCGACCCACCCGCGCCGCTTCGTGGTCCTGGCGCAGTGCACCCCCGCCCTCGGAGGTGTGGCCCTGTTCGGGACCGCCGCGGGCTGGGCGTCCGGGGTGTGGGGCCTGGCCCTCGTCGCCACGCTCCACGGCGGCCGGGGCCACGCCGTCGCCGGCGCCCTGGTGGGCCTGGGGATCGGCCTGGGGCCCGACGTCGCCTCCACCCTCCTCGTGCTGCCCCTGGCGGCGCTGGCCGGCATGG
>Ga0213839_1001166_pt1 | contig 18495 bp, 15 predicted proteins | sample SWPATP21_FD_160075 | JGI IMG/M metagenome (GOLD analysis project Ga0213839, IMG submission 160075) | Coastal seawater microbial communities from Marineland, Florida, United States - SWPA TP2 #1 | ecosystem: Environmental > Aquatic > Marine > Coastal | place: USA: Florida | collected 2016-08-14
TGAACGCCGTGGTGCCGGGCCTGATGGCCGTGGGCGAGGCGGGCTGCGCCTCGGTGCATGGGGCGAACCGTCTGGGCTCCAACTCCCTGATCGACCTGGTGGTCTTCGGCCGCGCGGCGGCGATCCGGGCGGGCGATGTGGTGGACCGCGGGGCTTCGGTGCCCGCGACCAACACCGCGTCGGTCGACAAGGCCTTTGACCGGTTCGATTTCTACCGCAACGCCAATGGTGGCATCCCAACCGCCGATCTGCGGCTTGAGATGCAGCGGTGCATGCAGTCGGATGCGGCGGTGTTCCGCGAAAGCAAGACGCTGGAAGAGGGCGTGGCGAAGATGACCGAGATCGCGGCCAAGCTGCCCGATGTGAAGGTCACCGACCGCTCGCTGGTGTGGAATTCGGACCTGATGGAGACGCTGGAGCTGACCAACCTGATGCCGAACGCGCTGGCGACGATCGTGGGGGCAGAGGCCCGCAAGGAGAGCCGTGGCGCCCATGCGCATGAGGATTATTCCGAGCGGGACGACGAGAACTGGCGTGTGCACACGATCAGCCGCGTCGACGGCAACAAGGTCGAACTGTCCTATCGCCCGGTCATCACCGATCCGCTGACGCCCGAAAAGGACGGCGGTATCGAGCTGAAGAAAATCGCGCCCAAGGCGCGGACGTTCTGAGGAGGACGAGATGGTACAACTGACGCTTCCCAAGAATTCCCGCATCACGGCCGGCAAGACCTGGCCGAAGCCGGACGGCGCGACCAATGTCCGCAAGTTCCAGATCTATCGCTGGAACCCGGACACGGGCGAAAACCCGCGGGTGGATACCTATTTCCTGGACATGGACAAATGCGGTCCGATGATCCTGGACGCGCTGATCAAGATCAAGAACGAGATCGACCCGACGCTGACCTTCCGCCGGTCCTGCCGCGAAGGGATCTGCGGGTCCTGCGCGATGAACATCGACGGGCGCAACACGCTGGCCTGCATCTTCGGCCTCGACGAGGTGAAGGGCGATGTGAAGATCTATCCGCTGCCGCACATGCCGGTGGTGAAGGACCTGATCCCGGACCTGACGCATTTCTATGCGCAGCACGCCTCGATCATGCCCTGGCTGGAAACCAAGACCAACGCGCCCGCGAAGGAATGGCGGCAGTCCATCGAGGACCGCAAGAAGCTCGACGGTCTTTATGAATGCGTGATGTGCGCGTCGTGCTCGACCGCGTGTCCGTCCTACTGGTGGAACGGCGACCGGTATCTCGGGCCGGCGGCGCTGCTTCACGCCTATCGCTGGATCATCGACTCGCGCGATGAGGCGACGGGCGAGCGGCTGGACGATCTGGAGGATCCGTTCAAGCTCTACCGCTGCCACACGATCATGAACTGCGCCAAGACCTGCCCCAAGGGCCTGAACCCGGCGGCGGCGATTTCGCATATCAAGAAGATGATGGTGGAGCGGACGGTCTGATCCCTCCGAGTCTTCCCGGATGATGAACGGCCCCCTTGCGGGGCCGTTTTTCTGTGGCGGGCTCCGCCCCCTCGGCGCGTGCCGCGCCTCTCCCGCGACGTATTTGCGACCAGAAGACGGGCGTTGTCGGGTTTGCCAGACGGGAGAGGCGGCGCTAGGCTCCTCATCGGAGGAGACATCATGAACAAGCACAGCCATGTGGATCGCGTGGTCAGCGCGGTTCTGTCGGGGTCGGCCGCAGCGCGGTCGCCGCTGGCCGCGTCGTGGCGCCGGTCGATGGACCGGCACGGGCTCGACCCCGGGGAGAGCCGGGCGCCGTCGCGGCTGAGCGAGGCGGAGGTGCGCGATCACCGGGCGCGGCTGGAGCGGTTCATGGTGGTGGCGGCGCCGAAGCTGGATCAGCTTTTCGGGCTGGTCGGCAATTCGGGCTGCGGCGTGCTTCTGACCGACGAGAAGGGGATCGTGCTGGACCGGCGCTGCACCGATGGCGACCTCCGGGTGTTCGAGAGCTGGGGCCTCGCTTTGGGCGCGGACTGGAGCGAGGAGAGCGAGGGGACCAACGGGATCGGCACCTGCCTGGCCGAACGGCGCGCGGTGACGATCCACCGGGAGGAGCATTTCCTCGCGCGCAACACCGCGATGAGCTGCATGGATGCGCCGATCTTCGGGCCTGACGGGCGGCTGGTGGCTGCGCTCGACGTGTCCTCGGCCCGGGCGGATCAGACGGAGGCGTTCAACCGCGTTATCGCGGCCACCGTGGCGCAGACGGCGAAGACGATCGAGGCGGATTACTTCCGCGCGTCCTATGCCGGGGCGCGGATCGTGGTGGCGGAGGGCGATGACAGCGAGGCGGCGATGCTGCTGGCGGTGGATGGCGACGACATCGTCATCGGCGCGACGCGCGGGGCGCGGCGGGCCTTTGGCATGGCGGCGACCGGGCCGGTGGCGCCGATGCCTGCCTCGGATCTCTTCGGGCGGGGCGAGGGGCCGACCGGTTTCGAAAAGGCGGAGCGGGCGGCGGTGATGCGCGCGCTGGCGCGGGCCAAAGGCAATGTGTCGGAGGCGGCGCGGGCCCTGGGCGTGGGTCGCGCGACCCTCTATCGCCGGATGAAGCGGCTCGGGATCAGCGATTAGGATCGCCCGGCCCAAGGGTGCATCTGCGGCGGCGGACCGTTCGGATTTCTGTGCCGAGGGGCCGTCCGGGTGGCGTGACGGCAGGCTTTGCCGGGTGGCGCGGCGCGGCTAGGGTTCCTGCGGGAGGAGCGTCGGATGCAGAGATACAAGGCGGATGTCGTGGTTGTCGGCGCGGGTCTGGCCGGGCTTGTCGCGGCGGTGGAGGCGGCGGGGCGCGGGCGCAAGGTTCTGCTGCTGGACCAGGAGGGGGCGCAGAGCCTGGGCGGACAGGCCTTCTGGTCGCTTGGCGGACTGTTCATGGTGGATACGCCGGAACAGCGGCGGATGAAGATCCGGGACAGCCGCGATCTGGCGGCGCAGGACTGGATGGGATCGGCGGGGTTCGATCGGGCAGAGGATGCCAATCCTCGGGCCGTGGCGGAGGCCTATCTGGATTTTGCCAGCGGCGAGATGCGGGCCTGGCTGGCGGGGATGGGGATGCGCTGGTTCCCGGTTGTCGGCTGGGCCGAGCGGGGCGGCGGGCTGGCCCATGGGCATGGCAATTCGGTCCCGCGCTTTCACCTGACCTGGGGGACCGGGCCGGGGGTCGTCGCGCCCTTTGCCGAGAGGGCGCTGGCGCTGGCGGAGAGCGGGGCGCTCACCTTCGGGTTCCGGCATCGGGTGACGGCGCTGGACCTTGCCGCGCGGCGGGTGGCCGGAGAGGTCCTGGTGCCGAGCGATGCACCGCGCGGGCAGAGCACCTCGCGGGAAGTGGCCGGAGAATTCGAGGCAGAGGGGGAGAGCCTGATCCTGACCTCCGGCGGGATTGGCGGGGATCATGAGAAGGTTCGGCGGCACTGGCCGGTCGAGCGGCTGGGGCCCGCGCCCGAGCGGATGGTGTCGGGCGTGCCGGATTACGTGGACGGGCAGTTGCAGGGCCTCGCCGAGGCGGCGGGGGCCGGTCTGATCAACGGCGACCGGATGTGGCATTACTGCGAGGGGATCGAGAACTGGGATCCGATCTGGCCGAACCACGGCATCCGCATCCTGCCCGGCCCCTCCTCGATGTGGTTCGATGCGCGGGGTGCGCGGATGGAGGCGCCGTGCCTGCCGGGGTTCGATACGCTGGCGACGCTGCGGCGGATATTGTCGACGGGGCAGGATCACAGCTGGTTCGTGCTGACGCAGGCGATCATCAAGAAGGAATTCGCGCTGTCGGGGTCGGAACAGAACCCCGACTTTACCTCCGGCAAGTGGGGTGAGGTCATCCGGCAGCGGGTGCTGAACAAGGCGGCCACCGGGCCGGTGGAAGCGTTCAAGGAGAAGGGCGCGGATTTTGTCGTGGCCGACACGCTGGAGGCGCTGGTCGAGGGGATGAACCGGCTTGAACCGGAATGCCCGCTGGATGCAGGCGCGCTGCGGCGGCAGATCGAGGCGCGCGACCGGGAGATGGGCAATCCGTTCTCCAAGGACGCGCAGGTGACGGCGATTCACGGGGCGCGGCGATATCTGGGCGACAAGCTGGTGCGGACAGCGAAACCGCATCGCATCCTCGATCCCGCAGCGGGGCCGCTGATCGCGGTGCGGCTGAACATCCTGACGCGGAAGTCTCTGGGCGGGTTGCATACGGATGTGCGGGCGCGGGTGCTGGATGGTTCCGGCGGGGTGATCGACGGGGTCTATGCTGCGGGGGAGGTCGCGGGCTTTGGCGGCGGCGGGTATCACGGCTACAACGCGCTGGAGGGGACGTTTCTTGGCGGGTGCCTGTTCTCGGGCCGGACGGCGGGGCGCGAGGTTTGATTTTTCTGCATTGCAGCAATGCGAAATCATGGGCTGCGAAAGCGGGCGCCAAGGCCCATCTTTTTCGTCAGGGAGGGGCCTTTTGGAGATGAGGCACCTGATGGACCATATCGCAAAACCGACCGCCGAAGAACTTCGCAAGGCGCAGGCCGCGCTGGATGCGGCGAACCTGGCATATGCCTACTTCACGCCGCTTTCCCCGGAGACCGCGAAGACCGAGACCGGCGAATATTTCGCCTATGTCAAAGCGGCCTGATCCGGGACCCGCGAACCATTGCAACCCCGCCACAGGTTTGCTGGCGGGGTTTTTATTTAAAATCAATATCTTGCAGATATCTTGGCCGCGAGGGCGACTTTTTTATCCACACGGGCACATTTCCTCTTGATCGAATCCGCTATTGGCCCGATATGCGGTTTTACATAGACGCCAACGCACGCGCCTCTGGCGAGAGGGCTAAATCGATAAGCCCTGCGGTTACGTAGCGACGGTAACGTCTTCACTGGAACTGAGCGGTCTGCGCCGAGAAATCGGAATGGCCGGGTCTGATGGAGATGACCAATGAACGCATACGTAGCCGAATTTTCGGCCCGCACCTCTGTACGTCGTGAATCCCGCGTGGAGACCTTTATCCGGTCGACCGTTTTCGATCGTCCGACGCTCGTCATCGACGTGGACCGCGTCGAAGAGCAGTACCACGCGCTGAAATCCGGCCTGGGCCGTGCCCGCATCCACTATGCCGTGAAAGCCAACCCGCAGCGTGAGATCGTCGAGCGCCTCGTGGACCTCGGCTCCGGCTTCGATGCGGCCTCCCGCGCGGAGATCGAGCTTTGCCTGTCGCTTGGCGCCCGTCCGGAGAACATCTCTTTCGGGAACACCGTCAAGAAGGTGCGCGATATCGAGTTCGCCTGGCACGCCGGTGTCACCCTCTTTGCCGCGGATGCGGAAGAGGAGCTGGAAAAGATTGCCGAATATGCGCCCGGTGCAGAGGTCTACATCCGCCTGATCGTGGATGCGTCCGAAGCCGACTGGCCGCTGTCGCGCAAGTTCGGCTGTGCCCGTGACAAGGCGATTGCGCTGCTGGACATGGCTGTCGAGCTGGGCCTGAAGCCGGTCGGTTTCTCTTTCCACGTCGGGTCGCAGACCAAACGCGCAGAGATGTGGACTGCCACGCTGGACCAGGTTGCCGCCGTGTGGGACGCCGCGAAAGAGGCCGGTCACGAGCTGACCCTGCTCAACATCGGTGGCGGTTTCCCGGCCTATTACGGTGAAGAGATCCAGCGCCCGACGGCCTATGCCGCCCGCGTGATGGAGCTGGTCACCGAACGGTTCGGCGAGGTCGAGCACGTGATGGCAGAGCCGGGCCGTGGCCTGGTGGCCGAAGCCGGCGCAATCGCGGCCGAAGTGCTTCTGGTGTCGAAGAAATCCGAAAACGACCTGCATCGTTGGGTTTACCTCGATATCGGCAAGTTCTCGGGTCTGGCAGAGACGATGGACGAAGCCATCCGCTACCAGTTCCTGACCGACCGCGATCATGAGGCCTTTGGCCCCTGCATCCTGGCCGGCCCGTCCTGCGACAGCGCCGACGTGCTCTATGAGCAGCGTCCGGTCGAACTGCCGATCGGCCTGCGGTCGGGCGACCGGTTCATCATCCGCAACTGCGGCGCCTATACCTCGACCTACGCGTCGGTCGGCTTCAACGGTTTCCCGCCGCTGGACGTCGTGGTGATCTGATCACCGCTTGAACCCCGTCGGGGGAGGCGGGGATCGCGTGACAGGGGCGCGGAGAGCAATCTCCGCGCCCTTTTATCGTTGTCCCGGCGTTCAGGAGTGCCGCGGCAGCGGTCATTTCGCCCTCCAATTATGCATTCCACGTGTCGGTTTTCCGCGCATCAGCGGTTTTTGCTGCGTTGCGGCGACGGGCTGTGCCTAGGATTCCTGGTCAAGGCCCGCGCGTGGCAGCGGGCCCTCATCAGCGCGGAGAGGACAGGACGATGGTGGTACAAAGCGAAATTCCCGGGGATCTGGGACTGGACCACGGCGGGGACAATACGCTGACCCCGGTGACGGCCGAGGAGAAAAGCTGGGGCTGGTTCGCGATCTTCAATATCTGGGCGAACGACATCCAGTCGCTGTTCGGGTATTCGCTGGTGGCGTCGCTGTTCATTTCCTACGGCGTCTCGGGCTGGACGGCCTTTGCGGCGCTGATCGTGGCGGGGCTTCTGGTCATGATGCTGGTCAACCTGTCCGGGGCGGCGGGGGAACGCTATGGCATTCCCTACCCGGTGCTGGCGCGGGCGTCGAAGGGGACGCAGGGGGCCAAACTGCCGGCGGTGCTGCGGGCCATCGTGGCCGTCTTTTGGTACGGGGTGCAGGTCTATTTCGCCTCGACCGCGCTGGCGCTGCTGATCCGGTCGCTGACCGGGATCACTGGCGGGGCGGAGATGCTGGGCCTGACGGCGGTGGACTGGGTCGCCTTCCTGATTGTCTGGGGGTTCCACATCGTCATCTTCTGGCGCGGCATGAGCTGGGTCGAAACCTTCCTCAACATCGCGGGGCCGTTTGTCTATGCGGTGATGATCGGGCTGGTGATCGTGCTGTGGCAGAAATCGGACGGGAAGCTTCTGGCGCAGGCGCAGACGATCTTTGCCAATCCCGACGCGACCGCCTGGACAGAGATCGCGGGCTTCGTGGCCATCGTGGGCACGATGATTTCGTATTTTTCCGCGGTGCTGCTGAATTTCTCGGATTTCTCGCGCTATGCGAAGGACAAAAGGGCGATGATGCTGGGCAACCTCGCCGGGCTGCCGGTCAACATGATCATCTTTTCGGCGCTCGCCCTGCTGACCACCGCGGGGGCGGCGGTGGTCTATGGCGAGGCGATCATTAACCCGACGGAGATCGTCGCCAAGACCGACAGCGTGATCCTGTCGGTGGTCGCCGCCATCACCTTTTTCGCCGCCACCGTGGGGATCAACCTCGTGGCGAATTTCATTCCCTCGGTCAACGGGATCGCCAATCTCGCGCCGTCGCGGATCGGCTTCCGGATGGCAGGGCTCATCACCTCGGGCTTTGCGCTGATCATCGGCGGGTTCTGGACCGCCTTCATCAGCGAATTCGGTATTTCGGGTTTCGTGAACACCATCGGGGCGACGCTGGCGCCGGTCTACGGGATCATGATGGCCGATTATTACATCCTGCGGAAACAGAAGCTCGTGCGGGACGACCTCTATGATCTGACGGGTGGGAAATACCATTATGGCAATGGCTGGAACACGGCGGCCCTGATCGCCTTTGCGGCGGCGGCGGTGTTTGCGGTGGCCTCTGTCTGGGTGCCGGTGCTGGCGGGCCTCTCGGGTTATGCCTGGCTGATCGGTGCGGCGCTTGGCGGGGTGATCTACTATTACCTGGCGCGGGGTCGGATCACCGGCTGACCCGCCGCGCCGCACTGGAAAGAAGCGCGCGGGAATAGGCCAGGTGCAACCCGAGGAGCAGGCGGTATGCGGGCGGCATCGCCTGCCCGCTGCCGCGCGGCCGGACCGCTGAGCCGAAGTAGAGCTCTGTCCCGGCGGCGCAGGGGCTGGCGCGGAACCAGGACGCCGTCGCACCGGATTTTTCCTGCATCAGAAGTTCGTTCTCAGTGCACTCGGCGATCCGCCAGACCGCGAAGTCCGTGCCGGTCCCGTCAAAGAGGGTGGCGATCTGGGCATCGGTGGAGGGCTGCCCGGCGCGGGCCAGCATCCAGCGTTCGGCGCGGAACAGCCGGGTCGTGTAGAAGGCGGTGACGAAGCCTGCGAGGTCGGCGGTGACGGGAACAACTGTCCGAAAGCTGTCGGCAAATCCGCCTGTCCTGGCCTGATGACGGGCGATCAGGCTGTCGGGCAGGGGGGCGATACGCTGGACCATCGGGGCACCCGGATCGGATCAGGACGCCCCGAGGATAGGATATGCGCGCCATGCGGCTCATGCGACATGGCGGCGCGGGGATCAGCCTTCCAGCTTGTCCTGGGTCTTCGTGTCGAAATCGCTGGCGTCATGGCGTTCGCGCAGCTGCTTGGCCGGGTCGCCGGAGGCGGCGTTGACCATGCGTCCGCGCTTGACGGCAGGGCGGTCGAAGATGGCTTCGGCCCATCTGACGACATTGGTGTATTCATGCGCCGCGAGGAAGGTCTTGCCCTCTTCATAGGCGCCTTCGGTGGCCATGCGGCCGTACCAGGGCGCGGTGGCCATGTCGGCGATGGAATACTCGCTGCCCGCCAGGAATTCGTTGTCGGCCAGGTGTTTGTCCAGCACGTCAAGCTGGCGTTTGACCTCCATCGCGAAGCGGTTGATCGGGTATTCCATCTTGTACGGTGCATAGGCGTAGAAATGCCCGAAGCCGCCGCCGAGATAGGGCGCCGAGCCCTGAAGCCAGAAGAGCCAGTTCATCGCCTCGGTCCGGGCGGCGTGATCCGTGGGCAGGAAGGCCCCGAACTTTTCGGCGAGGTAGAACAGGATGTTGCCGGATTCGAAGACGCGGATGGGTTTGTCACCGGAATGGTCCATCAGGGCGGGGATCTTGGAGTTCGGGTTCGCGGCCACAAAACCGGAACCGAATTGGTCGCCCTCTCCGATATTGATCAGCCAGGCGTCGTATTCCGCATCCGCGTGACCGGCGGCCAGCAGTTCCTCGAACATGATCGTGACCTTCTGACCGTTCGGGGTGGCCAGGGAGTAAAGCTGGAAGGGATGCTTGCCGACGGGCAGCTCCTTGTCATGGGTCGCGCCGGAAACGGGGCGGTTGATGCTGGCGAAACGGCCGCCGCTTTCCTGATCCCAGGTCCAGACCTTGGGCGGGGTGTAGTTTTCCTCGGACATAACGGGCTCCTTGAGGGGAATGGGGAATGCTGTTGCATACAATTGGCAACCCTGCGCGCCAATGCAACGGGGCGGATGCACATGAACCGGATCGGGATTGCGCAGATGCAGGGTCAGCGCCATGATCCGCGGATGACCCAGCCCGTTGATGCCGATGCCCGCCGTGCCGTCCCCCCGGTGATCTGCTACCCCGTGGACACGCTGCCGCAGCCCGATCTCGCCCTCTATGCCCGTGCCCGCGACACGGCCCGGAAAGTCGGCGAATGGGTGGCGCACCCGCGGGAGGCTACGCATTTCCGGGTATCGGCGGGCCAGTTCTTCCGCATCACCTCGGTCGAGGGGCCGCAGGTCGGGGATCTGAACCTGTGGAGCGCCGCCGACCCGGCAGAGCGGTTCTATTCCGGCAAGACCCGCGCGCTGCACGGCTCTCACCTTACCGTCGGGGACAGGATGTGGAGCACGTTCCCGCATCTGCGCCCGATGGCGACCATCGTGGGGGATAGCCTGGCGTGGTACGGGGTGGATGAGTACGGCGGCCGGGTGCATGACGTGATCGGCACCCGCTGCGATCCACATACCCATCACCTGCTGACGGGGCAGGAGTATCACCACTGCTGTCATTCCAACCTGACCCGCGCCTATGCGGAGGCCACGGGCCAGCCGGTGGCAGAGGCGGCGGGGCAGGTCCACGATGTTCTCAACGTCTTCATGTGCACCGGGTTCACCCGCGACACGGGGCAGTATTTCATGAAGGCCAGTCCCGTGCGGCCGGGCGATTACATCGAATTCCTGGCCGAAATCGACCTGCTGGGCGCGCTGTCGGCCTGTCCGGGCGGCGATTGCGGGGCGGAGCATTCGTCAGATGCGGCAGCCTGCCATCCCCTGCTCATCGAGTGTTTCGCGCCCGCGGACGGCGCGCTGGCAGGTTGGGCCAGCCCGCCGCGCAACGGGTATTCGGGCACCCATGGTCTGTGACAAAGACCGTCACGCCGGGGGCAGGGCGCAGTCAGCGGATGACGCCACCGGGCGGAGGCGCTAGCCTGATCCCGAAAGTGTCGGAGGTCTTGTCATGCGTCGTGGGTTCGGGGTCCGCTTTCTGATCGTCGGGGTGCTGATCCTCCTGATGTTCATCCCGCTGTTTTTCGTGGCGGATGTGGTGGGCGACCGCAAACGGCTGTCGGCCCATGTGATCGAGGAGATCGGGCGCACCTGGGGCGGGGAGCAGACGATCGGCGGGCCGCGGCTGGTCGTGCCGGTGACGGAGGTTGTTCTGCGCGATGTCGTCCGCGACCGCACCGATCCGGTGACCGGAGCGCCGGTGACCGACCCGGCGACCGGGCAGGTCCAGCGCGACACCATCCGCGAGGAGGTGACGGTGGCGCGGCCTCCGCTCCATGTCTATCCCGACCGGTTCGACGTGGAGATCACCAGCGAAACGGAGGTTCGGCGGCGTGGTATCTTCTCCGCCCCGGTCTATCGTGCGCAGATCGGTGTCGATTTCGACTTCCCGGCAGAGGCGCTTGCGGCGCTCGACCTCGGGCCGCAGGTGGTCCATTGGGATGACGCCGAACTGTTCCTGTTTGTCAGCAACTCCAACGGTTTGCGGCGCGAGGCCGCGCTGGAAGGGCCGGGTGGTGCATTGGCCATGGAACCCTCCGGCGATGCGGACCGGCCGGGAATTGTCGCCCCTGTCGGCGACCCGCGCGAGGGCGGGGCCTATCGGCTGACGCTCGGGCTGAACGGGGCGGCTTCTTTGCAACTGGCGCCTGTCGGGCGCAACAGCCGCGTCACGATGAGGTCCGACTGGCCGCATCCGAGCTTTACCGGGACCTTCCTGCCCGACCGGTCCGAGGTCGGGGAGGCGGGCTTCAGCGCGGAATGGTCGATCCCGCATCTTGCCCGGTCTCTGCAGCAGATCAGCCGCACCGACATGACCCCCTTCGCACTTGGCCAGATGAGTTTCGGGGTCAGCCTGATCGAGCCGAACGATTTCTACCAGAAGGCCTATCGCGCGGCACGGTACGGTATCCTCTATATCGCGCTGACCTTCCTGACCGTGCTGCTGGTGGACCGGAACCGGACGACGCCGGTGCATCCGGTTCAATATTTCCTGATCGGTCTGGCGCAGGCGACCTTCGTTCTGCTGATGGTGTCCTATGCCGAACAGATCGGGTTCGCGTCGGCCTATCTGATCTCGGCCGGGGCGGTGACGGTGCTGCTGACGCTCTTCGGCTGGCTGGGCCTGTCTCTCGGGCGGCGGAGCCTTGTGCTGGGGGCGATACTGGTGCTGGTCTACGCGGTGCTCTACCTGATCCTGCAAAGCGAGGATTACGCGCTGCTGGCCGGATCGACGCTCGCCTTCCTCGCCATCGCCGCGACGATGTTCGCGACGCGGAACGAGGAATGGTACGGGCCGGAGGGGAAAGGCCTTTTCGGTCGGAAGGAGAAGGCGGTTGCGCCCGGGGCCAGTGGATCCTCCGGTCAAGCCGGAGGATGACGGATTGCTAATAGCCTCAGGTCACCCTCGGACTTGATCCGAGGGTCTCCGGCCGACCCGCTGCGTCAGGCGAAGGCCGCTTCCAGCGCGATCTCGACCATGTCGCCAAAGCTCTTTTCCCGGTCCTCCGAGGGCAGGGCCTCATGCGTCTTGAGGTGGTCGGAGACGGTCAGCACGGCCAGCGCGCGGCAGCCGAAGCGGGCGGCGACGGTGTAAAGCTCCGCGGCCTCCATCTCCACCGCGAGGATGCCGTGCCGCTCCATCGCCTCGTCGAGGTCCGGGCGTTCGGCATAGAAGACATCCGCCGAATAGATGCCGCCGGTATGGGTGGTCACGCCGCGGGCCTGCGCGGCGGTCCAGGCGGCGTGCAACAGGTCGAAATTCGCGGTCGGGGCGAAATTGACCTCCTTGAAAAACCCGAGCGAGGGGGTGGAGATCGAACTGGCGGACATGGCGAGGATCACGTCACGGATGCCCACGTGGTCCTGCATCGCCCCGCAGGAACCGATGCGGATCAGGGTCTTGGCACCGAAATCGCGGATCAGCTCATTGGCGTAGATCGACAGCGACGGCATCCCCATGCCGGAGCCCTGGATGGTCACGCGGTTGCCTTTCCAGGTGCCGGTGAAGCCCAGCATCCCGCGCACCTCGTTGACCAGTTCGGCCCCCTCCAGGAAGGTCTCCGCCGCCCATTTCGCGCGGTAGGGATCGCCCGGCATCAGCACGGTTTCGGCAATCTGGCCTTTTTCGGCCCCGATATGGATGGTCATCTGCGGTCCTCCTGTCACTTGGGGCGACTATTCCGAAGGGCCGGGGTTTTGTCCATGGTGACGCTAGCGCAGGATGGCAAACCCGGCTGTGGCGGGGGAGGTGGCCTCCGTCACCTGCACGTCGCGCACATCCGCCGCGCCGGGGCCGGCGTGGCAGGCGGTGATCATGGCATCCACCGCCTCGGCGGGACCGTGGATCAGCGCCGTGACCGACCCGTCGCCCTCATTCCGCACCCAACCGCGCAGCCCCAGCCGCTCGGCCTGGGCGCGGGTCCAGGCGCGATAGGCGACGCCCTGAACATGGCCGGTGATGCGCAACTGGCGGGTGATTTCGGTCATCACTGCCTCCTCCCGACAAGAGGTAGCACGCCCGCGCCCCCGAAACAGCCCGGCGGCATCATCTTGCCAATAAATACTTCGGGGTAGCCGCGCCCGGCGGGCGCGGCGCACGGGCAGCGCCCCTGTCGCTACTCCGCCGCGACGGAGGTCGGTTCGGCCAGCGCGACCACGTCCATCATGATCGTGTTGAGCTGGAAATCCTTGGGCGTATAGACCTTGGCCACGCCCATCCCCAGAAGCCGGGTCGCGTCCTCGTCCGGGATGATGCCGCCGACGATGACCGGGATCGCGCCGAGGCCGGCTTCGCGCATCCGGGTCATGACCTCTTCGACCAGCGGCAGGTGCGAGCCGGACAGGATCGACAGGCCGACGACATGGGCCTGCTGGTCGCGGGCCCGGGTGACGATCTCTTCGGGCGTCAGGCGGATGCCGTCATAGTTGATGTCCATGCCGCAGTCGCGGGCGCGGAAGGCGATCTGTTCGGCGCCGTTGGAATGGCCGTCGAGCCCCGGCTTGCCGATCACGAATTTCAACCGGCGGCCCAGCTTGTCGGAGACCGCGTTGACCGCGTCGCGGATGTCGTCCAGCCCCTCGGTCTGGTTGGAGACGGAGGCCGACACGCCGGTCGGGCCGCGGTATTCGCCATGCACGCCGCGCATCTGCGCCGCCCATTCGCCGGTGGTCACGCCGGCCTTGGCTGCGGCGATGGAGGCGGGCATGCAGTTTTCGCCCTTGGCAGCGGCCTCGCGCAGGGCAGCCAGGGCCGCCTTCACGGCCGTTTCGTCCCGCTCGGCGCGCCAGGTGTTCAGCCGCTCCACCTGTTCGGCCTCGACCGCCGGGTCGACGGTCATGATGCCGCCGTCCTCGCCCATGAGCGGCGAGGGTTCGGCTTCGGTCCAGCGGTTCACGCCGACGACGATGGTGTCATTGGTCTCGATCCGGTTGACCCGCGCGGCGTTGGATTCCACCAGCCGCGACTTCATGTACTCGATCGCCTTCACCGCGCCGCCCATGCTGTCGAGGTTGGCAAGCTCGGCGCGTGCGCCCTCTTTCAGCGCCTCGACCTTGGCGTCCACGGCGGGGTTGCCGTCGAAAAGGTCCTCATATTCCAGCAGGTCGGTCTCATAGGCCATGATCTGCTGCATCCGCAGCGACCATTGCTGATCCCAGGGGCGCGGCAGGCCGAGCGCCTCGTTCCAGGCGGGCAGCTGCACGGCGCGGGCGCGCGCCTTCTTCGAGAGCGTGACGGCCAGCATCTCGATCAGGATGCGGTAGACGTTGTTCTCCGGCTGCTGTTCAGTCAGCCCGAGGGAGTTTACCTGCACCCCGTAGCGGAAACGGCGGAATTTCGCATCCTCGACGCCGTATCGCTCGGCACAGATTTCATCCCAGAGATCGACGAAGGCGCGCATTTTGCACATCTCCGTCACGAAGCGGATGCCCGCGTTCACGAAGAAGGAGATGCGGCCGACCACGCGGGGGAAATCCTCCTCCGGGACGCGGGGGCGCAATTCGTCCAGCACGGCGATGCCGGTGGCGAGCGCATAGGCCAGCTCCTGCTCCGGCGTCGCGCCGGCCTCCTGCAGGTGGTAGGAGCAGACGTTCATCGGGTTCCACTTGGGAACCTCGCGGTAGCAATATTCGGCCACGTCCGCGATCATCTTGAGGCTGGGTTCGGGCGGGCAGATATAGGTGCCGCGCGACAGGTATTCCTTGATCAGGTCGTTCTGCACCGTCCCCTGAAGGACCTTGGGATCGGCCCCCTGTTCCTCCGCCACGGCGATATAGAGCGCGAGAAGCCAGGGCGCGGTCGCGTTGATCGTCATGGAGGTGTTCATCTCGGCCAGGGGGATCTGGTCGAAGAGCGTGCGCATGTCCCCGAGATGGCAGATCGGCACCCCGACCTTGCCGACCTCGCCGCGGGCCAGGACGTGGTCGCTGTCATAGCCGGTCTGGGTCGGCAGGTCGAAGGCAACCGACAGGCCGGTCTGCCCTTTTTTCAGGTTGGTCCGGTAAAGTTCGTTGGACGCCTTGGCCGTCGAATGGCCCGAGTAGGTGCGGAAGAGCCAGGGCCGATCCTTGGTCGTGTCCTTGGGGGTCGCGGTCATGTCGTGCCTCGGGATTCGGTTGCGCAATTAAATTTCGTCTGACCGTCAGTATCGGAAAGAATATGGCCATGTCAATTCGCCGCGTCGCGGCAAGGCGGGGTCAGGTTAGCACGATCCTGCGGCAGTCGGCAGGGATTCCGTGGCCGATGCACCGCTCCTGCGGAAAATTCTGGTCCGACTCGCCCGCAGAGGGGCAAACTGACGAAATACAGGGGAAACCGGGTCGTTTGGTCCGGTGCGACTCTCTGCGACCCGGAATCGGGTGAGACATAAAATTTCAAAAAGACCCCCAAACAGCATTGCATTGTTGCGCGGCGACTTATATCCCGTGGATCAGCCGCCGCGATTCTGCGTCGCGGCATCCGTTCTTGAAGGAGGTTCCCATGGCTCTGGACACCGATACCGGCATCGCCCCCTACGATGCCCCCGAAAAAGACCTCTATGAAATCGGGGAAATGCCCCCGCTCGGCTATGTGCCCAAGAAGATGTACGCCTGGGCGATCCGCCGCGAACGCCACGGCGAACCGGCCACCAGCTTCAAGCAGGAAGTGGTGGACACCTGGCAGATCGACAGCCACGAGGTGCTCGTGCTGGTGATGGCGGCCGGCGTGAACTACAACGGCGTCTGGGCCGGCAAGGGCGAACCGATCAGCCCCTTCGACGTGCATGGTCAGGATTACCATATCGCGGGGTCTGACGCCTCGGGCATCGTCTGGGCCGTGGGCGACAAGGTGAAGACCTGGAAGGTCGGCGACGAGGTCGTGATCCACTGCAACCAGGACGACGGCGACGACGAGGAGTGCAACGGCGGCGATCCGATGTTCTCCCCGACGCAGCGGATCTGGGGCTACGAGACCGGCGACGGCTCCTTTGCCCAGTTCACCCGCGTGCAGGCGCAGCAGCTGATGCCGCGGCCGAAGCACCTGACCTGGGAAGAGGCGGCCTGCTACACGCTGACGCTGGCAACCGCCTACCGGATGCTCTTCGGTCATCACCCGCATGAGCTCAAGCCCGGTCAGAACGTGCTGGTCTGGGGCGCCTCCGGCGGTCTCGGCTCCTACGCGATCCAGCTTGCCGCGACGGCGGGCGCGAATGCGATCGGCGTGATCTCGGACGAGAGCAAGCGCGACTTCGTTCTGGCACAGGGCGCCAAGGGCGTCATCAACCGGAAGGATTTCGACTGCTGGGGCCAGCTGCCCAAGGTGAACTCGCCCGAATACAACGCTTGGCTGAAAGAGGCCCGCAAGTTCGGCAAGGCGATCTGGGACATCACCGGCAAGGGCGTGTCCGTGGACATGGTCTTCGAACATCCCGGCGAGGCGACCTTCCCGGTGTCGTCGCTGGTGGTGAAGAAGGGCGGCATCGTGGTGATCTGTGCCGGGACCTCCGGCTTCAACTGCACCTTCGACGTCCGCTACATGTGGATGCACCAGAAGCGCCTCCAGGGCTCGCATTTCGCCAACCTCAAGCAGGCGGCCTCGGCCAACCGGCTGATGATGGAGCGTCGCCTCGACCCCTGCATGTCGGAGCTCTTCCCCTGGGACGAGATTCCCGAGGCGCACATGAAGATGATGCGGAACGAGCACAAGCCGGGCAACATGGCCGTGCTGGTTCAGTCGCCGCGTCCGGGTCTGCGGACCGTGGAAGACGTGCTCGAGGCCGGCAAGGCCTGAGCCACCTGACCGAGCGACCGGGGCGCTGCCCCGGACCCCGGGATATTTGGAACAAGAAGAAGATCAGTCGGCCCCTCGCCGTCCGCCCATCCGGCGGTGCTGCGAGGGGCTTCTCCTTGTGCGGTCATCGGCGTCCCCGCCTGTCCCGCGCGTTGAGCTTTCGTGATTCTGGTTAACAATTTCTTTTTGCCGGACATATCCCGGCTACGCGGAACGCTCCGCGTTTCTGCCTGGGGGGCGTCCGCGGACGGGGGGGGGCGCGCCCCTTGAGCGCTCCGGGGATGGTGCATCCGGGCGAAGCCCTGTAGCGTCCGCGCATGAGCTTGCCCTCCGTCACCTTTTCCCATGATCAGGCCGACGCCTTCGACCGCATTGCCGAGGCGCTGCGGGCCGATGGCGTCGATCTCGATAGCGAGGAGCTGCGTCCGCCGGGGGCGGGGAAGGGGCAGGTGCTGGCGGTCACGGGCAAGGCGGGGTCGGGCAAGACGCTGCTGCTGTCGGCGATTTCCAAGGCGGCGCAGGAGGCCGGGGTCACGCTGGTCTCGGGCGATTACGAGCCGAAGCGGATGAAGGACCGGCGGACGCTCGCGATCCTTGCGCCGACGAACAAGGCGGCCTCCGTCCTGCGGCTGCGCGGGGTTCCGGCGACGACGATCCACCGCATCCTCTATACCCCCGTCTATGACCCGGAATACGAGCGCATCGCGGAGTGGCTGGCCGGGGAGGGTGAGCGGCCGGTGATCGAGGGGCTGACCGATGTGGCGCTGGATCGGGCCTTGGCGTCCTATCAGACGAACACGTCGGTTCCGGCCGCGCTGGCGGCGGCCGGCTTGCGGGGGTCGGATTTCATCACCGGCTGGAAACGGCGCGACGATCCGCTGGACATGGGGCTGATCGACGAGGCCTCGATGCTGGATGACAAGCAGTTCGACGATCTGAGGGAGATCTTTCCGACGCTCCTGCTCTTTGGCGACCCGGCGCAGCTTGCGCCGGTCGGCCAGTCGGGGCGGATGGTGTTCGACCGGCTGGCGGCGCCGCAGGTCATGCATCTGGACCGGGTGCACCGTCAGGATGCGGACAATCCGATCCTCGATCTGGCCCATGCGCTGGCGGACCCGGCGCTCGGGTTCGAGGATTTCGAGCGGATGATCGAGGACAAGGCCGCGCAGGACGAGCGGGTTGTCTGGGGGCAGCGGGTGGAGGTCGATCTGATGGCGCGCTCGCCGGTGCTGGTCTGGCGCAACGCGACGCGCATCCGGCTGATCAATGCCTTCCGCATGGTGCATGGCGCGCCGGAGGATGCGCTTCTGCCGGGGGAGCCGCTGATCTGCGACGGGATCGAGCTGCCGCTCAAGCATCGCAAGAAGCGGCTGGATCTGGAGGCGCGCGGGCTGATCAAGGGGGCGCAGGTGGTCTATCTCGGCCCCGGCTCCAAGCCCGGATTTTCCAAGCTGCATGTGGTGGGGGCGGAGAGCCCGCAGGTCTCGGCCGCGTCGATCGTGAAGATCGAGAAGCCGGGGGAGGAAGAGCCGTTCATTCCCTATGCCGCGCGGATGGGGGCGACGTTCCTGCATGGCGCAGCGGTGACGATCCACAAGGCGCAGGGCTCGCAGTGGAAAGATGTGCAGGTCTTCGCGCCTGATCTCTTCGCGGCGGCGCGGGTCGGCCGGATCGAGGCCGGGCAGCCGCTCTGGAAGCGGCTGGCCTATGTGGCGATCACGCGGGCGGAGACGCGGCTGATCTGGGTGGTGCGGAACCGGCTGGCGAAACCGTCGGCGCCGCTCGGGGTGGAGGATCTGATGGCGGCGCCGGTGGCCCCGCTGCAACTGACGGCCCAAGAGGGGGAGGCATGAAGCATATTCTGGTGACCGGGGCGAGC
>Ga0213839_1001167_pt1 | contig 18485 bp, 23 predicted proteins | sample SWPATP21_FD_160075 | JGI IMG/M metagenome (GOLD analysis project Ga0213839, IMG submission 160075) | Coastal seawater microbial communities from Marineland, Florida, United States - SWPA TP2 #1 | ecosystem: Environmental > Aquatic > Marine > Coastal | place: USA: Florida | collected 2016-08-14
CCCACGCCCGACACCACCCCGGCACGGCTCGCTCGGGTGGAGGAGGTGATCCCGTCCACCGCCTACACCTTCGTGCGGATGGACGCCTGCGGCACCGAGGCCTGGGTCGCGGGCCCGCCCACCGAGCTCACCGTGGGCCAGGTGGTGGAGATGCCCGAGGGGATGGTGATGACCGACTTCCACGCCGCCAGCCTCGACCGCACCTTCGACATGATCCTGTTCGTCGACTTCCTGAACCCCACGGACAAGCAGCCGCAGTGCGCCAAGCCGGTGAAGGCCACCGACGATCAATTCGTCGGGCGCGTGGTCGAGACGATGGACGGTGGCGGCTACACCTACGCCCGGCTCGACATGTGCGGGCAGGAGCAGTGGGTCGCTGGGCCGCAACTGCCGCTGCAGGTGGGGCAGACCCTGCTCGCGGTGAAGGGCAGCGAGATGAAGGACTTCGCCTCGCCCAGCCTGGGGCGGAGCTTCCCGTCCATCTCGTTCGTGCCGAAGATGAAGGCGGTGCCCGGCGCGCCCTACTGCGGCGACGGGTAGATCCTGTCGCTACGCCCGCTCGTCGCGACGCCGGCGTAGTCCCCACCCGAACAGCGGCACCAGGCCCAAACTCCACCACGGGAGCTTGGCGGTCTCGCCCGTGACCTCCTCGTCGCAGGTGCCGGCCGGGTTGTCGGGGAAGCCCTCGAAGCAGATCGGGAAGGTGGCCTCGAGCTCGTCGCGGTGCTCGATGTACACCAGCTGACGCTGATCGCGGCTGTTGGTGAACGAGAAGTGCAGGTCGGTGTCGAGCTTGAACGGGTCGAACCGCATGCGGAGGCGGGTGACGTAGGCGTCGATGGCCCCCGAGTGGGCGTCGACCTGGGTGCTCCCGAGCTCGGTGAGGAAGCTGGTGGGGCTGTCGTTGTCGGCGGTGCACGGATCGCAGCTCGTCGACAGGTCCCAGCTGTACTCGACGACCGCCACGCCGTCGTCCTGGCCACGGGCCTCGCGGAACGCCTTGCGGATGGTGGCGGTGGAGTCGCTGTCGGGTGGGATCATGCAGTCCGACTCCTGCTGCACCTCGGGGAAGGAGGTGACCTGGGCCTCGCCCTCGCTGGAGCTGCCCACGACCCACAGGAGCACGTCCTGGTCGCCGTTGGCGTTGTTGGCACCCAGGCGCAGCGGAAGGCTGAAGGTGCGCTCGTCGTAGCGGATGCGGATCGGCTGCAGCCAGGGGTCCTTCTGCGGGCCGTCGAAGCGCGTGATCCGGCCGGCCATGAAGTTCACGCCCTGGTCGATGTAGTTGTCGATGAGCGCATCGGTGCCGGGCGCGGTCTGGAAGCCGAACACGTCGAGCCAGTTCTGGAGGGCGCCGGCGTCGTCGGCCCGCAGGATGGCCACCTGATAGATGCCCTTGGTCGACAGCGAGAGCACGTCGACGCCCTTGACGATCTCGGGCAGGGCGCCGTTGGCGAGCTCCATGGCCGCCTCCTCGAGGCAGCCCTCGCCGGACTGGGCACAGCCCTCGGCCACCTGGGCGCCGAAGTCGCCACCGGCCGACTCGCAGGTGTAGCTCACCACCCGCGGCGCCGTGAAGTTGTCGAGCTCCTCGAGGGCGCTGATGTCGGACACCACCTCGATGTCGTCTTCGGTGACGTCGCTGGGCACGGGCATCAGCAAGCCGAAGGAGTCGGGTGCCTCGGTCGCGTCGGAGGTCATGGTGAGCACGGTGCCGTCGGGGTTCTGGACCACGACCAGCCGGCTCTCGTTGTTGATGGGCGTCTCGTCGGCGGGGCCGACGTAGGTTCCACAGAACGACCAGGCTACGCTGACGGCGAGCCACGAGAGCATGAGACCTCCTGCACCGCTTGGGGGCACGGTGACATGTCTCGACGCGCGGCGACGAATTTCATTCGAGGGAGGGACGGGTGGCGGTCAAGCAGGTGTTGGTCTACCGCCGCGATCTGAAGATGCGGAAGGGCAAGATCGCGGCCCAGTGTGCCCACGCGTCGCTCGCGGTGTTCCTCCGTCGCAGGGTGGCGGTCACCGCGGAGGGGGTCGATCCCGACGAGCTTCTGGTGGTGCCCCTCGATGGCCCGATGCAGCAGTGGATCGCTCGAGGCTCCGCCAAGGTGTGTCTGTCGGTCGACGACGAGGTGGCGCTGCTCGAGGTGCATCGGCTGGCGCAGGAGGCCGAGATCCCCTGTGCGCTGATCCGCGACGCAGGCAAGACCGAGTTCGGCGGGGTGCCCACCTACACCGCAGTGGCCGTGGGGCCCGCCGAGGTCGAGGCGATCGACCGGATCACGGGGCCCGAAGGAGCGGTGCGCACCAAGCTGGCCTGACGCCCCCGGCTCGTGGCGTGGCCCGACGGCCTCGTCGATCGGTACACTGCGCCCATGTCTGCACACACCCTCGTCCTGGGCGCCGGCGCGGCTGGCTCGGTCATCGCCCACCGCATCACCGAGAACCCCGACGTGACCGTCGAGATCATCGAGGCGGGTCCCGACTACCCCCCGGGCGGTCCCTATCCGAGCGATCTGGCCAACGGTCGCCGCAATGCCATGGTGTCCCACGACTGGGGCTACAACCATCGCCCCACCCCTCGCGGCGCGCTGTTCACGATGCCGCGCGGCAAGGTGGTGGGCGGCTCGAGTGCGGTGAACACCTGCATCGGTCTGCGCAACGAGCCCACCGACTTCGAGGAGTGGGCGGCGCTCGGCGTGGAGGGCTGGAGCTTCGAGGAGTGCCTGCCCTACTACAAGAAGCTCGAGCGCGACCTCGACTTCCCCCACAGCGAGTGGCATGGCTCCGACGGGCCCCTGCCGCTCCGGCGCCACCCGCAGAGCGAGCTGCGCCCCTGGTCTCGGGCGTTCGTCGACGGCGCGCGTCGCATCGGCTTTCCCGACTGCGCCGACACCAACGTGCCCAACGGCTTCGGGGTGTCGCGGCACGCCATGAACAAGATCGAGGGACGGCGCATCTCGGCGGCCGAGGCATGGCTCACGGCCGACGTGCGGGCACGGGAGAACCTCACCATCACCGCGAACACCATGGTGCACCGGGTGGTGGTCGCCAAGGGGCGGGTGCAGGGCGTGGAGGTGGAGCAGGGCGGCGAGCGCCGGGTGATCCCGTGCAAGCGCGTGGTGCTCTGCGGCGGAGCGCTCGGCACGCCGGGCGTGTTGCTCCGCTCGGGCATCGGTCCCCGCCATGACGTGGAGCGACTCGGGGTGGAGCTGGTGGTCGACAACCCCGGCGTGGGCAGCCAGATCTGCGATCATCCAGGGAACGCGCTGGTGTTTCGTCCCAAGCGGCATGTGCCGTGGGACCGGGAAGATCCGATCATCCAGGTGGTCCTGCGTGCGAAGCTCGGGAACGGACCCGGGCCCACCGACGTGCAGATCCAGGCGGGCGGTGTGCTTCCCGCTCCCTGGGGCGACGTCTACCGAGGCTTCGTGATCATGAGCTCGCTGTGCAAGCCCAAGGCGAAGGGCACCATCCGGTTCCGCAGCGTCGACCCGGCGGAGCGGCCCATCGTCGACTCGATGATGCTCACCGAGCCCGAAGACCTGGAGCTGGCGGTCAAGTCGATGCGGCTGTGCATGGAGCTGGCCGACTCCCCGGACATGCGCGGGCTCGCCCACTGCGTCTACCCCACCCGTCCGCTGGCGCGCTCCCGCCGCTTCCTCCGGTGGTGGCTGCCGCTGGCCACCGACTCCGGCTACCACCCCTGCGGCACGGTGCCGATGGGGCGGGCCACCGACAGCCGCGGCCGGATCGACGGGGTGGAGGGGCTGGTGGTGGCGGACGGCTCGCTGTTCCCGACGGTGCCCTCGAGCAACACCCACCTGCCGATCCTGATGTTCGCGGAGCGCTTCGGCGAGTGGCTCCGCGACGACCTCAGCTAGCCCTGTCCGAGGCGGCGCGACACCGGCACGACCGGGTCGTCGAAGCAGGCTGCCACCTCGTCGTCGGCGAGCACACCGAACCCGAGCAGGCCCAGCGCCATCCCCACCGGCAGGTCGCCGATCACCAGCGCCGAGAGCGCCAGGCCCGCCCAGCGTGCCCATGGACGTCGCTGATCGAGGCCCCGGCCCACGGCGACGAAGCTGCCGCCCATCGCCGCGCCGAACGCCACCGTTGGCACGAAGAAGGTGGCCGCGAGCCACCACGCCTCGAGCAGTCCCAGGGTGACACCGCCGAGGGCTGCGGCGACCGCGCACAGGCCGAACACCCAGGCGCCGTAGAAGCGGAAGGCATGGGCGAGAACGGGAAGATGGCGACGCAAGACGACCTCCTTGTTGCCCCATCCCCTACGGCCCATCCGACGTCGCATTCCCCGCGTCCATCCGAATTCCCGTGATTCTGCGAAAACAGGGGTACACCCGCGGGGCACCCCTCGTCGTAGATTCTCGGGAATGCGGCCGGCGGTCGACCGTAGGGGGAGGCGTGACCACGTTCGACACCATGCTCAGCGACGCCGCACCCCGCGCCGTCCGGGCCGCCCTCGGGTGGCTCGGCGACGAGCAGGAGGCACGAGAGGCTGCGCAGGAGGCGCTGCTCAAGGCCCACCGGGCCCGCGGCCGCTTCGACCGCAGCCGTCCCTTCTACCCGTGGCTGCGTCGAATCGTGCGCAACACCTGCTTCGATCGGCTCGCTCGTCGCAAGCATCGGGAGGCCCCGGGGCTTCGTGACGAGTGGGTGGCCAGCGAGGGGCCCACGGCTCTCGACCGACTCGCCCAGGAGGAAGCCATCGCGGCAGTGCGTCGGGGCATGGACCGGCTGGCGGAGGGGCACCGGGAGATCCTGGTGCTGCGGCACTTCGAGGAGCTCTCCTACGAGGAGATCGCGCAGGAGCTGGACGTACCGCAGGGCACCGTCATGTCGCGCCTCTACCGGGCACGCCGTGCGCTGGTGCGCGCGCTGGAGGAGAGATGACCGACGACCGCCTCGCCGAGCTGATGGTCAAGCAGGCCGACGGTCTGGCGACCCCCGACGAGCAGGAGGAGCTGATGGCGATGATCGAGCGACACCCCGAGCTTCGGGAGGAGCTGGCCGCCCACGCCGCGCTGACCGAGGTCACCTCTGCGTGGGTGGAGCGGCTGCAGGTCGACGGCCTCGACGATGCCTGGTCGTCGTCGCCGGTCACGCGAGTGGAGCGGTCCCTGGGACTGTTTCTCGTGCTCGGCGGCGTGGGGCTGCTCACCGGCTTCGGCCTGTGGGAGATGCTGCTCGACCCCGCCGCCCCGTGGTGGGTGAAGGCCGGAACCACGATGGTGGTGGTGGGGGTGGGGCTGATGCTCGTGAGCGTGGTGCGATGGAAGTGGATGACCCGCGGTGCAGACCGCTACTCGGAGGTGGTGCGATGACGACGGACTTGGTGGCGCGCTCGGCCGACCTGGCGCATCGTCCCGACGACATGCTGGTGCTCACGTTGCTCGAGCCTCCGCCGGGCTACGTCATCGCCGAGGTGCTCGGGCTGGTGCGGGGCAACACGATTCGTGCCCGCCACGTGGGTCACGACATCATGGCGGGGCTCAAGAGCATGTTCGGGGGCGAGCTGTCGGAGTACACCAAGCTCATGGCCGAGAGCCGGGAGCAAGCCCTCGATCGGCTGCGGGCCGAGGCCGTGGCGCGGGGCGCCAATGCGGTGCTCGGGCTGCAGATGACCACGTCCATGGTGATCCAGGGCTCCGCCGAGCTGCTGGTCTACGGCACCGCCGTGCGTCTCGTCCCCGCGGAGGCTCAAGGGTCGTCGACGTGAGCCGATGAGGAGGTATGACCGCCTCCCTCGCCGCCGTGTTGCCCGCCACCCCGACGCTCTTCGTCGAGGCCCCCGACGCCTACCGGGTGGCGATGCGAGGCACCCGCCGACAGCTGCTCGCCGGCGAGGTTCTCATCGTCCCCGGCGATGCCGACAAGCAGCTCTACGTCGTGCTGAGCGGGCAGCTGGCGGTGCACATCGACACCGTCGACAACGACCCCGTGGCGCTGGTGCATCCCGGCGAGCACTGCGGCGAGGTGGCGGTGGTGGACGGCTCGGACCGCTCGGCGTGGGTGGTGGCCTCCATGCCCAGCGACGTGCTGGTCATCGACGAGGCGACGTTCTGGCAGCTGGTCACCGGCTGGCCCCAGGTCGCGGTCAACGCGCTGCGGGCGATGGCGGCCAAGGTGCGCGGCGGCAACGACGAGGTGAGCGAGAGTCGCCGCCTGCAGGCCGAGTACCGGCGGCATGCCTCCTTCGACGGACTGACCGGGCTGTACAACCGGCGATGGCTCGAAGAGACCCTGCCGCGCCAGGTGGCGCGGGCCGAGGCCTCGCGGCATCCGCTGAGCGCCGTGATGGTCGACGTCGATCACTTCAAGCGGTTCAACGATCGGTACGGACACGCCGCAGGCGACTACGTGCTGTTCGCCGTGGGGCAGACCCTGCGCCGGTGCTTTCGTCCCACCGACCTGGTGGCGCGCTACGGCGGCGAGGAGTTCACCGTCATCCTCCCCGACACCCGAGGCGAGCAGGCGCTGGTGGCCGCGGAGCGCGTGCGCCGGGCCCTGGAGGGGGCGCTGCTGACGCTGGAGTGTGGCACGGCGGTGCGGGTGACCGCCTCGATGGGTGTCTCGGAGCTCGCGCCCGGGCAGCGTGGTCAGGAGCTGGTGCAGGCGGCCGACCGTGCGCTCTATCAGGCGAAGGGGGCAGGGAGGAACCGGGTGTGCTGTTGGGGCGCGGTGGTGCAGGTGCCACTCCCCGGGCTGCTCTGAGGTTACTCGGAGCGCCGGAGGCTCCGTGATTCCGCCGCTGTCGATCGCGCCGATGATGGACCGCACCGACCGCCACATGCGGTTCGTCATGCGGGCCATCTCCGCCCACACCCTGCTGTACACCGAGATGGTCACGTGCCATGCCCTCGTGCACGGGGATGCCGAGCGCTTCCTCCGCTACCACTCCGCCGAGCACCCGGTGGCGCTGCAGCTCGGCGGCGACGACCCGTCCATGCTCGCCACCTGCGCCCGCATGGCCGAGGACCACGGCTACGACGAGGTGAACCTCAACGTCGGCTGTCCCTCGGATCGGGTCCAGCAGGGCTGCTTCGGGGCGGTGCTCATGAAGACGCCACAGCGGGTGGCCGACGCGGTGCACGCGATGCGCGAGGCCGTCGACATCGAGGTCACTGTGAAGCACCGCATCGGCGTCGACGAGGTCGACCAGTACGAGCACATGCTCCACTTCGTCGACACGGTCGCGGCCGCGGGCGCGCGACGCTTCACCGTGCACGCGCGGAAGGCGTGGCTGAAGGGACTGTCGCCGAAGGAGAACCGCAACGTGCCGCCGCTGCGCTACGACGAAGTGCAGCGCCTCGCCGCCGAGCGTCCGCAGCTCGACATCGAGATCAACGGAGGCATCCGCACCCTCGACCAGGTGCAGGAGCAGCTCGAGCACGTCGACGCCGTGATGATCGGCCGGGCCGCCTGCGACACGCCGTGGATCTTCGCCGAGGCCGATCAGCGCTTCTTCGGCGCCACCACGCCGCCGAAGACGCGGGAGCAGGTGACCGACGAGGTGGTCGAGTACATCGGGGCGGTGCGCGACGACCCGTGGTTCAAGCTGCACCACGTCACCCGGCACCTCCTCAACCTCTACGCGGGCCAGGCGGGCACGAAGGCCTGGAAGCAGGTGCTCGCCCAAGCCGCCCCCGACGCCGATCCAGCCGAGGTGTTCGCCCGCGGCAGGGATGCGGTGGCCGCGGCCCGCGACCGCAAGGCAGCCTTCGCTGCTTCGCGGAGGGCGTCATGATCGCGCTGGTGCGGAGCGTGCCGGCGTCCTACGCCGCCCAGGCCACCCGCGCCCACTACGACCCCACCTCGGCCATCGATCCGGCAGCGACCGTGGCCCAGCATCGTGGGGTGGCCCGCGCGCTCGCGCGGCTGGGCGACGACGTCCACTGGCTGGCCTCCCCCGACGATCAGCCCGACGCGGTCTTCGTGGAAGACACGGCCGTGGTGGTGGGGGGGCGCGCCCTCGTCGCTCGCTCGGCCCATCCCGGCCGCCGTGGCGAGGCCGTCGCCGTCGCGGCCCGGCTCGCAGCACTCGGTCTCGACGTGGTGTCCATGGACGACGGCACCCTCGACGGGGGCGACGTGCTGCGGGTGGGGACGCAGCTGTTCGTGGGCCGCTCCACGCGCACCGACGCCACGGGCGTGGCCTGGCTCGCGCGCACCTTTCCTGCCCTCGAGGTGGTGCCGGTCGAGCTGCCGGCTGGGGTGCTCCACCTCAAGTGTGTCGCCAGCACCCCCGGCGACGAGGCCACCGTCGTGCTCGCCGAGGGCACCGTGCCGGTCGACGTGTTCGCCGGGCTGCGGTGCATCGAGGTCCCCGCCGACGAGGCCTATGCGGCCAACCTGGTGGGGAACGGCCGCCGGGTCGTGGTCGCTGCCGGCCACCCACGCACGGCCGACCTGCTGGACGCCGCGGGCTTCGAGGTCGACCCCGTGCCCGTCGACGAGCTCCGCAAGGGCGACGGGTCGCTCACCTGCTTGTCCCTGCGGTTCGAGGCGGCGTCTCCGGTGGGATGAACCGCCGCGGCGCCTCAGCGGGGCATGGTGAGGGCGCGGGCGAGCACGGCGCCGGTGAACTTCGGCCGTAGGTAGAACGCGCGCGGGGTGGCGGCCACCCAGCGACCCTCTTCGTCGAGGTGCCAGGTGCGCTGGTCGCCGTCGGCGCCCTTGGGCCGGAGCTGCAGCACGGTTCCCCGGCGCCCGTCGACCTGCCACAGGGTGCCCATCACGCACAGCTCGGTCAGCTCTTCCCAGTCGCGTCGCAACGCGGCTTCCTCCTCGGGCGTCGGCGACCAGAGCACCGGCGCACCCACGAGGCGCTCGCCGGGGGCACCATCCCCCACGATGGGCACGAACAGCACCCGCGACAGCTTCTGCCGAAGCCAGCAGTCTTCCCAGCGGGTGACCCCCGAGGCGTCGAGGGGGGCGGTGCACACGAACGTGGACTGGGACGGACGCCCGGTGGGGCCGACCGGAAGCGTCTTCAGCTCGACCCCCAGGTGGGGAAAGTCGCACTGGGCCTGCGAGCCGCTGCTCGCGCCGAGAGCCGTCTCGAGGACCTGGCCGATCCAGCCCTTTGCCCTGCGGAGATCGGGGGGGACCCCCATCAGCTGCCGACCGGCGACCCAGGCGAGGGTGCGCCCGGCGAGCGCGTCGGCGCGCGTGTAGAGCTCGTCTTCGTCGCGGGGAGGGGGCACGGGCATGGCCAGGGACCGGTACCCCGCATGACACGCCGGCGTCGAGCGACAGAGGTAGGCTGTGGCTAGATGCCCCCGAGGAGCCCATGCCCGACGAACGCCGTGATCCCCAGGCAGCTCAGACCGTGTTCTTCGACTCGCATCCCGCATGGCTTCCGCCGGTGGCCACGGTGGCAGAGCTTCCCACGGAGGGTGACGAGCTGTTCGAGGGCATGCGCTGCTACGTCGACGACGAAGACGTGGCCTATCGCTTCGACGGCGTGAAGTGGAACAAGCCCGACGCCTGAGAGCGATGGGTGGAGCCCGGAGGGGCACCGCGCGGAGGCCCCGCGCACCTTGGTTGGGGGCGCGGGCCCCTCGCGGACTCCACCGGTCGGTCAGGCGAACAGCTGCGCTCCGTAGGCCCGCTCGAGGGACTCGGCGGCGGCCTGCCAGTAGGCATCGTCGGACTCGGTGCCCGAGGCGATGCGGGCACGTGCCTCGAGCAGGGACGCGGCGACCCAGGTGCGCGCCTGAAGATCGGTGACCACGTCGACGAGGGCGGGCTCGCGGAGCTGGGCGAGGAGCGTGCGGGCCGAGGTGAGCCGATCGAGCAGGTCGGACACACCGACGTAGAGCTGGGACAGCTCGAGCTCGGTGCGGATGGACTGGGGAGGCAGCGCGGCGGCGAGGCCCAGGGCGTGGGCGGCACGGCGGCGGGCCTCGCGGATGAGCCAGCGGAGCACGTCGTCTTCGCTGGCGTCGCGTGCCGGAAGGCGGTTCGTGGCGTTGTTGGTGGGGGCGGTGGTGACGTGGTTCGTGGCGACCATGATGAGACCTCCTGTGGTGGACACCGACAGACCAGAGCAAGGGGAGTGCCACAGCATTGTCGTGGTTGGCCCGAGGGTCGACGGAGGTCGCCGACCGACGTCCGTCAGCCGACGGTGGTAGGCTGTGGGCAGGAGGTGCCGATGCAACGTGCTCTGTGGTGCCTGGTGCTCCCCCTCGCAGGCTGCGACGTCCTGGCGGATCTGCTGTCGACCGACTCGGTCATCGACGCCAGCTGCAAGGGCGACGACACCGTGGTGGTCGACGGTCGTGACCTGTGCAAGGAGTTCGAGACCACCGGCCGGGTGGAGTGCGACGTGGGCTACCGCATCCGGCTGAACGGCCAGCAGGTGTGTCCGCCCCCCGTGCAGTGAGCCCACGGCGCGGATAGGCGCCCCCTCCGGGTCGTCGCGGTCCGGCGGGAGGCGATCCATGGGCTACTACAGCGGACGACGGGTGTTCCTCGCGGGCGGGTCGGAGGGCATCGGTCGGTGCACCGCCGCCGAGCTCGCGCGGCAGGGAGCCAACGTCGTGGTCGCCGCCCGGCGCCAGGGGCCTCTCGACGAGACCCTCGCCGCCGTGAAGCAGGCCAACCCCTCCGGTTCCCACGGTGCCGTGTCGGTCGACGTGACCGACCGCGAGGCGGTGCGGGCCGCCGTCGCCACAACCAGCGAGCTGCTCGGGGGCCCGGCCGACGTGGTCATCACCAACGTGGGCATGGCGATCACCGGCTACGTCGACGAGCTCGACGACAGCGCCTTCGACCGGATGATCGACGTGAACTACCTCGGTCATGTCAACGTCGCGCGCGCCTTCCTGCCAGGAATGATCGCGGCGGGCCGGGGCGACCTGTGCTTCGTCAGCTCGGCCCTCGGGTTCATGTCGACCAGCGGCTACTGCGCCTACTCGGGCAGCAAGTACGCAGTGGCCGGCTTCGCCGAGAGCCTGCGGATGGAGCTCAAGCCCAAGGGCGTGCGGGTCACCGTGTTCTACCCGGGCACCACCGACACGCCCGGCCTCGCCAAGGAGAACGAGGGCAAGCCACCGGCGGTGTGGGCCATGGAGTCCGACAGCTCGTTCAGCAAGACCCACCAGCCCGAGGATGTAGCCAAGACCCTGGCCCGGGCCATCGAGCGGGGCCGGTTCGAGAACTTCCCCGGGCTCGACGTGTGGTTCATCTGGTGGATGTACCGCCACTTCCCCGGCACGTCGCGATGGATCGCCGACATGGAGTGGTCGGCGGCTCTGAAGAAGACCGCCAGCTCCTGAGGGGCCTTACGGCTGGCTCGGCCAGTCGTAGCGCTCGATCAGCAGCGTGTGGCCGTCGGGATCGGTGAGGCGGTAGGGCAGCACCAGGCGCTCGACGTCGCGGTGGTCGTCGAGGCGCCAGGTTCCCGCGGCGTCGTCGATGCGGGTGACGCGGCGGGTGATCTCGTCGAGGTGGAGCGTGGTGCCGTCGGCCTCGAGGACGGGGTGGGGGGCGTAGCGCAGCGAGGGCGCGTCGCGATCGAGGTGATCGAACGGGGCGAACAGCCTGGCGCGGCGCGGGTCGTCTACGTCTACCGGGCCGGCCGCCGTGATGGGCGTGGGGGGCCCCAGGGTTCGCCAGCGCAGGAGGGTGCCGTGGGCGTCGGCCGCGCGCCACAGCTCGGCGCCGCCGTCGGTCAGCTGCAGTGCGTCGCGGCGGGCGTCGATGTGGTGGCGCACCTCGTCGGGGGGGCCCGGATCGACGGGGTCGACCTCGGGCTCGACGAAGGCACAGGCGGCGAGCAGCCAGAGCATGGGCTCTGCTATCGCGCGGCAGGGTAGGAGGGGGCGTGGCGTGGTGGCTGCTGGCGCTGGAGCTCGCGTGGGCCGGGGGAGGAGAGACCTGGGAGGTCGACCCCACCTCGCTCGCCCCCGTGGTGGGCGACTGGGTGGTGCATCACAGCATGCGGTGTCCGCCGCCCCCCGACGATGCGCCCACGCTGCGTGGCCAGTCCCTGCACACCCTCGGCGTGGCGGCCGTGATCTACAGCCGCAAGCAGGCGACGATGGGCTGGGGTCACGCGTCGGTGCGCGCGCTGCTGTGCCTCGACGGCGAGCCCCACGACGTGGAGTACGAGGCCTATCGGCTCGGGCCGGGCAACATGGGGGAGGTCGAGCGCGTGCTGGCGGGCGAGGACGTTCTCGAGGACGTGGCCTACCTCGACAGCCAGCGTGGAGCGCTGTTCCGGTTCCGCAACGACGACCCGGTCGACGGTGGGTTCTTCGCTGCCTCCCACAGCAGCAACCGGGAGATCTACGAGCTGTGGCTCGATCCCGAACAGCACGACCTCGACGCCATGGTCCTCCAGCTCGAGGGGGCCCTCGACGACCAGCTGCAGCGCCTGCGCACCCGGGCACCGCTCGTGGGCCGCTACCGGGTGTTCTCCACGAACTGCACCGTACCGCTCCAGGAGGTGCTGGGGCATCCGGAGTGGGCCATGCCCTTCCGGTGGCTGCGAGAGCTCCGCGACGACGCCGTGCTCCGGGTGCTCCATCCGTCGGTCCATCTCGCCCGTCGCTGGGGAAGCTACCCCCAGGCCGTGCGCCGACCCCGTCCCGTGTTCCGGCGGGGCGGAGAGGTGCCGTCGCCGGTGTCGCGCTCCCCCGTGTTGCCCCTGGAACCGCGGCCGAGGTGATCCGACGAGGGGGGCGGAGGTGCTCCGTGGTCGGATGGCTTTTCGTGGCGACGGTGGCGCTGGGGGGCCCTTGTGGCTCGCCCGAGGCGGTCGCGGAGGCCGCCGAAGGCGGATGGCTGCTGGGGTCGCAGCGACAGTGCCTGCACCGCAAGACCACCCACGGTCGCGCGGCGCGGCGGCACTGGGCGTCGCAGCTGTTGCTGGCGGATGCGCGGAGTCGTTCCGACGTGCTCGACTGGCTCACGCTCGCCGATCGGCACGTCGACGAGTTCCCGGACGACGCCGAGGTGTGGATGGACCTCGTGCACGAGCGCTGGCAGCGCGGCGAGGTGGCCGAGGTGGTCGACCTGTGTACCGGGGCGCTGGCGACGGCGTCGCGGTGGTCGCTGTCCTCCGACGATCCACGCCTCGTGCAGCTCCATCGCTACCGCACCTACGCCGCGGTGCGGTCACGGACCCGGGTGGACCAGGAGGTGGAGGCGTTCGCGCGTGCTTGGCTCGACGCGATGACCAGCGAAGCACCCACCGTGGCATGGACCGATGCATTCGCCACCGAGCGGCCGGAGCTTCCCGAGCGCTGAGGGGTCGACGTGCGGCGGCGGGCCCGACGCCTCCTGCTCAGGCGCGCTCGGCCAGCTCCTCCCAGCGGGTGAACAGGGCCTCGATCGCCCCCGGCAGCTCGGTGGAGCGCCGGCTGAGCTCGGGCACCGCCTCGGCGTCGTCGCGGTAGGTGGCGGGGTCGGCGAGGCGGGCCTCCACCTGCTCCAGCTCGCCCTCGAGGCGCTCGATCTCGCTCGGCAGGCCCTCGAGCTCCTGCTTCTCGGCGTAGCTGAGCTTCTTCGGTCGCTCACCGGTGGGGGCGCTCGGCTTCGGCTTCGATGGCGGCTCGACGGCGCGCTCGGCCTCGACGGTGCGCGCTCGCTCTCTGGCCGCCCGCACCGCCTGCTGCCGGCTGGCATACCGCTGCACGTGGCCCTCGCCCTCGAAGGCGAGCACGCCGGTGGCGACTCGGTCGAGGAAGGCGCGGTCGTGCGTGACCACGATGACACCGCCGTCGTAGGCGAGCAGGGCCTCCTCGAGGACGCGCAGCGTGAGGAGGTCGAGGTCGTTGGTGGGCTCGTCGAGGAGCAGCACCGTGGCGCCCTGCAGCATCAGCTTGGCGAGGAGCAGGCGGGCCCGCTCACCGCCGGACAGCGCCCCCACGGACTGGTCGAAGTGCTCGCGGGTGAACGCGAACCGCTCGAGGAAGCTCGCGACGTGCAGCCAGCCGTCGCCCATCGGGACGCGATCGTTGCCGTCGCCGGCCGCCTCGAAGACGGTGACCTCGTCGTCGAGCCCCGTTCGCTGCTGGTCGAGCACCCCCAGGCGGGTCTTCGGCCCGGTGAGCAGCTCGCCCCGATCCGCGGCCTCGAGGCCACGGAGGATGCGCAGCAGGGTGGACTTGCCGACGCCGTTGGGCCCCATGATGCCCACGCGGTCGCCCGGGCGGAGCACCAGGTCGAGGTCGGTGAACAGCGGCTTGTCATAGGCCTTCGTCACCCCGTGCAGCTCGATGAGCGTGGCGCCCTGGTGCACGCCGGTGGTCAGGTCGAAGGCGAACGAGCGATCGGTGAGGGTGGGGACGCTGTCGCGCAGGGCGTCGAGACGCTGGAGCCGGGCTTTCTGCTTGGTGGACCGCGCCGAGGGGGAGCGCGCCGCCCACGCCGCCTCGGCCGCGACCATCTGCAGCAGGCGCTGCCGCTGCTGGGACTTGCGGGCCTGTCGCTCTGCCCGCGCCACGAGGTAGTCGCCATAGCTACCTTCGTAGCTGACGCACTGGCCGTCTTCGACCTCGACGATCGACTCCGCCACCGCCTCGAGCAGGTAGCGGTCGTGGGTGACCAGCAGCAGGGCGCCCCGAAAGCCCGACAGGTAGCCCTCGAGCCACTCGACCACGTCGGCGTCGAGGTGGTTGGTGGGCTCGTCGAGGAGCAGCACGTCGGGGGCCGACAGCAGGCACAGCGCCAGCGCGATCCGCCGCCGCTCGCCTCCCGAGAGCGTGCCCGTGGCCGCATCGGACGGCGGGGCCCCAACCCGGGAGAGCACGGCATCGACCTTGTGATCGATCTCCCATCCGTGGTGGTCGAGCTGGTCTTGCGCTGCGGTGGCCTCGTCGAGCCGGCCCGAGGCCATGGCCGACTCGTAGGTGGACAACAGGTCGCGGTGCCACTGCACGGCGTGGGCGACGGCCTCGGCCACGGTGTCGCCGTGGAGCTCGGGGTCCTGCCGCAGCACGGCGAGCCGGCCCTTGCAGGTGACGCGGCCGCCATGCTCACGGTCGACGCCGGCGAGGATGTCGAGCAGGGTGGACTTGCCACAGCCATTGGCCCCGACCAGCCCCACCCGATCGCCGGCGTGGAGGCGCAGATCGGCGCCCCGCAGCACCTGTCGGTCTCCGAACGCGCGCTCGATACCCTCGGCGATGAGGTGGGCCATGGCTCCTCCGGGCCTCCCTGGTAGCGCGGAGGGGGGCGCCGCGCCCCGTGACACACCGCGTGACATCGGATAGATCGGTTTCGGCGATTATCTAGGTAGAACGCCTGTGTAATGGTGTCGTAATCGGTTCGTGCGGGGTCCCTTGGTAAAACCATCTCAACAGGGAGTGACCAAATGACCCAGCGCATGCCCGACCGCTCCGAGGAGCGAGGCAACTACTCGATGTTCATGGGCGTCTTCGCCACCGCCGTCATCGGCTTCGGTGCGCTGGGCGTCGACATCTCCTACATCGCCATGGCCAACAACCAGGCCCAGGCGGTGGCCGATGCGGCGTCCCACGCTGCGCTGGTGGCCTACCGCACCAGCGAGTCGGCCGACGTGGCCGACCGCGTCACGCAGGGTGAAGCCGCTGCGGCCTTCTACGTGGCGAACAACAACGTGGGCCTCGGCGAGCACGGCGACCTCACCACGGTCCAGTTCGGCATCTTCAACCCGTCCACGGGGAACTTCACGGCAGGGGCCACGCCTTACAACGCGGCCTACGCCGAGGTGGAGCGCAGCGGCGGCAACGCCCTCGACCTCTTCCTCGCGCCCATCATCGGGCAGAACCAGGCCGACGTGCTGCAGTCGGGAGTCACCGCGTCGAACCCGCGGGAGATCATGGTGGTCGTCGACCGGTCGTGCTCGATGTACAACCCGAAATGGGACTACCAAGGCTGGCGGGGCGTCCACGACGCGCTGATCGCCTTCTCCGACTACATGGTGAGTCATCAGGTGCCCCTCGACCAGCTCGGGGTCACCTACTTCAACAACAACGGTGGCACCTACGACGCGCTGCGCTACGTCGCGGGCAACGAGGCAGACATTCTCTCCAGCTGGTCGGACTGGGGCTACTGCGATGTCTACGGGGGCGACGCGTTCTCCCCTGGCACGCCGCCTTCGGGCAACGACGACCCTGGTGAGAACCGCTTCGCCTGTAGCGGCAGCACCGGCCAATCCCAGGGGATCAACCCTGCGGTCAGCCAGCTGCTCGCCAGTCCCAACGCGCTGGCGTTCAAGGCGCTCATCGTGATCTCCGACGGTGAGCCCACCTCCGAATCGGTCGCGACCTTCCATTCGGCCTGCAACAACGCCTGGGCCAACGACATCCACGTGTGGACCGTCGGCTTCGGCACGGTCAACGACACCACCATGGAGAACGCCACCCGCGGCGTCGGCACCTACTACAAGGCGCCGTCGGCGGCCGAGCTGCCCGACATCATGGTCGACATCGCCCGCTCCATCCCCATCGTCATCTCGGATTGATCACCATGAGCACTCAACTTCATCGCAAGCATCGCCGTGGCGCCAACGCCATCGAGTTCGGCCTCACCCTCCCGGTGTTCATGGCCATCATCATGGGGATCATCGACTTCGGCTACTACTTCGCGGCCCAGGCCATCCTCGACGCCGCCGTGCTCGAGGGCACCCGTGAGGGCGCCATCACCGACCCCGCCGGCGGTGGCGACCTCGAGGCCATCGCCGAGGCCGAGATCTACAACATCGCCTCGATGATCTGCGCCGACGAGTGCAGCTACAGCTGCGTCGACCAGGTGGTCAACCACAACTTCGGGGGCGACACCTTCCCCATCCGCGAGCTCGACTGCACCGTCACCTGGGCGATCACTCCGCTCGTCGGCTTCTCCCCGATTCCTGCAACCGTGAGCTCCCGCGGCCGTCAGCTGCTCGAGTGGCAGAGGAACTGATCATGCGTACCTTCTCCAACGACCCCCGCCTTGCCCGCCGCGAGCGTCGCGGTGCCGCCGCCATCGAGTTCGGCCTGTGGCTGCTGCCCATCGCCATCCTCATCTCCGGCATCGTCGACCTCGGCTGGTACATGAGCCGCTACCACCTCGTGCAGCGCGCCACCATCGACGGCGTGCGCTACGGCGTGCGGTTCTCCTCCGAGGAAGATCCGAACACCGACGTGCAGGGCTCCAAGCAGGAGCCCGCCGCCGAGTTCCGCACCGACCAGCTGCTGCAGGGCTTCGGGCTGAGCGGCACCATCGACGCGACCTTCCAGGCCAACGCGCCTTACGATCAGCTCAGCGTCGACACGACCGTCCCCTTCACCCCGCTGGTGGGAATCATCCCGATGCCGGCCGAGATCACGGCCAGCTTCCTGATGATGAGCGAGACCCAGCGCGCGCCGTAGCGCTCGGTCCGGTGTCGACCTTCCGCGGGCCGTGCCATACTGAGCACGTCCCGCGGAGGTCGTTCATGTTCTCTGTCGCCCTGTCGATGCTGCTCGCCTGCGGAGGCGAGTCGGTCACGTTCGAAGAGCCGGAGCCCGTCGAGGAGGCCGTCGAGGACGAAGCCGGCCCCGAGGGCTCTGCCGACGAGGACTACCAGCCGGTCACCACGCCCGAAGACGGGCGGGAGGAGATCGAGGCCAACGCCGAAGAGGGCGGAGGCCGCCAGCCCGCCAGCCGCGATGTCTGGCCGCCCATCGTCGTGCCCGAGGACCAGCGGGAGCGGGAGTGGGAGTGGGAGTTCGAGTACAAGGGCCCTACCAAGAAGGCGGGGGTGAAGAGCAACCCCTCCCGCGAGGAGATGAGAGACATGGAGCGCATCCGACGGGGCGAGTGATGGGGCATCCGTGCCCCACCTGGGGCAGCATGGCGCGGTAGAATTGCCGCAGGACGGCACCGGATCGGCACCAACGGCGGATCGGTGCTCGGATCGATTGTTGCACCCGCGACGCGCGAAAAGGCACGACCGCGGGAGCGACGATGGATGACCGACTTCGAGATGGCCGCTGGATGGACCGCGCACGGCAGGCGCGTCCGCGTCCCACGCCGCCACCGGCCCACGAGGGCTTGGGCACCGGCATCCCGATCGGCGAGGCCATCGGCGACGACTACGGCGCAGAGCAGACCGAGTGGACCCCGCTCACCCGCCGTGCCGCCGCCGGAGCGTTCACCCCGGTGCCGGTCACCCGCCGCGCGGGCATGATCGCGGGCGGTGTGGTGCTGGGCGCGGGTGGCATCGGCGTGATCGGCTCCAGCGTGGTCGCGCTCACCGTGGGGCTGCTCATCGGGGCCTACGCCACCAGCGGCTCGCTCGTGCCCGCAGGCGCTTCCCCCGAGCTGGCCCAGGCCGATGTCGCGCCGGCTCCGCAGCAGGCACCGGTGCGACGCATGGCGCCCGCCAAGGTCGATGGCCACGCCGACGCAGCGAAGGCAACGCCCGAGATCGCGAAGGCCGAGGCGCCCCCGGCCCGTTCGCAGCGCTCCACGCGTTCGTCGCGCTCGGCTCGGTCGAGCGA
>Ga0213839_1001168_pt1 | contig 18477 bp, 14 predicted proteins | sample SWPATP21_FD_160075 | JGI IMG/M metagenome (GOLD analysis project Ga0213839, IMG submission 160075) | Coastal seawater microbial communities from Marineland, Florida, United States - SWPA TP2 #1 | ecosystem: Environmental > Aquatic > Marine > Coastal | place: USA: Florida | collected 2016-08-14
GGCACCCGGCAACCCCGACCCTGCGGGCGACGGCCACGACACCAACTGCGACGGCGTCGACGGCATCGCCACCACGAGCGGCGGATCGGGCGACGCCAGCGGCGGCACCGGGCCATAGGTGGCGGCCCGGCGGCCGAGCGGCCATAGTCATCGCATCAGGAGGGGAGAGGATGCTGCTCGCGTGGATCTGGCTCGGATGCGCCCCTTCGCCGTCGGGTGAAGGAGCGGCCACCGTCGACACGGCCCAGAGCGCCGGCGACACCGACCCGACCCCCACGGGCACGAACGACACCTCTCCACCGCCCGACCCCACCGCGGGGGGAACCGGCGACACCGTCCCAGGCGACAGCGACGACACGGGCCCCGACGGCACCAGCGACACGGGCCCCACGACATGGCCCACCGCATCCACCGCCGACACCGGCGGCTTCGACTGCGGCACGGTGCCGTCCCCTCCCCTGGTGAGCACCCGCATCACCGGTCCCCCGGCCTCCGAGGACTTTGCCTTCGACGACCTCGGCCACCTGGTGAGTTTCCAGGGCACCTGGGTGGTTCGCAGCCTCTATCCGCCCGGCGCCGTCACTCCGTGGGTCCCCACACAGGGAGGCCCCGGGGGCCCGGCGAGCATCCGCCGCCTGCCCAGCGGTGACTTCGTCTACCACGACGTCGACACCGGAACGCTGTACCGGATCACCGCCAAGGGCGCGCCTTCGGTGATCTTCTCGGGCTTCGGCTACGCCGGCGGCATCGAGGTGTTCTCCGACGACCTGGTCTACGTGGTCGACCTGTCGGGACTGCAGCTCATCGACCCGGGCACCGGTAGCCAGCAGCTGCTCTTCGCCCAGGCCCCGTGGTCGTCGGCCAACGGCGTGTCGCTGTCGGCCGACCACGGAACGCTGTTCGTGAGCGCCCGCGACGGTATCTGGGCCGTCGAGGTCGACGTGGCGGGCCAGCCCACCGGACAGCCCGTCCTCTGGGCCGACCCACCCAAGGGGGCCAGCGAGCTGCTCGGGATGGGGGTCGATCGATGCGACAACGTCTACGTCACCGGCTCGGCCAACAACGTGAGCACGCTGTGGCGCTACGCCGCCGGGGGCAAGGGGGCGCCCGAGGTGCTGCTGGAGCGAAGCGGCGGGTGGCTGTCGAACCTGCAGTGGGGCTCGGGGGTGGGCGGCTGGGACCCTCTCGTGCTCTACGTGGTCGACCGGCAGGCCCAGAACCCGGGCTACGACGCCGTCGAGGTGGCCGTGCCCGAGAAGCTCCGGTGAGCCTGCTGCGCCCCTACGGAGACGACGGGCCGACGCTGTCCGAGCTCGCCCGACAGGCGCTGTCGAGCACCGAGCGAGGCTACGACCTGCTCGCGCCCCGCTTCTACGCCACCCCCTTCCGCACCCCCGACGACCTGCTCGACCAGGTCGAACAGGTCGTGCGACGCCGCATGCCCACGCCGAGGCGCGGCCTGGACCTGTGCTGCGGCACGGGCGCCGCCACCGCCATGCTGGCGAGGCTGTGCACCGACGAAGTGGTGGGGCTCGACCGCAGTGCGGGAATGCTCGGCCAGGCCCGCGCCCGGCTCGCGACCATCGAGCGTCCCACGGTTCGCTTCGTGCGCGGCGACGCCCTCGATCCCCGGGTCGCCGAGGGCACCTTCGACCTCGTCACCAGCTTCGGTGCCTTCGGGCACATCCAGGAGCACGAGCAGCCGGCCTTCCTCCGCGGTGTGCACCGCTGCCTGGCACCCAGCGGCCGCTTCGTCTTCGTCACCGGCTTCCGGGTGCCCCGGCATCGGCCCGCGTGGTGGCTGCTCCGGGGCTTCAACGGCGTCATGCGGGTGCGCAATCTGCTGGTGCGACCGCCGTTCCACATGTACTACCTGAACTTCCGCGTGCCCGACATCCTGCCCCGGTTCGAGCAGGCACGCCTGGAGCTGACCCTGCACCCGATGCAGTGGCGCGGCCGCAGGTTCGTGGTGGGCGAGGCCGTTCGAGCCTGAGGACGCCCGAGCCTTCAGCTGCCGCGGTAGGTGCTGTAGCCGAAGGGACTGATCAGCAGGGGCACGTGGTAGTGCTGCTCGGGGGCGCGGATCTGGAACACCACCCGCACCACCGGGTAGAAGCCCTCGGTGCCCGTGCGCTCGAAGTAGGCCGCGGTGTCGAAGGTCATCCGGTAGGTGGCGACCGCCAGCTCGACGCCGTCGGTGAACCCCGGGACGCGGCCGTCGTCATTGGTCTCGGCCCGCACCAGCGACGACCAGCCATCATCGGTGAGCTGCTCGAGCTCGATGGGTAGGCCCGCCGCGGGCACCCCACGGGCGGTGTCGAGGGCGTGGGTGGTGATGGGCGAGCTCACAGCTTCTCCAGGCGCAGGTGGGTGATCTTGGCCTGCTCGCCGGCGGCGATCCGCAGCTCGGCGGCAGGGTCGTTGTCGATGCGCTCCTGCAGCAGGTGGAGCATCTCGGAGGCCGACTTGCCGGTGGCGCAGACGATGAACAGGAAGCCGAAGCGCGCCTCGTAGTCGCGGTTGCCCTGGGCGAGGGCCTCGAGCGTGCCCTCGTCGGCCGCCGCCACCCCCGACTGCTCCCCCGCCGACCACGACGCCGTGGGGGCGAACTTCTCGCGGAGCTTCGCCACGTCGGCCCCGATGCGCGGGTGGTGGGTGAACGCCTCGTGCCAGTCGCCGTCGGCCAGATCCCACCAGTGGTGATCGGCGAGTCCGTGCAGCTCGGTGCGGCTGCCGAAGCGGCCGTGGGCCGCCATGCGACGGGCCCAGCGGGTGGAGCCACAGCAGCGGAAGAACGCATCGAAGCGCTCCTCGGGCGACAAGGCGTCGAGGCGGGCGAGCAGCTCGTCGCCCTCGGGCTGGGCAGCCTCGCCGAACAGCCGCATGCGCGCCACCCCACCGCAGGGGTGGATCACCAGCTTGACGTGGGTGAACGGGCCGCCGCCGTCGGGCGGGACGGCGAAGCGATGCTCGGCGTCGGCGCGGAGCTTCACGCGCTCGAGAACGGGGACCCAGGCGGCCTTGGCATAGCGCAGCAGCGAGGCATGGGGGGCCTCGGGCCACCACAGGCCGAACAGCGAGGCGCGGTCGGGGTAGTTGCCCTTGAAGTGCATCGTGTGGAGCACCACCTCGTCGATGCGGCCGGGCACGCCGAGCTCGGTGACGATCCAGTCGGCGCCGTCGTCGCGGCGGCGTCGGGTCTCCCAGCCCTTGCCCATGTGCTCGGGCATGCCGGGGGCGATGAGGTTGGTCATCGGGGAGAAGAACATGTCGGAGCAGCCCACCGGCCGCCCGCCGTTCACCGCGGCGGCCAGGTCGAGCCGCCCGTCGCCACTCCGGCGGAGGGACTCGCCGAACACGCGCAGCCGCGCCACCCCCCCGTCGGGGAGCATGTGCAGCCGCACGTGGGTGAGGCGCTGGGGCGCACGCAGCGCGAACAGGTTGTGGCTGCCTCGCTGCAGGGGCACCTGGCCGGTGAGCGGCACCCAGTCGACCTCGTCGCGGAGCTGCTCCGGCGTGGGGTCGCCCTCGACGAAGGCCCCGTCGACCGCACCGAAGGGTGGGTGGTTGCCCATGAACCAGCTGGTGTCGATGTCGACACCGTAGGCCACCCCGGGGACCCCGAGCTGCAGGATGGCGGTGTCGTGCCCTGGGGTGCGACGTCGCCGCGACTCCCAGCCGTCCATCACCTTGCCCGTGTCGCAGTACGCGTCGGGATCGAACGCCGCAGGCTCGTCGGTGACGAGGTTGTGCACGCTGGCGAACCAGTCGTCGCTGCACCACACGGCGCGGCCGCCCATCGACGCGGCGGCCAGGTCGGTGAGATCGGCGAAGGCGCGGAGCTTGTCGTCGGCGTCGTGGCTCACTGGGTGCTCCCGGGGGGGAAGGTGAGGGTGACGGTGGCCTGGCCGCTGGGGGCGACCTCGGCGGTGCCGGTCACCTCGCCGAGCACCTCGTGCCAGGCCACGACCCCGTAGGTGCCCGGGGGCACGCCGGGGATGCGGAAGCGACCCTGCTCGTCGCTGATCGCGAACCAGGGATGCTCCACCACGCCGATGTGGCTGATCATCCACGGGTGAACGTCGCAGCGAGCCTGCACCATGCGCTCGGGACGCCGGAACACCTTCGTCTCCCGCTGGTCCTTCGCGGGCATGTTGATGTTGAACGGCGGGTTGTCCTCGCTCACGGTGCGCACGTTGTGGAACATCGGGTCGGAGTTGATGAACACTACCTCCTGGCCCACCCGTGCCCCGTGGATGCGCGGCTCGTACACACACCCTCGTTGATCGACCTCGACCGGCTCGGATGGCGGCGCGGGCACGTCCCAGGCCTCGGTGCCGTCGGTGAGCATCACGAACGCGTCGCGCAGCAGCTGGTCGGTCACCTTCACGGGCTGATCGAAGACCGGACCGTCGTGGCCCTCCTCACAGCCCCCGTAGAGCTTGAGCTCGCGGGGCGGCGGCACCTCGCCCTCGAAGCGCACGACGCCGCGCACTTCGCCCACGGTGGCCGCGTCGATCACCGCACCATCGGCTCGGGGCTCGGGCAGGGGCGCCTCGGCACGAGGCCACGGCGCGGTGAGCCCGATCACGCCGGCCAGCGACACGCCGACCACGCTCTTCACGGCCAGGGAGGCGCCGAGGCCGTCGTAGAAGAGCTGCCGGACCGCTGCGCCTCCTGCGAGGAACAGCCACAGGATCACCCAGTTCCAGTCGTGCCCGTAGGTGGCTGGGTAGTGGTTGCTGATCATCAGGAAGACGATGGGGAAGTGCATGTAGCCGTTGTGCACGCTGCGCTGGTGGCCGATGGCCCCGTCGCGGGGGTCGTGCGCGCGGCCCGCTTCGAGCGCCGCGACCATGCGCTTCGACCCGGGGATGATGCGCATCCACACATTGGCCGTCATCAGCGTGCCGAGCAGGGCGCCGGTGTGCAGGAAGGCCGCACGCCCCGACAGCAGCTGGGTGAGCGCGAAGCCCGAGCCCGCCACGAGCAGCACGGTCAGCGCGGTGGCCACCTTGGGCTGCTTGTCGCCGAGGAAGCTCCACAGCGTGTCGTACACCCCCCAGCCGAGCACCAGGGACCCGAGCCCGATGGCCACCGAGGTGGGGAAGGACAGATCGGCGACGCGGGCGTCGAGCATGAGCACGCCGCCGGTGAAGTAGTAGAGCACCACCAGCAGCAAGAAGCCGCTCACCCACGTGCCCAGCGCCTCGTACTTGAACCAGTGCAGATCGCCGGTGAACACCGAGGGCAGCTTGTAGGTCTTCTGTAGGCGGAAGAAGCCGCCCCCGTGGACCATCCACAGCTCGCCCTCGACGTCGTCGTCGACATCGTCGACCTCGGGCGCACGGAGCCCGTGTTCGAGGCTGTGGAAGAGGAACGCGTGCCCGATCCATGCGATCGCGAAGAGCACGTGCATCCAGCGAAGGGCCAGCTGGGCCCAGTCGGTGAGGTAGTCGAACATAGCCCGGCACTCTACCGCGGGTGCTGTGAGTGAACGAGGCTCGCGGTACAATCCCCCCATGCTCACCCCCCTGCTGTTCTCGGTCGCGTTGGCGGCCGACCGCCACGTCCCCGGCGACTACCCCACCATCAACGCGGCCCTCGGCGCGGCCAACGACGGCGACCGCATCGTGCTCGAGGCGAGGAACTACTGCGAAGACGTCGACGTCGGGCTCGACGACATCGAGATCGTCGGCGCCGGCATGGGCCTGACGGTGATCGACGGCAACTGCGGTGGCGGGACCGGCGTGCTGTCGTTCCAAGCGAACACCGGCGACGTGGTGCTGCGGGATCTCACGGTGAATGGCAAGGGGGTCATCGGAAACCTCATCCTCAACGACAACGTCGTGGCCACGGTCACCAACGTCGCATTCATCAACGGCGACGTCGACTTTCCGGGCGGCGGGGTTCGGCTCAACGACACCGGAGCGACCCTCGACTGCACGTCCTGCGTCTTCTGCAGCAACGAGGCCGACGGGGGCGGGGCCATCGGGTTCTACGCTTCGGGAACTCACGCGACCGTTCGGGAGTCGGTGTTCGTGCGGAACCGGTCGGATGCTCATGGTGGCGCCATCGATGCAACGGGCGCCACGCTGACGCTCCTCAACAACACCTTCGTCGGCAACGAGTCCCTGCCGGGATGGGGTGATGGCGAGGCCATCCGCCTCGACCAGGGCAACACCGTGCTGGTGAACAACATCTTCGTCGATCATCCAGGCACCTGGGCCGTGGATGCCTCCGGCGGTTCGGTCAACAGCTCGTTCAACAACCTGTTCTACGACAACAACAACGACACCGACTCGGGCAGCCTCAACGGCACGATCACCGACGATCCCATGCTGGTCGACTACGGCACCAACTGCGACAACTACGATCTGACGCTGCTGGCAGGCTCGGCAGCCATCGGCGCGGGCCATGCCTCGGGCACCCTCGACGACGTCGGCGCCTTCCCCTACGACCCCCCCGACAACGACGGCGACGGCTACACCACCGACGACTGCGACGACAACGACCCGAACGTGAACCCCGGCGCCCAGGAGGCCTGCGGCGGCGTCGACGAGGACTGCAACGGCCTCGAAGACGACGCCGACACCAACGTCGCGGGCCAGTCCATGTGGTACCTCGACGACGACGGCGACAGCTACGGCGACCCCACCGTCACCGACCGCGCCTGCGACCAGCCCACCGACTACGTCGACAACGGCGACGACTGCGACGACACGAGCAGCGCGGTCCGCCCCGGCGCCACCGAGACCTGCAACGGCATCGACGACGACTGCGACGGCCTCGACGACGACGACGACCCCGGCGTCACCGGCACCACCACCTACTACGTCGACGGCGACAGCGACGGCTACGGCGATGGGGAGGTGCAGGCATGCGACCAGGGCGCCTACGCCACCGTCGACGGCGACTGCAACGACAACGACAGCGACGTCCACCCCGGCGCGGGAGAGACCTGCGCGGTCGGCGACATGGACTGCGACGGCCTCGACGGCGACGACGACCCCGACACCAGCGACCAGCAGCCCACCTGGGCCGACGGCGACAGCGACGGCTACGGCACCGGCAGCCCCATCGACGAGTGCACTGTCAGCCCCGGCCGCGCCCCGATGGACGGCGACTGCGACGACAACGACCCCTACCAGCACCCCAACGCGCCCGAGGTGTGCAACAACGCCGACGACGACTGCGACGGCCTCGACGACGAGGGCGTCACCGACCTCGACTGGTTCCCCGACACCGACATGGACACCTACGGCGACGAGACCGGCACGCCGATCAGCGACTGCGCCAATCCGGGGCCCGGCTGGTCGCTCAGCAGCGACGACTGCGACGACGGCGACGACCAGGTGAACCCCGGCGCCACCGAGGTCTGCGACGGCATCGACAACGACTGCGACGGCGACGAAGACGAAGACTGTCCCACCGGGCTGACGGCGCTCACCGGCGACACGGGCACCACCCCCACCGACACCTCCGGCCTCCCCGCCACCGCCGACACGGTCGACACCGCTACCCCCACCGACACCTCCGGCCTGCCCGACACCGGCACCACCGCCGACACCGCCTCGGGCACGAACGGCGGAACCAACGGAACCAACGGAACCAACGGAACCAATGGCGGAACCAACGGAACCAACGGAACCAACGGAACCAGCGGAACCAATGGCGGAAGCAACGGAACCAATGGCGGAACCAACGGAACCAATAGCGGAACCAACGGAACCAATGGCGGAAGCAACGGAACTATCGACACCGGCCCCGACGGGGGCCCCGTCTCGGCCAACGCCACCGCGGCCGCGGGCTGTGGCTGCGGCCACGGAGGCACGGCCGGCTGGTTGGTGACGGCAATGGCGCCGCTGTGGTGGCGCCGACGCCGGGCGCTGCGCTGATGTTGCTGCTGCAGCTGAGTCTGACCGCCTGGGGCGCCGATCTGTTCGTGCCCGGCGACTACGCCTCGATCAACGACGCCCTCGCGGCGGCCGTCGACGGCGATCGGGTGCTGATCGACGCAGGTAGCTACTGCGAAGACATCAACGTCGACGTGCCCAACGTCATCCTCGAAGGTGCGGGTCCCGGGCTCACCATCATCGACGGCGCATGTGGCTCCGGCCAGTTCCTGATGTCGCTGTTCGAAGACAACGACGAGGTGACGCTCCGAGACCTCACCATCGACGCCGTCAACGCTCGCCAGGCGCTCGGCGTGAACTCCGGCACCGAGGCGTCGGTGGAGAACGTCGAGATCGCACGGGGCTTCTCCTTCTTCGAAGACGGAGCGGGCATCTGGGTCTCCGGAGGCGGCACCCTCACGTGCGACCAGTGCCGATTCTGCGGGAACAATGCCACGGGCTACTTCGGCAGCGGTCGTGGCGGCGCCATCTTCGCCTCGGGAACGCTCGAGGTCTCACGGTCGCAGTTCGTGCGGAACGGGGCCGTCGAAGGGGGTGGTGCGATCGTGAGCAGCGGGGGCGGTGAGGTGGTGCACTCGTCCTTCGTGGGCAACTTCACCATCACGGGCCGCGGGGAGGCCATCGACGTGTCCGTCGGCACCCTCCCGATCATCAACAACCTGTTCGTCGGGCATCGTGGCACCTGGGCCGTCGACCGTGAGGTGTCCGCATCCCTGGCCGGGTCGAGCCACAACCTGTTCTTCGACAACGACATGGACAGCATCGACACCCTGTCGGGGTCGGTGTACGGCGATCCGCTCCTGACCGACGTGGGGACCGACTGCAGCACCTACGATCTGTCCCTGCAGGCTGGGTCCGCGGCGATCGGCGCGGCCACCGACGTGGGGGTGCACGACGACGTTGGCGCCGTTCCCTACGACCTCCCCGACCTCGATGGTGACGGCTACGACAGCAGCGTCGACTGCGATGACGGCGACCCCGACCGCAACCCCGGCGAGCCCGAGGTCTGCAACGGCGGCATCGACGACGACTGCGACGGCCTCGCCGACGACGACCCGGGCAGCGGCGTGACGGACGCCGTCACCTACTACTTCGACGCCGACGGAGACCAGTTCGGTGGCCCCCCGATCGAGGCCTGCGTTCAGCCCACCGGCACGGTGCAGGTTGGCGGCGACTGCGCCGACGATGATCCCGACCGCAACCCCGATGAGCCCGAGGTCTGCAACGGCGGCATCGACGACGACTGCGATCCGCAGACAGTGGAAGCGTGCGGCCCGACCGGGAGCACCGCTGACACCGGACGGACGGGACTGACCGGACTGACTGGATTGACCGGACTCGTCACGGGAATCACCGCAGACACGGTCCCCGAGGACACCTCGGGCACGCCGGGAGGCTCGGGCATCCCCGGCGACACCGTTCCTGACGACACCGCGGGGACGCCGGGAGGCTCGGGCACCCCCAGCGATACGGTCCCCTCGAGGGCAACCGGCGGCTCGGGCTCTGCGGGCGACACCAGCAGCACGCCGGGCGGATCGGGGTCCCCCGGAGGCTCGGGAAGCACGCCCGATACCGGCAGCACCCAGGGCGGCAGCAACGGACCCAACGGCAGCAACGGCGACACCGACGGAACCGACGTCAACGGCGGAAGCACCGTCGACACCAACCCCACCGACGGCCCCGACGGCGGCGTGGTCTCGGCCGACGCCAAAGCTGCGGCCGGATGCGGATGCTCGGGAACGCCGACACCCGCGCTACCGTCTGCCTTGCTCCTGGCCGTGCTCGCCGTGCGCCGCCGACGCGCTACTCGCTGAGCAACGCCTCCAGCGCCGGAAGCAGCGGCTCGTCGTCGTCCCAGTCCGCGACGATGCGGCCGTTGGCGTCGAGGAGGGTGAGCTTCACCGGGTGGGACGTGCGCGGCCCTTCCCCGACGGCGTAGACGTTGAACAAGGACGGCAGCCCCTCCCGCAGCAGCTCGGGCTCGCCGGTGGCCAGCACCCATCGGTCGCGATCTGCCCCGTAGCGATCGGCATAGGCCGCCAGCCGATCCGGGGTGTCGAAGGCAGGGTCGATGGTGAACACCACGATCCCGAGTCGCTCCGCACCGAAGGCCTCCTGCGCGGAGACCAGGCGCCGCATGGTGAGCGGGCACGCGCGCTCGTTGCCGCACCGGGTGAACACGAAGCCGACGAGCGTGGGCTTGCCCCGCAGGGCGTCGAGGCGAAGCGACGATCCGTCCTCGTCGGTGACCGTCACGGCAGGGATCGGATCGTCGTGGTGCCAAGCCGCGATCCGCTCCATGTCGGTCGGTCCCGAGGGGGCACAGGCCAGCATCCACCAGAGCATGACGACGGCTATCCGGCCATGCGCGGCGATGCGGGCGGTTCGTCCCGTTCCTCCTCTCCCCACCTGCCTGAGCTTACTGTTTGCAGACCGGGTGCACAGATGGCTAGACCCTTGTCATGTCCTACCGCATCAAGACGGTCGAGAAGCTCACGGGAATCTCGCGCAACACCATCACCGCGTGGGAGCGTCGCTACGATCTGATCCAGCCCCAGAAGGATCACAGCGGCTACCGCGCCTATACCGACGCCGACGTGGCCGTGCTGCAGCGGGTGAAGGGGCTGATCGACGAGGGCTACCAGATCTCCGAGGTGGTGAGCATGCTGCGCACCGCCGACGAGGCGACGGCGGCACAGAGCCCGCTGTCCCCCGAGGCCCTACGCCAAGCGCTGCAGGAGCGCCTCCACGCCCTCGACCGCCACGGCGCCCAAGAAGTCCATCGGCGCGTGCGCATGCTGGCGCTCGAGCAGCGGCTCGACCTCGTCTATCTTCCCATCCTCCGATTCACGGGCGACTTGTGGGAGGAAGGCCGTATCGGGGTGGGCCAGGAACACTTCACCAGCGCCTACCTCCGCTCGCAGATGGTCGACATGCTCACGGCGGTCGACCAGGGCCCCCGCTCGGGCAACCGAGCCGTCTGTGCCGGCTTCCCCGGAGAAGACCACGAGATGGCTCTCCTCGCGGTCGCGGTGCGTCTGGCGCTCGGCGGCATGCGGATCACCTACCTCGGCAGCGACATGCCCGCGGCCGCGCTGGTCGAGGTCCTCAGAGAGAAGCCCGCCGACCTGGTGTGCACGTCGATCCTGATTCCCCGTGATCCCGCCGAGATCCTCGGCTGGGCACGGCACGTCCGCGATCACAGCACGGGCACCACGGTGGTGCTCGGAGGCCCCGGGGTGAGCGTGAGCTCCGAAGAGGGCATCCTAGTGGCCGACAACGTCGAGACGCTGCTCCACCAGGTGGGGTGAACCTCCGTCGCAACCCACCCTGCCGCGCCGGGCGATACGCAGGGCCCCGGAGGTGGTGATGAATCTGATCGACGCACTCGGAGCCGCAGGGATTGATGGCTCGCAGGCCGCGGCCCTCGCAGGCGCCGTGCTCGGAACGGCCCGCACCCAAGCGAGCGAAGAAGAAGCCGACAAGCTCGCCGAGCGCGTGCCCGAGCTCGACGAGTGGGTCGCGGCCGCCCAGCATGCCTCCGAGACCCCCGATGAGGCGCCCCAGGAGAGCTTCCTGGGCGACCTGGCGGGCTTCGCCGGCTCCGACATGGGTGGAGCGCTGCTCGGCGCCCTGGGCGGCAACGAGGCCAAGGAGCAGGCCCAGGCGGTCGCGGTCCTGTCCAAGGTCGGCTTGTCGGCCAGCCAGGCAGCGCTCGCCGCCCCTGTCGTGTTGTCGTTCCTGCAGCAGCGCCTTGGCGCCGAGTGGACCGAGCGACTCCTCGGTGCCGCCCCGGTGCTCGCCGGCCTCTCACAGCTCCAGGGCAGCGATGGCGCCTCGTCGGGGATCGGCGGGCTCATCGGCGGCCTGTTCGACTGACCGGCAGAGTAAGCTGCCGTCCACTCTCAGCGTATGGAGGTCCCCATGGGCCTGATCTCGTTCGTGAAGTCCGCTGGCCGCAAGCTCGGCCTGTTCGGTGGCCAGGAAGCCGCCGCCGCCGAAGAAGCCAAGCAGGCCGCCGAGGTGGCCGCCGCCAAGGCTGCCGAGGCCGCCGACGCCGCCATGCAGGAGGCGTTGCGCCGTGAGGCGGTGGGTGCCGACATCAAGGCGGCCATCCTCTCCTACGTGCCCATCGAGGAGCTGGCGGTGGGCTACGACGGGGAGACCGTCTCGCTGTTCGGCACGGCCAGCGCCCAGGCCGACAAGGAGAAGGCCGTGCTGGTGGCTGGCAACACCGAGGGCGTGGGCCAGGTCGACGACCAGCTCGAGGTGGTCGAGCCCGAGCCGCCAGCGGTCTACCACACCGTGGTGTCGGGCGACACGCTGTCCAAGATCGCCGATGCCCAGTACGGCGTCATGCGCATGTTCGATGTGATCTTCGAGGCGAACACCCCGATGCTGAAGCACCCCGACGAGATCTACCCGGGTCAGGTGCTCCGCATCCCGCCGGTCGATGCCCCGGTGCACACCGTCGCCAGCGGCGAGACCCTCGGCACCATCGCCAAGCACTGGTACGGCGACGTGAAGCAGTACAAGGCGATCTACGAGGCCAACACCGACAAGCTGTCGAGCCCCGACGTGGTCGAGGTGGGCCAGCAGCTCGTGATTCCGCTGCGCAGCCCCAACCTGGCGTGATGCCCCCGCAGCAGGCGGGCATCGGACCCTAGCCTAGAACGTCTGCTGCACCACGTAGACCCACGGCACCGCGCCGAGGTGGCTCCAGCTGAACACCTGGTCGCCCACCTCGTGCCAGCCGTCCTGGCCGCCCTCCTTGATCTTGTCCCACACGACCGAGGACGGGAACTTGGGCGGCGAGAACTCCTTGGCCTCGACCATCGACTTGGTGGCCATCACCTGGCCGCGGCCCGCGTCGTCGCGCTCGTCGCCGACGTAGAGCAGCCAGGCCTTCGCCCCGGCGGGGGGCGCCATGCGCATGATCACGTGATCGAGGGACACGTCGGCACTGGCCGTGCCGTGGTGCTCGCCACGGGGGTCGAACAGGGGGTGGGACACGGTGACCACCAGGCCACCGAGCACGGAGTCGGTGTGAGGCTTGCCCCACACGGCCTCCCGCCCGCCCCGGGGCGCGTTGTACCAGTCTTCGGACTGGAGCGACTTGATGCGACTCATCGCCTTGATTCCCGGAGCCGTCGCGACGACGCCCGACTGGGTGCCCACCCGCACCCAGCGCACCGGCACCCCGCCCTCCACGCGCTTGTGGCGCGCCGAGCGGTGGAGCTTCTCGTTGGTCCTCCCGGGACTGTCGACGAGCACCCGCCCGAGCTGTGGCCCGAGGATGATCAGCCGCACCAGCTCGATGCGCTGCGTCTCGTTGAGAGTGGTGCCGCCCGTGTGGCCCACCGACGGGCGCTCGAGCGAGATGTCGGTGCCGTAGAACGACGAGCTGCGGCGCCCGGGCGGCGCGGCACGCATGTCGTAGTTGTCGGGCAGCTTGTCTTCGGAGACCGGCGCCAGCGCCCGCTCGGCCGCGAACGACAGGCCTGTGGTGAGCGCCTCGAAGTGGCGTAGATCGTCGTCGATGCCGTGGGCCACCGACAGGGTGTCGGCCATCACCTCCCGCATGCGGTCTTCGCGCACGGCGTTCTGGTAGCGACGCCACTCGTGGGCGCCCAGCCCGGCGAACAGCAGGGCACCGCTGGTGATGACCAGCATGGTGAACAGCGACACGATGAGCAGCAACACCCCGGTGCGGTGGCGGCTCACGAAGCGACCGAGGCGCTGGAGCACCGAGTCGGGGCGGGCCGTCACCGCCTCGTCGCGGAGGTAGCGCCGGATGTCCTCGGCCATGTCGCGAACGTCGGCGTAGCGCTGCGCCGGATCGAGGGCGCAGGCCTTGTCGACGATGGCCACGAGCTCGCGGGCCGGCTTGGCCCCGGCGGAGGCGGTCATCGGCTGCCGCGCAGCGCGGGCGGCACGGGCGAGGGCCTGCTCGAGGGTGATCTTGTGGGGGCAAGCCGGCGTGAAGGTGACCATCTCCTGCAGGATGAGCCCGAGGGCATACTGGTCGGACCGCGAATCGATCGTGTCGTTCTTGCCGGTGGCCTGCTCGGGGCTCATGTAGCGGGGCGTGCCGATCAGCCGCCCCACCTTGGTCTGCGTGGCCTTGCGGGACTGGTTGAGCGACTCGTCGATCAGCTCCACCTCGTGCCCGGCGAGCAGCTTGGCGATCCCCCAGTCCATCACCAGCACCTCGCCGAAGGCGCCGACCATGATGTTCTCGGGCTTCAGGTCGCGGTGGAGCACCCCCTTCTCGTGGGCGTAGGCGATGGCGTCGCAGACGTGAAGGAAGCGCTCGAGCCGGGCCCGGAGGTTGTGCTCGCGGTCGGGTCGGCCGGCCTTCTCCTGCGCCAGGGCTTCCTCGAGGTAGTCCTCCAGGGTGATCCCACGCACGAGCTTCATCGCGTACGACAGCCCACCGCCCTCCTCGAGGTGCAGCCCGTGAATCGGGACGATGGACGGGTGGTCGAGCTGCGCCGTGACCTGCGCCTCGGTGTAGAAGCGCCGCATGAGCGCGCGGTTCCCCGACTGCTCGGGGTGGAGGCGCTTGAGGGCGACGACGCGGTTGAGCCCCTCGTCACGGGCGATCAGGACCTCTCCCATGGCGCCTTCGCCCAGGGGACCGAGCACCGTGGGGGAGGGATCGGGCGGCGGCGATTCCTTGACCCGCCGGATCTCGAGCTCAGCCTCGAGCTCGAGGATGGTGCTGCGGAGCGTCTTGTTGTCGATCTTCCCCTGGCGGTGGAGCTCGGCGACGACATCGCGCGGATCGACCGATGCCTTGTCGGTGTAGAGCTTCTCGGCTTCGTCACGGACCCCCGGGGGGAGGGTGTCCAGCAAGGTGTCACGCTCGGCCATCGCGTATCTGACTCCGACCGCACCGTACCACCCACGAGCGCCCAGGGCACCACCAGCAGCTGACCCCGCGCCACGAGGCGCCCAGCAACGCGTCGCCCCACGCGCCCCGACGGAGGTCCCCCTGGTGCATCCTGCGCAGAAACCTGGTACAGTCCAGGTCCCTCCTCGGCGACCACCGCCGCCCTCCCCCGCGTACCCTCACGCTCCCTCCCGCTCCCTCCTTCCGCGAGCTTCTTCATGCCGTTCAACACCTACGTCCCCGACGTCGACCTCGTGTACCACCGGGTTCCCCGCACCGAGTCCGACGACCTCGACGAGATCGACTTCGCCGACATGGAGCCCCTCGAAGACCTCGAGGAAGCCGTCGGCGTGTCTCCCCACGAGGCCACCCTCATGGTGCCCGTCACCCCCTACGACCTGATCGGCGTCCAGGGAGGGCTGGCCGTGGCCCGCACCCCGGCGCCCGGCCAGCGGCACTTCGCGCCGTACACCATCGGCACCCTCGGCGACCTGGGCGACGAAGAGCTGCCCACCGACGAGTTCACGGCCCACGACGATCCGGTGGGCGCGGCGCACTTCGCGTCCTGAGCGCGCCGCCGCACGAAGAAGTAGGCTCGGTGTCGATCCGTGGTCCATCCGTTCGTCGAACGGAGGAAGGAGGACACCCATGTTCACGAACGACACCCTCGCCTTCCTGGGCGAGCTCGCCGACAACAACGACCGCGACTGGTTCACCGCCAACAAGAAGCGGTACGAGCAGCACGTCAAGGCCCCGGCCCTGGCGTTCATCGAGGCCTTCGCGCCCCGGCTCCACGGGATCTCGCCCCACTTTCTCGCGATCCCGAAGGCACAGGGCGGCTCGCTGTTCCGCATCTACCGCGACACTCGCTTCAGCAAGGACAAGACGCCCTACAAGACCCACGTGGGCGTGCAGTTCCGCCACGAAGACGCCAGCCGCGACGTGCACGCTCCGGGCTGGTACGTCGGTGTCGAGCCGGGCAACTCCGCCGTCGGCGTGGGGATGTGGAAGCCGTCGGCCCCGGCGCTCCGCGCCGTCCGCGACCAGATCGTCGCCGAGCCCGAGCGGTGGGCCGAGGTGCGCTCGGGCCTCGCCGAGGCGGGCATGACGTTCATGGACGACGACATGCTCAAGCGCGCGCCCAAGGGCTTCGACCCCGACCACCGGCACATCGAGGATCTGCGGCGAAAGACCTTCGCCGTGAAGGGCCCCTTCTCCGACGAGGTGGCGATCGGCCCCGATCTCGCCGACACCGTCGAGCAGGCGTACCGCTCGTGCGCCCCGCTGGTGCGGTTCCTGTGCGACAGTCAGGGCGTCGCTTTCTGATTCGTCGCCGGGGCTGTGCGGCCCCGGAGGAGCTGCGTTGCCCGACGCCCCCATCCGCCTCGGTCCCTTCGTCCTCACCGAGCCCCTGGGCGAAGGGGGCATGGGTGAGGTGTGGGCCGGCGAGCACGCCAACCTGAAGCTCCCCGTGGCGGTCAAGGTGGTGCGGGGCCAGCGCCGCAACGACCCGGCCTACCAGCGAGCCTTCCGCACCGAGGTGCGCGCGGTGGCGGCCCTCGACCATCCTCACGTGGTGCGGGTGTACGACACCGATCGTGTGCCCACGGCCGCCGCGAAGGCGTCGGGGGGGCGCCTCGAGGCCGGAGCGATGTACCTCGTGATGGAGCGCCTGGCGGGCGATCTCAGCGACCAGCTGGAGCACCTCGACTGGCGCCGCTTCCGCGACATCACCCGCGCGCTGCTCCGCGGACTCGCCCACGCCCACGCCCGCGGCGTTCTCCACCGCGACCTCAAGCCTGCCAACGTGCTCGTCGACCGCCAGCGGGTGGTCAAGATCACCGACTTCGGCCTCGCTCAGCTCGAGCGGCTCGACGAGGCCCCCGAGGCCGCCGGCACCCCCACCTACATGGCCCCCGAGCAGCTCTTCGGGCGCTGGCGGGAGGCGGGTCCATGGACCGACCTGTACGCGCTGGGCAACGTGTGCTGGGAGATGGCCACCGGCGGCCCCCCGTTCGGCGTGCTCACCCTGCGGGAGGCCGTGCGCACCCACGCCGTGGTGCCGCTGCCGTCCCTGGTGCCACGGATCGCCGTCCCCTCGGGCCTGGAGCCCTGGCTCCGCCGCCTGCTCTGCAAAGACCCCCACGAGCGCTTCCAGCGCTGCGCCGACGCCCTGCTCGCCCTGGAAGACGTCGACCGCGTGCGCGCCTGGGTGCAGCCCGGTGGCATCGGTCACGCCGGCATCAACCCCGAGGACGCTCCCACCGAGCTCACCCGCGACGAGGAGGCCACCGCGGGGGGCACCGAGGTGCTCGACGACGAAGAGGAAGACCTCCCCGACGCCACCACCTGGCCCGTGGTGTTCACCTCGGCTGCCCCGGTCGCCACCCTCCGCCCCGCCATGCCCCCGGCGCCTCCCCCCTCCGTCCCCACGTCCCCTCCCCTGCTGGGCGCCGGCATGGGGCTGGTGGCCCAGCGCCGGCCGCCCGTGGTGGGGCGCGACGGCGAGCAGGCCCTCCTGTGGCAGTCGCTGGTCGACGTCGACCGTCGGGGTCATGCATGGGGAATGGTGCTGCGAGGCGGGGCCGGGCTGGGCAAGACCCGCCTGGCGGAGTGGCTGCAAGAGCTGGCCCACGAGCAAGGCGTGGCCCACGCCTGGCGCGCCGACCACGGCACCCAGCGCAGCCCCATCGCCGCCCTCATCGCTCAGGTGCTCGACGCCGAGGGGCTGAGCGGTGCGGCCCTGCGCGACCACCTGCACGAGCGCCTGCAGGTCCTCGGCCTGCTCGACGACCTCGACCCACTCCACCAGCTCCTCGACCCCCGACCCGAGGAGCCCGCGCCCGCCGGGCGCCAGCTGTTCGCCTTGTTCGAGCACCTCCTGGCCCATCGCGTACAAGACCGGCCCCTGGTGCTCCTCCTCGACGACGCGGCCCTGCACCAGGAGTCCCTGCAGCTCGCCCGCTACCTGGTGCGCGGCCCCGGCCGTCGTCACCCCGTGCTGGTGCTGATCACCGCCGACGACGAGGTGCTCTCGGAGGTGCCGCCCGCCCGCCAGGGCCTCGCCGACCTGCTGGCAGGCCCACGAATGAGCGAGATCTCGCTGGGTCCCCTCCCCCGCGACGCCCGCCGGGAGCTGGTGCGGAGCATGCTCGGCGTAGGGTCGCCGCTCATCGACAAGGTCGAGGCGCTCACCGACGGCCACCCGCTGTTCGCCGTCGAGCTGGTGCGAAGCTGGATCCAGGAGGGCTCGCTCCGGGCGGTCGAGGGGGGATACGCGCTGGCACGAACGGCCCGTCGAGGCCTTCCCCCCGACCTCGCGCGGGTGTGGGCACAGCGCCTCCGGTGGGTGCTCCGCGAGCGTCCCCGAGAGCATGCGATCGCCCTCGAGGTGGCGGCCGTCCTGGGCGACGAGGTGCGCACCGACGAGTGGTACGCCGCCTGCGAGGCAGCGGGCTTGGTGCCTCCTACCGAGCTGGTCGATGCCCTGCTCGATGCCGGCATCGTGCGCCCCGGCCCCGAGGGTACGGCGACGAGCTTCTTCTTCGCCCATCGGATGCTGCGCGAGGCCACCCTCGATCGGGCCCGGGCCGCGCGGCGGGCTGCCCGCCTCCACGCGGCCGCCGCCACCGCGCTGCAGGAAGGCGGGATGCGGGTCGCCGGCCG
>Ga0213839_1001170_pt1 | contig 18467 bp, 14 predicted proteins | sample SWPATP21_FD_160075 | JGI IMG/M metagenome (GOLD analysis project Ga0213839, IMG submission 160075) | Coastal seawater microbial communities from Marineland, Florida, United States - SWPA TP2 #1 | ecosystem: Environmental > Aquatic > Marine > Coastal | place: USA: Florida | collected 2016-08-14
GGCTTGGCTTGATACCCTCCCGGCCCCGCTGGAGAGAGCATGTTCCGCAGAGTCCTCATCGCCAACCGAGGAGAGGTCGCCGCCCGGGTCGCCCGCACGTGCAAGAAGCTCGGGATCCAGGCCGTCGCCGTCGCCAGCCCCGCCGACCGTGACCAGGCCTGGCTGGCCGACGTTCACGAGGTCGTCGGGCTCGGCGGGAACCGCGCCGCCGAGAGCTACCTCGACCCCCACGCCCTGGTGGAGGTCGGCCTCCGCACGGGCTGCAGCGCCGTCCACCCCGGGTGGGGCTTCCTCTCCGAGAACGCAGCCTTCGCCACGATGTGCGCCAGCGCCGGGCTCTCCTTCGTGGGGCCGAGCCCGGAGCACCTGCGGGCCTTCGGAGACAAGGCCGTCGCCCGCTCCACCATGGCGGCCCTGGGCATGCCGATCATCCCGGGCAGCAAGGAGCCCGTCGACACCCTCGAGGAGGCCCGCCGGGTCGCCGAAGAGGTCGGATACCCGGTGCTGCTGAAGGCGGTGAGCGGTGGGGGCGGCCGGGGAATGCGGGGCGTCGACAGCCCCGACGAGCTGCCTGCGGCCTTCGCGGAGGCCACAGCCGAAGCCACCAGTGCCTTCGGCGACGGACGGCTCTACCTGGAGCGCCGCATCGTCGGTGGGCGCCACGTAGAGGTCCAGGTGATCGGCGACGGGCGCGGCCAGGCCCTGCACCTCGGCGAGCGGGAGTGCAGCCTGCAGCGGCGCCACCAGAAGGTCCTCGAGGAGGCGCCGAGCCCTGGGCTGTCCGCTGCCGAGCGGGAGCGGGTCCTTCCTCTGGTGGCCAATGTCGTCGGCAAGGCAGGCTACGCGAACGCCGGCACGGTCGAGATGTTGCTGGACGCCTCGGGCCACCTCTACTTCATGGAGATGAACACCCGTCTGCAGGTCGAGCACCCTGTGAGCGAGGAGGTCAACGGCATCGACCTGGTGGCGTGGCAGCTCGCTGTCGCGGCGGGCGCGGGGCTGCCACGCGCTCAGGCCGACATCGCACCCACCGGACACGCCATCGAGCTGCGCCTCAACGCGGAGGACCCCACCCAGGGGTTCCGGCCCAGCCCCGGCGTGGTGTCGGGACTGTCGTTTCCCGAAGGGGAGGGCATCCGGGTCGACACCCACCTTGCCGAGGGGGACCGCATCCCCCCGCACTACGACTCCATGGTCGCCAAGCTCATCGTGCGCGGCGCCGACCGCACCCAGGCCATCGAGCGGGCGCGGGCGGCCCTCGCCGCCACCCGCATCGAGGGCGTGTCCCACAACCTCGCCCTCCATGCCGCCATCCTCACCTGGGAGCCCTTCGTGACCGGCCGCTACGACACGACATCCCTCGAGACCCACCTCGACGCCCTCACCCGGGGAGGTGCCTGATGGCTCGCATCCTCGTCCATCCCCTGGGCTCCGAGCTCGACACCTTCGTCGGTCCCGACGAGCGCACGGCCGCCGAGGCCCGCTCCGAGAAGCTCGACGGCGCGCTCCGAGAGAAGCTCGACGTGGTCCATGAGGGCTGGGGCGCCAAGTACGTGGACCGCGTCCACGAGAAGGGCAAGCTGACCACCTGGGAGCGCATCGCCTCCCTGATCGACGAGGGCAGCGAGGTCTTCGAGGTCGGCACGCTGGTGAACTGGGGACGGGACTTCGCCGGCTCCCGTCGTCAGGCGCCGGGGGCCGGGGTGGTCACCTGTTTCGCCCGCATCCATGGCCGCTGGACCGTGGTCATCGCCAACGACAACACCGTGGCCAGCGGCGCCTGGTGGCCCCTCACGCCCGAGAAGATCGAGCGCGCCCAGACCATGGCGCTCAAGCTGCGCCTCCCGGTCGTCTACCTGGTGGACTGCTCCGGGCTGTTCCTCCCAGAGCAGTCGCGCTCCTTCTCGGGGCTGACCGGCGCGGGCCACATCTTCGCCAAGAACAGCCACCTGGCCGACGCGGGGGTTCCGCAGCTCGCGGCGGTCTTCGGCGACTGCATCGCGGGCGGCGGCTACATGCCGATCATCAGCGACCGCGTCGTGATGACGGAGTCGGCGTACATGGTGATCGCCGGAGCGGCGCTGATCCGGGGTGCGAAGTCCCAGAAGCTCACCAGCCTCGACATCGGCGGGCCCGAGGTCCACGTCCACCAGTCCCGCTGCGCCGACGTGCGGGTGCCCGACGACCCCACCGCACTGCGCTTCCTCCGGGACGAGGTCGCCAAGCTGCCGACCAGCGCGGCCCCCTTCTACCGACATGGGGCGGAGGCGGCGCCGCCCCGCTTCGATCCGAGCGAGCTCGACGCCCTGTTCCCCGTGGATCCGCGCCAGGGCTACGCCATCGAAGAGGTGATCGCGCGCCTCGTCGACGGCTCCATGTTCCACGAGGTGCTCCCGGGGGTGGGCCGCGAGATGATCACCGGCGTCGGTCGGGTGAACGGCCTGTGGGTCGCCTTCATCGCGAACCGGCAGGGGATCCTCGACGAGCCGGGCATCGGCAAGCGTCCGGGGGGCGTCCTGTACCGAGAGGGGATCGCCAAGATCAGCGCCTTCGCTCGCGCCTGCGACGCCGACGGGATCCCGCTGGTGTGGCTCCAGGACATCTCCGGCTTCGACATCGGCGTGCAGGCCGAGCGGCAGGGCCTGCTGGGCTACGGGTCCAACCTCATCTACACCAACAGCACCCCCACGAACCCCGTGTTCACGGTGCTCCTCCGCAAGGCGAGCGGCGCTGGCTACTACGCGATGTCGGGCATGCCGTACGAGCCGGTCGTGCAGCTGTCGACGCCCATCACCCGGCTGGCGGTGATGGAGGGCCGCACCCTGGCCATCGCGGCGTTCAACAGCAAGCTCGACGACGACTTCGAGATCGCCACGGACGATCCCGAGGAGCGGGCGGCCATCCAGGACGGCATGGCGAAGACCGCGGCCCGCATCGAGACCGACATGGATCCCGTGGCGGCGGCAGCCCGCATGGACACCGACGAGGTGGTGCCGCTCTCCCGGCTCCGGAGCTGGCTCGAGGTGCTGGTCGAGGCGGCCTGGCAGAGTGCCGGGAGCCGTCGCACGAAGAACCCTCGGATCTGGTCGCTGCACGACCTCGAGGTGCTGGCAGGGCCGCGGGCCCACGGAGTGGGGGCCTCGCGGGCGGCACGCCTCGAGGGCGACGAGGTCGTGTGCCCGACCGTCGGCACGTGGACCCCAGCGGTGGGCGACGGCGCGACCCTGGTGCCCGACATGGTGCTCGGCCACGTGGTCACTGCCGGAGAGCTGCGGCCGGTCCTCGCGCCCCGCAAGGTGCACGGCGCTGCGGTCGACGTGCTGGCGGTGGGCTCCCTCGTGGACTCCGCGACGGTGTTGCTCCGCCAGGGGGTGCACACGGTGGAGGGTGCCGGTGCGACCAAGGCGGCGCGGCCGTCGGACGTGCCGGACGGGGTCGTCGAGGTCACGGCGGACACCGATGGCACCTTCTACGCACGACCCGAGCCCAGCGCCCCGAGCTTCGTGGAGGCGGGGGCGACGGTGAAGCCAGCGACCACCCTCGGCCTCGTGGAGGTGATGAAGACCTTCACCCCGGTGAAGGCCCCGGTGGCCGGCACGGTGGAGAAGGTGCTGGTCGGGGACGGCGAGGCCGTGGAGGCTGGTCAGACCCTCGTGTGGATCCGCGTCGGCTAGCCGACGCGGTACAGCAGCGCGAGCAGGGCCGTGGCGCCACCACCGAGCAGCGCACCGGCCGACAGCATCATCAACCCCGCGAGGACCAGCCAGAGCGCCACCTGCGGGCGCTTGGGGTCCATGTCCGCGGCCCAGCCCGTCGATGGGGCAGGGGGCTCGTTCTGCAGCTCCGTGATGGGGCCGGATGGAGGTGGCAGCGGGGGCAGGTCGGACAGGTCCTGGGTCCGTTCGTCGTCGCCGGGAAGGGGGGGAGCGGTGTCTTCCTCGTCGGCCATCGGCGGGAGGGTCGCGGGGGCCTCGCTCTCGAGGGCCCGCAGGCCCCACTGGGCCCGAGGGGCATCGTCGAGGCGGGGGCTGGGGGGCTCGAGGTAGGGAAGGGCGTGGTCGTGGGCGAAGGTCTCCAGACAGGGCCCGGGGGCGCGGTCCCCGAGGCTGCGGAGCGTCTGTGCCACCTCGACGGCGCTCGGGCGGTCGATGGCGTCGAAGGCCACCATGCGGAGGAGCAGGCTGCGGAGGGCGCGGTCGTCGGCCTGAGAGCGGAGATCCGGGTCGGGCATCGCCGCGACGATCTCGGCCAGGTGCCGGTCGTGGGCAGGGTTCGCGCCACGGAGGCGCCGTAGCCAGCGGCCCCGGAACAGCTCGATCGCGAGGATGCCGAGGCTGTAGACGTCGGACGCGGGGCGAGGGGTCAGCCCGTCGCGCCTCTCCGGGGCCAGGTACTTCAGCAGTCCCGCTCGGAGCGCCCCGGTGCGGGTGTCTTCGTCGCCGATGCTGGAGTAGCCGCAGGCGAAGTCCAAGACGCGGATGTCGCCGTCGCGGCCGACCAGGATGTTGGTGGGCTTCACGTCGCGGTGCACGATGTTGGCCGGCTCGACGTCGCCCCACGGCGTGCGGTTCAGCGCCGCGTCGAGGGCCACGGCCACGGAGCGGACGATCTCGCAGACGACCCGGGCTGGCAGCTCGATCCCCGTCTCGCGGAGCACCTCGACCCAGTCGAGCAGATCGATGCCCTCGACCCAGTTCCGCACCAGGGCGGGGCGGCCGTTCACCACCGCCAGACCGTGGGCGCAGACCATGTGGCGCTGCTGGAGGCCTGCGAGACGACGCTGCACGCCCAGCGCCCGAACGAGATCGTCTGCGATGCGCCGAACGTGGTCCTGCTTGGTCTCGTGCTCCCGTGGGGTGCCGACCCGGGCCACCTTGAGGGCGACCAGGCGCCGTCCGACCGCCGACGGGTCTCCGGGGACGTGCTCGGCCGCAAAGACCGTGGCCGACGGACCCGACGCGACCTCGCGCAGCACCTCCAGACGGTGCTCGATGGTCAGGGCAGTGCTCAGGGGGCCTCCTGGGCCCAGGGTACACCGTCCACAGCACCTTGGGCGGGGCACGACGGCCGCTTCTGGTTGATCTGCTGCCCGCGTTCGTTGTACACCCGCGGTCGTGCGCCGCTGGATGGCGGACAGGAGTGTGCATGTCGACGACACGGATCCGACGGACCCTGCAGGGTGGCCAGGTCGGAGAGCACGTGGCCGGATCCCGGCGGCGACGTTGGACTGCCCGAGTGGCAGCCAGCGCCCTGTTTCTCGGGCTCGCCCTCGGCTGTGGCGACCTGATGGGCGGGGCATCCCCCGATGCGGCTGTGGCAGATGCCCGCGCCCTCATCGAGCAGGGCGATCTGGAGGGCGCCGCTGCGTCGTTCAGTCAGCTGCGTGCCGAGCATCCCGAGTCCGTCGACGTTGCCGTCGGCCACTCCTTCATGCAGGTGCTGGAGGGCGACCTCGCCGGTGCCGACGCCACGCTGGCGTCGGTCGAGGCCTCGGCGACTCCCGAGCAGCTGCCTCAGGTGAAGCTGCGTCGGGCCCTGGTGGCCCTCCGCGAGCAGGAGCTGGACCGGATCAAGATGCACGGCATGGCGTCGGGGCTTCCCGAGGGCAAGCTGCTGGCTGCCGAGGTGCACCTGGTCGACCTGGAGCGAGAGGAAGGCGCAGCCATCCTCGACGAGCTCGTCGGTGTCGACGGCGCGGTCGGGGCCACGGCCCGCCAGTACAAGGAGATGCTCGACGGCGACTCGGCGCTCGCCGATCTCGCCGAGGTCACCGCCCTGTGGGCGCTGGGCGTGCGCGAGTCGGCGTGCGAGGCCGCTGAGGACCTCGTGAAGCAGCTCCCCGGCGACTTCGAGGGCAAGGACGAGATGCTCCTGCTGTGGGCATCCCGGTCCGTCACCTCCGGCCAGCCGGCCGTTGCCCGCTCGCTCCTCGACGAGATCACCTTCCCGCCCCCCGGCCAGGAATGGCGGCTGCGGGCCACCCAGGCGATGATCGCCCTGGCGGAGGGTGACTCCGACACCGCTGTCTCTCTCTTCGACTCCCTGGAGGAGGCGGCCAAGACCGGGGATGTCCCGGCCGACGGTGTAGCCGATGCGCGAGCCACGGCTTGCCTGCTGACGGACGACGTCGACATCCGGAAGAAGCTGGTCGCTGGCCAGACGGAATCTGCGGCCGCGGCGAGGTGTTTGCTCGATGCCGGGGACGCCTCTACCGCTCAGAGCGCGGCTCCTCCGGGTAAGCTCAAGATGTACCTCGAGAGGTTGTGATGAAGAAGAACGCCCCATTTTCCCGTCTGGTGCTTGGTGCGTCGGTCCTCTTCGGTCTCGGCGCCACCGCCCTCGCTCCTGCTGTCGCCCTCGCGGACGACCCCGGGATCCCGCTCACCGTTCGTGTGATCGATGCCACCGGGAACCCCATCAAGACGGCCGTGGTCCGCCATCCGGACGAGCAGGACCGCCACCGCGTGAACACCGAGACCGGCACCTGGAGCGGGTCTGTGCTGTACATGCCCGACGGCTCCGAGCTCATCTTCGACAAGGGGATGACCATTCCCTTCGAGGTGAGTGCGCCCGGCTACATGAACTACTCGTTCACGTACACCATGCGGAAGCGGAAGAACGAAGTCGACGTCATGCTCGAGAAGATGGAAGTCGACATGACCGACGAGGATCCCGAAGACATCGTGATCCAGTTCGGTCGCGACAAGCCCATCGACTGACCCCCCAAGGACCACGAGGGGGCCTACCCCTCAGGCGCTCCTTCGGGGCCGCCGAAAAAAAGTCGGAGGCCAGTGTAAGGAAGGCGCATCGTCTTCGTTGAGCTGGCAGCCACCTCTGGGCCCCGCGGCCCTGCATCACCCTGGAACGCCGATGTCCTCACGCTCCAAGTCCTTCCGTTCGACATCCCTCTGGCTGGCGCTGCTGGTCTCCGGTGGGGGTCTCGCCATCGCGGGAACCGCACTGGCCCAGGAGTGGGGAACCTACGAGAAGGCTTTCCCCGCCACCCCCTGTCACGACGGCTGGGCCGCCTGCATCGTCGATGGCGAGCGGGTCACGCCCGATATGACGGCCAAGGGCCCCGCCGACATGCGTGTCGGCTGGTTCGACCTCGAGCCGTCCACGGCCTTCTCTCCGTTCACCGGTCTGACCGAGTACACGGGGGAGGTCGCGGTCGCCGCGGCCGAGGAGCCCGCTGTGGCGGATGCTGGCGACGGTGGGGCCATCGAGCCGGACGAGGCCGAGGACGACGGGGTGGCGTCGGCGCCGTCCGCGGAGTCTGTGGAGGCGAACCGCAAGGCCGATGAGGCGGCGATGGAGCAGGAGGCCGCCCGTGCGGCCGAGGAAGAGGCCCGTCGGCAGGCCGAGGAAGACGCTGCGGCCGCCCGTGAGGCGGAGGCTGCTGCGGCCGCGGCGACCCGAGAGCAGGAGAAGCGCCGCAAGGAAGCCGAGCGGATGGCGAAGGAGGCCGAGAAGGCCGCCGCTGCCGCTGCCGCTGCTGCCGATGCGGAGGCGAAGGCCGCCGCCGCCGCCGAGGCCGAGCGCATCCGCAAGGAGGCCGAGGCTGCGAAGAAGGCTGCCGACGAGGCCGAGCGCAAGCGCCAGGAGGCCGAGCGCCAGGAAGCCGAGCGTCGGGCCGCGGAGGAGGCTGCCCAGAAGAAGGCGGCCGAAGAGGAGCGCAAGCGCCAGGAGGCCGAGGCCGCCGCCAAGGCCGCCGAGGAAGAGGCGCGCCAGAAGGCCGAGGAAGACCGCAAGCGTCGCGAGGCCGAAGAGGCCGAGCGCAAGGCCGAGGCGGACCGCCTCGCCGCCGAGAAGGCCGCCGCGGATGCCAAGGCGGCCGAGGAGGCTGCTGCGGCTGCTGCTGCCGCGGGAGAGGATGGGGGCGACGGAGACGACGGCGCTGCCGCCGTGGAGACCGCGCCTCCGCCGGCCATGGACGACGGCTCCTGCGACAACCTCCAGGCCATGGAGCCTCCCGCGATGCTCGGCAAGATGTCCGATGGGCAGGTCTCCTGCCTCGAGGGCAAGCTCGCCGCGTCGATGAAGATGACGGAGAAGAAGAAGATCAGCCTCCTGTTGATGACCAACGCCTTCTCTGGGGGCGACAAGGCGAAGTGGGAGGAGCTGGTCAAGCGCCACCTCGACGAGATCGACCAGTCCGATCCCGACCTCTGCTACAAGTACGCGCTGTACCTGGCAGGGAAGGGGCCCAGTCGCGCGTCCGGCGTCATCCGCTGGGCCAACGTCGCCCTCGAGAACCGCACGGTCTGGACGGGCGACACCTACAAGTCCCGCGTGAACAGCCTGTTCAAGATGCGGGCGGCAGCGTCCCAGAAGCTCTGGCAGTCCGCCGAGAAGGAGCACGCCGCGTCCCCGAGCGAGGCCACGTCGTCCAAGATCGAGAAGTACCGCAACATGACCAAGGTCAATGCGCGGGAGTGGTACGAGTACGCCAAGGTCTCCGGCAAGGACACCACCAAGCCGCTGCAGCTGTGCATGTCGGCCGCAGGAACCTCCGACTACTGTGATGGGGGCTGACGCCCCAGGTGCTGTGATGGGGGCTGACGCTCCCTGCGCCTGAACACAGCGTTCGCGCCCCGCTGGCGGCCCCTTTGGGGTACCCTCCGGGGCGCGTTCTGCGTGTAGCGGTCGCGTTCGGATGAGGCACGAGGAGAAGGAATGAGGACGACGCTGTGGGTCGCACTGCTGGCGACGCTTCCACTGATGGGCTGCATGGGCGGCGATGGCGGGTCCGACGGCGGCACCACCACCGCCCAGGAGGCCGAGGAGGCCACCGCGTTCCCCGAGGCCCTCGTGCAGTCGACCTGGGTGGTGAACTACGCCAGCGTCGACAGCCTCGGACCGGTCGCGCCTCCGGGCTGGGTGTCCCTCGTCAACCACCGACACATCGGCAAGGCGGTGGAGCAGAGCGGCGACGATACGCTCCTCGCGGGCCGCGCGCACATCGAGGCTGCCTTGCTGTACGAGCAGGCGGCGCTGCTGTCCGCGAACGCGTTCGTCGAGGTCTACGGAGCGACGCCCCAGCCCACGGACCCTGTCGGGGCCAAGCACCTCCTCGCCGTGAGCTACGCCGTCCGTGGCGAGACCGACAAGGCGAAGGCTGCCTCGGCGCAGCTGACGAAGGGCGACCCCACCATTCCCTTCCACAAGCCGTGGAAGGCCTGGCTCGAGGGCGACGCGGCCTGGCCCCCGGACCTCTCCGGACTGCCCATCGAGCTCCCCGACGTGAAGCCAGGGGTCTTCCCTTCGCTGCCGCCCCCACCGCACTACGAGCTGCCCGAGCAGGGTGGGAGCTCCAGCAAGCGCACCATGGCGGACCCGGGCGCCCTCGTGGCGGTGGCCCTGTGGCACCGGGAGGCTGCCAAGGCGGCCCTCGGCGACCGCTACGATGCCATCCGCGCCATCCGTGCCGGCTATTCGCTGCCGGTGACCGCGGCCGCAGCCAAGCCGGGCCCACGTGATCCCCAGGAGCTGTTCGGCAGCACCCTCCTCGGTCCGGGCGATGCCGACTTCATGGTGGACCTCGAGGGCGACCAGGGTGCCGGGGCCATCGATGCCCACGCCGAGACGTCGCTCCTCGCATGGATCGCCAGGGAGGCTCGCTCCGACGGCAAGGTCGACCCGGACAAGGTGAGCCGGATGGTCAACGAGCTCCGGGCCGAGCTGCTCGAGGCCAGCGCCGCTGCCAACGGCGGAAACCAGGCTCCGCACCACCGCGTGTTCGGCGACATGGCGGCGGCGGGCGCTTTCTGGTCCCTTGCCCTGGCGGCGGAGGCCGAGGGCGACCGGGAGCGGGGCGGCCTCCTGCGGCTCCACGCCCGCGACAAGGCAGAGTTGGGGAATCACGTGCAGGACGCGGTGTCCTTGTTGTCGCTCGCCGCTTGGGATGCGGGCAACCGGAACGTGCACAGAGCCCCTGAGCTGCTGCACGATCAGGCGCGCCGGTATCCCGACCTGGAGGTCGCGAGGTATGGTCTCGACGTCCTCGCGCTGCGGGTCCAGTCCGAACGCATCGAACCTTCAGGGATGTAGGAGAGAAGATCCCCATGTTCCGTGACGAACTCGACGGGAAGCCGTCCACCGGAGCCGCCGATGTCTCCTCCGACCGGCGCACTGTTTCGCCGGCCGGAGAGCGTCGGCGCACTGTCGCGCGCCCCGTGGCGATTGCGGCGATCCTCGCGGGCACAGCGATGCTCACGGGGGCCGAGATCTCCTACTACGAGGAGGCGCTGCCCTCGACCATGAACCCGCTGTTCGCGCGTACCATGCCGGACTACCGGTCCCACGAGCTCGTGTTCGATCGGCTGTTCTATCGGTCCGCCATCAACAACGAGCTACGAAGCCGCCTCGTGTCCAGCTACGAGCGCCTCGACGATGGCAAGGCCCTGAAGGTCGTCCTGAAGGACGGCATCAAGTGGCACGACGGCAAGCCCCTGAAGCCCGACGACGTCTGCTTCACGGTCGATGCGCTGCTCAACCCCGAGACGCCCTCGCCCATCGCGAAGGGCTACCGGGAGACGATCACCGGCTGCGAGACCATCAACAAAGAGAACGCAGCGGTCATCGAGTTCGTCAAGGCGTACCACAACCCTCGCGAGCGGGCGTCCTTCGCCGTGCTTCCCCGCCATGCCTTCGACGGCACGGCCATCTCGCCGGACCTCGACTTCAGCTCGCGCCCCATCGGCACGGGCCCGATGAAGGGCTCGAAGGGGCGCCGAGAGGTGAAGTTCACCGCCTTCGGCAACGCGCACCACAACGCGAAGATCGGCGTGCTCTCCCAGGCCGAGGGCGGCGACCCGCTCGTTCAGGTCCGTACGGTCCTCAACCAGGGCGTGCAGGGCGTCGTCAGCGTCTCCCCGCCGCTTCGGCCCGAAGTCGCAGCCAGCGACGACGTCGCGCTGAAGTCCTACGACCTCCGCAGCTGGTGGTTCATCGCCCTGAACACCAACGGCCCCACGCTGGGCAACAAGAAGGTCCGCCAGGCCATCGACCTGACCCTCGATCGCAACAAGCTCCGCGAGCTCACGATCGGCGTCGAGGCCAACGAGACGAACCCGCCCTGCGAGTTCGTGTCCGGGCCCTTCGTGCAGTCCTCGCCCTACTACAACCGCTCCATCAAGGTGCGGGAGAGCTCCGATCCGGCGAAGGCCCGTCAGCTGATGACCGAGGCCGGTGCGACCCAGCAGGCCAGTCGCTGGGTGGTCGGCGGACAGGCCGTCACGCTCCGGATCGGCATGAACGCTCCGCTCGATCGGGAGGCCCGGGACCTGCTCAACCAGATCGGCAACCAGCTCCAGGAGGGCGGCTTCGATCGCCAGGTCTTCAAGATCGCTCCGGACGAGTGGACCCGCGATGCCGTGGCTGGCCGGATGAGCGACAAGTTCGATGCCCTGATCGGCAAGTGGTCCTTCGGTGTTGTGGAAGACGTCAACGCCATGTTCCACACCCGCACCGACGACGGGCGGGGCTCGCTGAACATCTTCAACTACAGCAGCGCCGAGGTCGACGACATCCTCGCCCGCTTCGACGCCGCGCGGACCGACACCGAGGCCCAGGACGCGTACCACGACCTGCACGCCTACCTCGCCGACGACCTTCCCTACATCTTCCTGTGGAAGCTCGACACCAAGTCTGCGTGGCGGAACGAAGTGCGGAACAACACCATCTCGCCGTACTACTACTTCACCGAGTTCGACGGCTGGTCTATGTAGAGCCTGCCTCGAGCCCCACGCTCGGCAGCCGGCCCGCCCCGTTTCGACGCGGGGCGCGGCCGGCTTCTGCGTCTGGGGTGGGAAGGGTGGGGGAGCCGGATGACGGCGTGGGCACGCCGCTTTGGCCCACTGGTTCACGGCGCGGTGTCCAGGGGGCTGACGTGGGCTTTACCTGTCGCTTGGGCGCTGTATGATGGGCCCCTCACGGGGAGTATGGCGGCTCGATGGCTTGGTGGACACGTCCGATGGTGCGATTGCTGGCCGCGCTGGCGCTGCCCATCGTGGTCCCAGCCATCATCACGATGGTGCTGTGGGCCCTTCCCGGGCACCCCGCGGAGATCATCTGCCCCCCAGGCATCTGCGACGGCACCCAGGCCCTCGCCGAGCGCTGGAACCTGCACCTCGGACCGTGGCACTTCTTCACGACCTGGATCAGCAATGCCGTCACCGGCGACTTCGGCAACTCCTGGCGCGTGCAGCAGGGCTTCCCGGTCGCCGACCTGATCTGGGAGTCCCTGCCGGCCACCTCCATGCTCGTGGGGCTCGCGCTGGTGCCCCTCGTCGTCGGGGCCGTGCTCGCCGCGGCGGGCTGGATCCCGAAGCTGTTGGACCCGCTGTGGCAGGCCATCGGTCTGGTCCCGGCCGTCATCCTGGCCCTGTTCCTCGCCGCCCAGGTGGAGATCACGTACGGCGCCCTGTCCTTCGGGGGCTGGCCGGGTCAGCTCCGGCTGCTGCTGGGGGCACTCGTGCTCGGCGTGGCCGACAACGCGCTCTCCGGCGCACTCGTGGGCACCCGCTCGGTCTTCGAGGCCGAGCTCCGGCAGCGGTACGTGCAGATCGCCGTGCTGCGAGGGGAGAGCACGCTCTCGAACGCGCTCCCGAACGTCCTGCCGGCCCTCATCGGCCAGTTCCGCGCTCGCACCCTGCACCTGATGTCGGGGGCGGTGGTGGTCGAGGTCGTCATGGGCGTCCCGGGCCTCGGTGAGCTGCTGTTCGACGGCACGCTCATGCAGGACTTCGGCGTCGTGCTGGCGGCCACGTGGGCCTTCTCGCTGATGTCGGCGGTGCTTCTCGGGAGCCAGGCGCTCGCCGAGATCGCGGTCGCCCTCTGGGTCCGCTCCTCGCCCTCCGGCGTGGCCGAGGGAGCTGCCGCATGAGGTCCAGAGGCACCCGAGGGCTGTGGGGCGTCGTGGCGCTCCTCCTGTTGGCCGGGCTGATGGCGCTCGCGGCCACCGCGCCCGAGTTCCTGTCGACCCCGGACCTCGACCGCATCGCCCTCGGCCCCGGCGATGCCCCTCCCTTCGGCACCGATGATCGCGGCATCTCGCTGCTGGAGTATGCGGCGCAGGGGGCGTCGATCGTCGTCGCGCCGGCGCTGTTCTCCGGCTTCGTGGTGATGATGCTGTCCACCATGGCCGGGCTGGTTCGCTGCGCTGGGCTCACCTGGATCGACGGCGCCATCCAGGTGGCGAGCGAGCTGGTGGGCTCCCTTCCTCGCCTGGTGGTCATCCTGGTGGTGGCCCTCATCCTGCCGTCCGACTACCGCACGCTACTGCCGATCGGTCTGACCTGGGCGCTGCTGGCGGCTCCCGGCGCGATGGACGAAGCGGCCGCAACGGCGGGGCGCCTCGGCGGGGAGCGCTTCGTGGAGGCGCTGAAGGCCCATGGCTTCTCCGGCGTGCGCATCTACCTCTACCACGTGGTCTGGCTGAACCTGCGCAGCGTCATCGTGCGGCAGGGAGCCGAGGTGACCATGCACGTGGTGTTCCTGGAGATCGCACTCTCCTACCTGGCGCTGCGGCGCAACGAGCCCTCCTTTACCCACGCCGACTCCGAGTTCTCCTGGGCGACCCTCCTGTACCAGGGGTACACCGCGCTCCTGGGCTCGGACTTGATGCACGCCCTGTGGCTGGGGCTGGGGCTCGTCGCGGCCACCGCCGTCATGGCCCAGGCCGTGCGCCTGTCTGCGAGGGCCCGATGAGCGAGACCCTGCTGGAGCTCCGCGACCTGTGCATCCGCACCCACGACCGAACGCTGGTCGACGGGGTCGACATCACCGTCCAGCGCGGGAAGGTCACCGCCGTCGTGGGCCACAGCGGGTCGGGAAAGTCCCTGTCGGCCCGGGCGGCGATGGGGGTGCTCGACGTCGACCCCGGCCTGGTCCGCGGCAGTCTCCGCTACCCCGGCATCAAGACGGGCAACCTGTTCGACGGGGTCCACAACCGGGGCATGCGGGCCCAGCGGAAGCTCCTACGTCAGACGGCCAAGTATCGGGGGGGCTACGTCAGCTACTCCCCCCAGTCGGCGTCCAGCGCCCTCAACCCAGGCCGCACCATCGGGCGGCAGCTGCAGATCGCCATCAGCCGGCGGGACACCGCGCCGAACGACGTCGGAGTGGAGATCCGGCGGGTGCTCGACGAGGTGGGGCTGCCGCACCGGGCCTCGTCGGCGCTGCCGCGGGAGCTCTCCGGCGGCATGGCCCAACGTGCCGCCCTCGCTCTTGCCATCGCCCCCGCTCCGAGTGTGATGATCGCCGACGAGCCAGAGACGGGCCTCGACCCTGTGCTCCGGCGGGTCGTCACGGAGCTGATGCTCCAGGTGGCGGCGGACCACGGCGTGGCGCTGATGTTGATCAGCCACAACATGGACACGGTGCGGCGCATCGCGGACACGGTGGTCCGCATCGGTCCCGGCGGCGCACGAGTGCAGGATGACGAAACGCCCGACCCCAGCGAAGGAGGGCTCTCCGAGGACGACGACACAGAGCCCGGCGACCCTCCCCGCGTCCACGGAGACCCATGAGCAAGCCGACGCCGAACTACGACGCCGCACCCGTGGTCGCCGTCGACGAGGTCCACAAGACCTTTGTGGCCCAGGGGCCCTTTCCCTGGAGCCCGAAGCGTGAGGTGCATGCCGTCGTCGACGTGTCCTTCACGGTGTCCCCCGGCGAGGTCGTGGCGCTCGTGGGGCAGTCGGGGTCCGGAAAGACCACACTCTCCCGGTGCATCCTCGGCCTGGAGTCGGCCACCTCCGGGAGCATCCAGATCGAGGGCCAGGGGTGGCACGCCATGTCCGAGCGACAGCGCCGCCCCCTGCGCCGGAAGTACCAGTACATCCCGCAGGACGCTCTCTCTGCCCTCGACCCCCAGCAGACCGCCCTGGAGCACGTCGTCGAGTCCTTGACCGTCCTCGGTGGCTGCAGTCGGGCGGATGCGCCGGACCGAGCTCGGGAGATGCTGGAGAACCTGGGGCTCGGCGAGCGTCTGGGTGCCCTGCCGCGCGAGATGAGCGGGGGAGAGCAGCGCCGGGTCACCCTGGCGCGGGTTTTTGCCCTTCAGCCCCGCTTGGTGGTCGCCGACGAGCCCACATCCGGCCTCGACCCCGACCGTCAGGAGTCGGTGCTCGAAGACCTGATCACCAACCTTCCTGCCGATGCAGGCTGCATTCTCGTCACCCATGACATGCCTCAGGCCAGGGCGTGGTGCCATCGCGCACTCGTCATGCTGGAAGGGCGGGTGGTCGAGGAGCTAGCATTGCCTGACGGCGAGCCCCGTCATCCGTATGCGAGGATGTTGTTCGACCCGTGGGGAGAACACGACCTCGCGCAATCCACTGCCTTCTAGGAGCCCACCCATGCGCCGCTGCCATGCCCTGCTCGTAGCCGCCTTGACCGGAGCCGCGCTGACGCCCTCCCTCGCCTCGGCGTGCGACATGGCCGAGAAGCTGCGTCTCTCCGAGGAGCAGAAGAAGCTGGCCTCTCGCAACGCCTGGGCGGGTGTCGAGCGCTCCTACGAGTCGCTCCTCGATACCAAGTGCGACCTCGGCTACGACCAGCACTTCCTCGGGTCCGAGTCCGCCCGTGTCCTCGGTAAGACCTGGGAGCGCTACGTGCGCCTCGAGAAGGCCCTCGGCTTCGAGGAGAACCAGGAGCTGAAGGACCAGATGGCGGCCATCGAAGCCGACTACGGCCGCATCGAGATCCGCGGTGATCCCCGGCGGCGGCCGACGTTCAGCCGTGCCGAGATGCCCTTCGCGCCGGACCAGCGGAAGTCCATCGAGTGGGCCGAGACGGTCATCGCCAACACGGGCTCCTTCTACGGGATGCTGCCGGCGGGGGAGTACGCCGTCGGCGACCTCACCGTGACCGTGGATGCTGGCAACGCCGACTTTCAGCTCGTCACCGTCGGGAAGGGCGCCAAGCGGTCCTCGGGGGGAGGTGGTGGCGAGGATGGTCCCGACGATCCCGGGGCGATTCGCTACGCCAACCTGGTGGCTACGGTCGGACCGTCGATCATCGCGACCACCGTGGGGGGGGCGTCCACGCTCGCCGACGGCGGCACACAGTTCGTGCCGTCGCCGATCACCGCCTCGGGCTTCTCCGCTCAGGTGGGCGGGGAGATCGGCCTGACCTACGCCGAGCCCGCGCTCGGCGTGGCCACCGTCGTCGGCTACTCCGGCGGCTACGGCACCGACACGCTCCACAACATCCACATCTGGGCGGCGGGTGTCATGCGCCCCGGTGAGCTGCGGGTGGCCCTCGGTCCCCAGTACGTCGTGCTGGCGGGGCGAGGCACCGGCATCACCGAAGAAGCAGCCTCGGAGCGGAACGTGGCCAACGCAGAGAACTTCCAGTTCGGTGGCGCGGCCTGGGGGCCGGGGCTGCAGACGAGCGTGGGCTACGGGCTGCTGGACTTCGACACCCTGCGAGGTGTTGTGGAGCTGGGTGGCTCATGGCACAGTGACGGCGCGCGTAGCTACTTCGGCGCCGGCCTCCGGGTCGGCATCGTCCCCACGGTTCCGCGCTTCAAGGGATGACACCAATGGCGAGCCCCGGGAAGCCTTCTCGGGGGTCGCGGGTCGATGGGGAGCCCGACCCTTCTCTTCCTCGGAACGGAACGGGATCCCAGTCCTGAAAGGGACATCACAGGCGGCGCACCGGCGCCCGGGAGAGATGTAGCAATGATCAAGCAGTGGAAGTGGCACAGCGCAGCGGCGGCCCTTGCGGGCCTCCTCGTGAGCACGGCCACCGCCTCGGCCGGGCCCGTTCGTTTCGGCGGTGAGGGCCATGCCGAGACCCCGGTCTGGTCGCTCGATGGCAAGTACCTGGCGTTCGAGGTGAACCGCCTCGCGGGCGACATCGAGATGTTCATCAGCGAAGTGCAAGGAGACGTCGCCGGCGAAGCGCGGGCCCTCAAGCTGCCGGGTGCGGGCTCGTCGCCCTACGGCAGCTCCGGATCCGTTGCCACCAACGCGACGTTCCACCCCGACGGCATCGTCCTCTTCGAGGGGAGCAGCAGCACGGGGGACTACCGCATCTTCTACAGCAAGGTGTCGGGCTCGTCGCCCCAGCAGTTCATCCGAAACGAGGACCTGGCGGGCAAGCTGACCTTCCCGTCCCTCAGCACCGACGGCTCGCAGCTGGCCTTCATCGGCTCCGCGACCGGCTCGGGGGACCTCTACGTCCGCTCGAGCGAGGACTACAAGATCACGCAGCTCACCTCGACCCCCCTCACCGAGCTGTCCCCGCTGCTCTCTGCCGACGGCAAGCGGGTCGTGTACTCGGTCCGCGAGAACGGGGCCCAGGACCTGTTCGAGATGAGCGTCAACGGTGGCCAGTCCACGGTGGTGGCCAAGGGAACCGGCGACCAGACCCGCCCGATCTACGCCGCCGACGGCGCCATCGTGTACTTCGACGGGGCTCGCGGAGAGGGGCTCTGGGACCTCGCCATGGTGCCGAGTGTGGGCGGCAAGCCCCAGACGCTCGCCCGCGACGTCACGCTCCCGACCCGTGCGCGCCCGTGCACCACGCCGGACGGCAAGTGGGTGGCCTACGCGCTGTCGGACCCGAGCCGCGACGACAAGATCTTCCTGGTGTCCATCGACGGCAACACCACCAAGGAGATTGCCACCGGCATGAAGTCGGCCGGCGATCCGGCGATCACCGTCAAGGACGGTCGCACGCTGCTGGCGTTCACCGCGCTGCCCGCGGACAAGGCCGACTGGCGCTCCCTCGTGGTCGTCGACATCACCGACAAGCTGTAGGATTCGGCCGCGAGGGGAGGGGCCCCGAAGGGGGGCCCGTCAGTTGGGCGGTCGGAGCAGGGCTCGGGCCGGCGTGAAGTACTGCTGGGGCAGCACGACGTAGGTGCCGGGAAGCAGCTCGCCGGCCCGGACCCGTTCGTCGTACGGGACGAGGTTCCCGTCGTCGTCTTCGCTCCAGGCGATCGCCACATGGCGCCAGGGCTCCTGATCCGGAGAGCCGTCGCCGTCGCCGTCGACACCCGCGAGGTAGACGCCGCCTCCGAAGAGGTAGGGCTCCAGTGCCTCTCGGTCGTCCTCGCTCAGCTTGTCGAGGATGTCTGGGTCGGGCGCTCCGGTGACGCCGACGCCGAAGGCCCATGCGTCGAGGGCGGCCAGCGGATCGCCCCACGCCTCGGGCAGGTCGGCGCTGCCACAGGAGCCCGTGGGGGCGCCCTCGGGGCGCAGCGCTCTCACGGAGACGTTGGACACACCGGCCCCCGAGAACGTCGCCTGGGGCGCGGGCGTGGTTCCTTCGAAGACGGCCTGGCACGTGTCGCCCGACTCCGAGACGAGCTCGACGGTGATGGACCAGGTGCCGTCGGCCGTGGGACCGATCTGGCCGTCGGGCTGCAGAGCGAGGCGAGCCTCCTTCACCCCGAAGGCGTTGGGGATGAACGTGGCGTCGGTGGCGGTGGGCGTCGGGGTAGGCTCCACGCC
>Ga0213839_1001172_pt1 | contig 18430 bp, 15 predicted proteins | sample SWPATP21_FD_160075 | JGI IMG/M metagenome (GOLD analysis project Ga0213839, IMG submission 160075) | Coastal seawater microbial communities from Marineland, Florida, United States - SWPA TP2 #1 | ecosystem: Environmental > Aquatic > Marine > Coastal | place: USA: Florida | collected 2016-08-14
CGTGCTGTGCGCGGGGGGAGGGGGCTCCATCATCGACGGTCCGCTCCCCATCCTCGCCAGCGAGTGCGCGACCCCCGACACCATCAACACCTTCGCCGACGGCCAGGTGGTCGGCTGGAAGGACTCGCCCTTCCGTGCGGTCGACCAGGCGGGCAGTGATCTCGGGCCGATTCCCGCCTCCTACGACGTGACGCCGTCCGTGTACATGGAGCGGCTGCGCCACGAGATGATGGTCGCGACCTGGACCCGCACGTCGGTCAACCACGCCATCGGTCAGCGTCGGGCCGTCACCGGCAACGAGGCGTGGCGGGGGCGCACCCTCCAGGAGCTCGTCGCCTGGCAGTACGGCGCCGAAGCCCCCATCCCCAACGTGCACCTGCTCCCCGGGGTCGGCTTCACCACCCATGGCACCGACGCCACGCTGCCGCTGTGGTCCCGGGGCCAGCTGGTCGCGAACCCCGCCACCTGGCCGCTGTCCCTCGACGGCGCGAAGGGCCTGGGCCAGTCGATGAGTCCCGAGGTGCTCGCCGCCATCCGCAAGCAGCGCAACGAGGTCTTCGAGCCCGGAACCCGCTTCGAGAAGGTCTTCCCTACCGCGCCGCGCCTGCTCGAGTGGCACGAGATCCGGGGCACGCCTCAGGAGCGCATCGAGGGGCTCGACCTCATCAACAAGCTGATGGTGCGCGCCGACGACCCCGCCTTCCCCCTGTCGGACTACGGGCTCGAGGGCTCGCCGGTCGGGCAGGTCGTGCGAGCGGCCTTCCCCAACTACCGCATCGACCCACTGCACGCCCAGGCGGCGCTGGCGTTCCTGCTGCTCAAGTACCGCGTCTCGGTCACGGTCACGCTGGGTGCCACCTCCGACTTCATCTTCGACGAGGAAGCGACGGGCGGCAGCAACATCCTGGCCCACAACAGCGTGCTGAACCCACCGCTGGCCTTCGACGCGTCCCATCAGGGGCACCGCGCTGGACAGGCCGTGGGCTGGGAGAAGGTGCTCCGCACGGCCGACAGCCTCAAGACGCTCCTGGAGGGTGAGGACTTCGGCGACGGCACCAGCATGTGGGACCGCACCATGATCTACGTGGCCAGTGACTTCGGGCGGGAGAAGCACCGCCCCTCGGGGGCCACGGAGTGGGGGACCGGCCACAGCCTCAACAACGGCGTGGCGGTGATCAGCCCCCTGGTGCCCGGCAACACCCTCAGAGGGGGCGTCGATGCCGACACCGGCTTCACGTACGGATTCGATCCCACCAGCGGCGACCCCGAGCCGGGGCGCGAGATGCAGGAGGCCGAGATCTTCTCCGGACTCCTCGGTGCGCTCGGTGTCGACACCTCGGGCTCGGGGCTGCCCGACATGCCGTCGATGAGGAAGGCCTGATGCGCGCGACCCTCGTCATGATCCTGGTGGCCTGCAGCGGCGGCTCCGACGCGCCTGGCACCCGCATCGGCACCACGGTGGCCGACGACGGCAGCGACGCCGACTATGACGGCGTCGCGGACCTGTGGGACTGTGATCCCGACGATGCGTCCGTCTACCCCGGTGCGCCTGACGCCCCCGAAGACGGCGTCGACTCGGACTGCGACGGGAAGGACCCCACGTACGAGTGGCGAGGCGACTGGGAGGTCACCGACGTCCAGGCGATCTACTCGACCTACCCCATCCTCGTGCCCGGTGGTGCCGACGGGGAGCTGTCCATCGGCGACGACGGCGATGTGGGCCTGGACGCCGAGGCGCTCCTGGATCCGTCCCTGACGGGGGTTCCGTTCGACGTGTTCGCGGGGCTCGATTTCGGGGGGCATGCAGCGCCACAGGCCCGGGCCGATCAGCTGATGCTCTACGTCGACGGCGGCGTGGTGGTCCCGGGACTCGGGGAGGAGGTCTCCTACGCCGACCTGCTGTGCACGGTCGACGGCGACGCCATGCACTGCAAGGGAACGCTGAAGGCCCTGGACATCACCCTCGACACCGAAGCCTGGTTCGAGCGGTAGTCCTCGGGCCGGCTACTTCTTGCCACCCTTCTTGGGCCCGCCGCCCTTCTTCTTCGGGGCCGACTTCTTCTTGCCGCCCCCACCCGTCGAGTACGTGTACGGCACGCGGACGTGGACCTTGAAGAAACCCTGGCCGATGTGCCAGATGCCGTTGGACACGTCTCCGATGGCGAGGATGGAGCCGCCCACCTCCTGGGGGATGTAGGCCTGGCTGTTCCAGCCGAAGCTCACCAGGAAGCTCTCGGTGATGGGCACCTCGACGGTGGCCTTCAGGTCGAGGCCCGGGCGCAGGAAGTGGGTGTTGCCCAGGGTGTCCGACGGCAGGTAGGCGTAGGTGGCTCGCAGGCCGGCACCGATGTCGAAGCGGAAGGGGTCGGTCACCAGGGGGATGCCCACGCTGATCGGTCGGAAGCCGATGCCGTACATGCCGGTGGTGCCACCGAGCCAGCCCTTCCCGCTGATGAAGAACTGGTCGGGGATGAGGAAGTGGCTGATGCGGATCTCGTCCATCTGCAGCACCTGCTTGCGGTACTGCGAGGGGATCTGGGACTTGAGCTGTCGGAGACGCTTCTTGTCGAGGACGGCGGCGATGGAGAGGGTGAGGCCGGTGTGGACGGGCTGGTCCCGGTAGACGGGGCCGGTGACCAGGTTCGCGGTGGGGCCGACGCCGATGTCGATGGGGATCTCGACCTTCTTGGCGAGGGCGAGGTGGGTGAGGAGGAGGGCGAGCATGGGGGCTCCGCGTGGGTGGGCGTGGGGACGCCGGGGTGGGAGCGTACATTCGATGAGGGTGGGAATGGCTCGATGTTCCCCAGCTGCCAGCGTTGCTGGCAGGTGCCGAACATCCCGTCGACGAGCGCTCGATGTTCCCCAGCTGCCAGCGCTGCTGGCAGGTCCCGAACATCGGCCCTCTTTTCCTACCCCCACAGCCCCTCGGCTCGCCTCAGCACCTCGTCCACCTCCGCCGCCCCCACCGGCTCGAAGCGCAGCGTGTTCTGCCAGGTCCGCTGCTTCCGCGCGAAGCGCCGTGTGTCCCGCTTCGTGCAGCGCACCGCCTCCTCGAGGGCCAGACCGTCCAGCAGGTGGGCGCAGAGGTGCCGATACCCGAGGCTCTGCAGGGGCTTCAAGCCGCGATCGAAGCCAGCGTCGAGCACCCCTCGGACCTCCTCGACGTAGCCGAGCGCCATCATCTGCTCGACCCGCGCGTCGATGCGGTCATCGAGGCCCTCCCGGTCGAGCCACAGCCCTACCGCCTCCACCCGGTCCGGCGCCTCGCTGTGGGCCCGCTGGAGCTCCGAGAGCCGCCGGCCGCCGGCCCGGAACACCTCCACCCCCCGCACGAGCCGAACGCGGTCGTTCGGGTGTAGTCGCTCCGCCAGGTCGGGGTCGACCCGCGCCAGCTCCCCGTGGAGGTCTTCGATGGCCTCCACCTCCGAGCGTAGGGCCGGATCCACCGTCGGCGTCTCGACGAACCCACGGATCAGCCCGCGGAGGTACAGGCTCGTCCCCCCCGCGACGACCACCCGGGGGTGTGTCGCCAGGACGGCATCGGTGAGCGCCACGAAGTCGGTCGCGTCGAAGGGCTGGTCCACGTCCACCACGTCGATCCCGAAGTGGGGGACCCGGTCGCGCTCCTCGGCCGTGGCCTTGCCCGTGCCGATGTCGAGCCGTCGGTACACCTGCATCGCGTCGGCACTGACCACGACGGCGTCGAACGCCTCCGCCACGGCGAGGGAGGCCGCCGTCTTGCCGGCGGCTGTCGGGCCGCCCAGGACGAGGATGCGCGGGGGTGGGGAGCGCTCGGTCATGGGCTCGTCGAACACGTCGGGAGGGCATCGGCCACCCAGCGACGGGCATCCATCGCCAGACAGGATACGGGGGCCGGCCGTGGAGGGCCCGTGGACATCGTTCTCGACTTCGAGCGGCCGGTCGTCGAGCTGCGCAAGCGCATCGCACAGCTCCGTGAGCTGCAGGAGACCCAGGGAGTCGACCTCTCTGCCTCCATCGACCAGCTGGAGCTGCAGGCCACCAAGCTGCAGGACCGCATCTTCACCAAGCTCACGCCTTGGCAGCGCACCCAGATGGCGCGGCATCCCGAGCGCCCGTACATGCTCGACTACGTGGGCCACAGCCTCGACGGCTTCACCGAGCTCCACGGAGACCGCGCTGGGTACGACGACAACGCCCTGGTGACCGGCCTGGCTCGCTTCAAGGCCCGAGGTGATGTCCTCGACCACCGCTCCGTCGCCGTGATCGGTCACCAGAAGGGGCGGAACACCAAGGAGAACATCTTCCGGAACTTCGGGATGGCGCGCCCCGATGGCTACCGGAAGGCGCTCCGGGTGATGCACATGGCCGAGCGCTTCGGCATGCCCATCCTCTGCTTCATCGACACCCCCGGGGCCTACCCGGGCATCGATGCGGAGGCCCGGGGCCAGGCCGAGGCCATCGCCCGCAACATCATGGAGATGAGCCGACTCACCGTGCCGGTCGTCGCCCTGGTGATGGGGGAGGGAGGCAGCGGCGGCGCACTCGCCATCGGCGTCGCCAACCGGGTGCTCATGCTGGAGAACTCCGTCTACTCGGTCATCAGTCCCGAGGGATGCGCGGCCATCCTGTGGCGCGACCGGGCCGAGGGCCCCAAGGCCGCCGAGGCGCTGAAGATCACCGCCGCGGACTGCCTGAAGCACGGCGTGGTCGACGAAGTCATCGACGAGACCCTCGGCGGTGCACACCGCTTCCGCGCCGAGGCGCTCGAGGCCGTGGAGACCGCCCTCCGCAAGCACGTCGCCGAGCTCATGGACCTCTCCGCCGAGGAGCTCGTCGCCCAGCGCTACGATCGGTTCCGCATCATGGGCGCCATGACCGAAGCGCCTCTGGGGTGAGCGACGCGTCGGCCGATGTCGTGCGGGTCCAGCAGCCCAGCGGGCCGCTGCTCGGCACGCTGCAGGTTCCCGGGGACAAGAGCGTGTCCCACCGCTCCCTGATCTTCGGCGGTCAGGCAAGGGGCACCACGAGGGTGAGGGGCCTCCTCCGCAGCGGCGACGTGCATGCCACCTGGCGCGCGATGGAGGCTCTCGGCGTCGCCATCGAGGACCGAGGCGGCGAGGTGCTCGTCCACGGCGTGCCCCGCCTCGCCGAGCCCACGAGCGTCGTCGACTGCGGCAACTCCGGCACCTCCATCCGGCTGCTCTCGGGGGTGGTGAGCCGCATCGCCGGGCACACCGTGCTGACCGGCGACGGCTCCCTGCGGCGGCGCCCTATGGCGCGGGTGGCGGACCCACTTCGTCGTATGGGCGCGCGGATCGACGGCCGCGACCAGGGTCGTCTCGCTCCCCTCGGCATCCGTGGCGGCGAGCTCCAGCCGGTCGACCACGACCTCGCCATCGCCTCCGCGCAGGTGAAGTCGTGCCTGCTCCTGGCCGGCCTCGACTGTGGCGTCCGCGTCCGCGAGCCCCGTCAGAGCCGCGACCACAGCGAGCGCTTCTTCGCGGCGATGGGCCGCTCGCTGACGCGCACCGAGGACGGCTGGCTCGAGCTCGCTCCGGGGCCCCTGGAGGCCGTCGAGGTCGACGTCCCCGCAGATGTCTCCTCCGCGGCCTTCCTGCTGGTGGCCGCGTCGCTGGTGCCGGGCTCCGAGGTGCGCCTGCCGCGGGTGGGCCTCAACCCCACCCGAACCGGCGTCATCGACGCCCTGCGGAGGATGGGCGCCTCGATCGCTACGGAGGAAGCGTGCGATGGCGTCGAGCCGATGGGCACGCTGGTGGTCCGCCACGCGACGCTCCGAGGAATCCGCATCGACGGCGATCTCGCCCTCCGCAGCCTCGACGAGCTACCGGTCCTCGCCGTGGCCGCAGCCTTCGCCGAGGGAGAGACCGTCATCGCTGACGCCGAGGAGCTCCGCGTCAAGGAGTCCGACCGCATCGCCCGGGTGGCCACCGGCCTGCGTCGGCTGGGCGTCCAGGTCGATGAGCGTCCCGACGGCATGGTCATTCAGGGTGGCGTGCCCGCATCCAGCGAGCCGGCGCTGATCGACGCGACGGGGGACCACCGCATCGCCATGGCCTTCACCGTGGCGGGACTGCAGGCGCCTGGCGGCGTGGAGATCCACGCCGCCGACGCGGTGGCCAGCTCATGGCCCACGTTCTACGAGGACCTCGCGTCCATGCTGCCCGGGAGTCCGACGTGAGCCACGACAAGCGCCTCCGCATCGCCGTCGACGGGCCAGGGTCCAGCGGAAAGGGGACGGTGGCCCGCGCCGTCGCCCGCGCCCTCGGCTACGCCTACGTCGACACCGGCGCCATGTACCGGGCCGTCGCCCTCTTCGCCCTGCGTCGCGAGGTCGACTGGGACGACGGTGAGGCGCTCGCCGACCTCGCCGCCTCGCTCCACTTCGACTTTCGCTGGGATGGCGATGTCCTCAGGGTCTTCGTCGACGACCAGGAGGTCACCCGCGACCTGCGGCGGGACGCCATGAGCACCGGTGCCAGCCGCGTGTCCCGTCACTCGGAGGTGCGCGACGCCCTCCTCGCACTTCAGCGGGGGCTCGCTGCGAGGGGTGGCGTGGTGATGGACGGCCGCGACATCGGCACGGTGGTCCTGCCGGACGCGGAGCTCAAGGTCTACCTCGATGCCTCCCTCGACGAGCGGGCGCGGCGCCGGCACGAGGAGCTGGTCCGGCGTGGGGAAGCCATCGGCTTCATGCGGGTGAAGTCCGCCCTCGCGGCACGGGACAAGCGGGACGCCGAGCGGGAAGTCGCCCCTCTCCGAGCTGCCGACGACGCCGTCCGACTCGACACGACGGACCTCACCATTCCGGCCGCCGTGCAGGCTGTGCTGGCCCTGGTGGAGGAGCGACGCGCCGACGGTTGACAGAGGGCACCACGCCGTTGCACCCTCGCCGTCCGCCGTTGACAGCCCCCCCGTCCAGCGATAGGCCGCGCGCCCCTGGGGCGCCGTGCGCCCCGAGAACATCGCGGTACCAGGCATGGGGCCCGGGCCGCACCAACGACTCCATCCCCCCGCGCAGGCACCGCTTTCAGGGGCCCGCACGGGGACATCAGGTTTTTTCAAACATGAGCGAAAACATCGCGGACATCCCCCTCACTCAGCTCTCCGACGACCAGTTCAAGAGCTTCTTCGACGACTTCATGGCCGAGAAGGGCGTCAAGGAGAAGTCGGTCGTCAAGGGCAAGGTGCTCGACGTCGGCTCCGAGTGGGTCACGGTCGACATCTCCTACAAGGCCGAGGGGCTGATTCGCGCCTCCGAGTTCCGCAACCCGGAAGGCGAGATCGAGATCAAGCCTGGTGACGTCGTCGAGGTCTACCTCGACACCATGGACAACGAGGACGGCATCCTCATCCTCTCGAAGGAGAAGGCCGACCTCATGCGCGCCTGGGAGGAGATCTCCAAGGCGGTCGAGGCCGACGAGGTCGTTCACGGCCAGATCGTCGCCCGCGTCAAGGGCGGCCTGCAGGTCGACATCGGCGTCAAGGCGTTCCTGCCCGGCTCCCAGGTCGACCTCCGCCCGGTCAAGAACCTCGACAAGATGATCGGCGAAGAGTTCGACTTCAAGATCATCAAGTTCAACCAGCGTCGCGGCAACATCGTGCTCTCCCGTCGGGTCCTCCTCGAGCAGGAGCGCGAGGAGAAGCGCGAGGAGACCATCGAGCGTCTCCAGATCGGCGCCATCATGAACGGCGTCGTCAAGAACATCACCGACTACGGTGCGTTCATCGACCTCGGCGGCATCGACGGCCTGCTGCACATCACCGACATGTCCTACGGTCGCCTGAACCACCCCAGCGAGATGTTCGAGGTCGGGCAGTCCATCGAGGTCAAGATCCTCAAGTTCGACCCCGACAGCCAGCGCGTCAGCCTCGGCTACAAGCAGATCCGCCCGGATCCGTGGGAGGAGGCCGACTACAAGTACCCGATGGGCGCCATCGTGCGCGGCAAGGTCGTGTCCATCCCGGACTACGGTGCCTTCGTCGAGCTCGAGGACGGCATCGAGGGCCTGGTCCATATCTCCGAGATGACCTGGAACAAGCGCATCAAGCACCCGTCCAAGCTGGTCGCGGTCGGCGACGTCATCGAGGCCAAGGTCCTCGGCATCGACGTCCACGAGAAGCGCATCTCCCTGGGCATGAAGCAGCTGGAGGACAACCCCTGGGATGTCGTCGAGCAGCAGTACCCGGTCGGCTCCATCGTGCAGGGCAAGGTCCGCAACATCACCGACTTCGGCATCTTCGTCGGCATCGACGAGGGCATCGACGGCCTGGTGCACATCAGCGACCTCTCCTGGGGCCAGCGCATCCGCCATCCCTCGGACAAGTACAAGAAGGGTGACGACGTCGAGGCTCGCGTGCTCGACATCGACAAGGAGCAGGAGCGCTTCAGCCTCGGCATCAAGCAGCTCTCCGAGAACCCCTGGTACACGGTGCTCTCCCGCTACTTCCTCGGCCAGGTGGTCGAGGGTCCGGTCGTGCACCGGGCCGACTTCGGCATCTTCGTCGAGGTCGAGGACGGCGTCGAGGGCCTCGTGCACCTCTCCGAGATGCTCTACGACGGCGACGACTGGCACGAGCACTACCCGGAAGGGAAGAAGATCAAGGCCGAGATCATCCACATCGACAACCACGACGAGAAGATCAGCCTGTCCGAGAAGGGCGCGGCCGATCGCTCCGCCGGCGACATCGAGGGCTACATGCAGAAGCAGTCCGACGCCGGTGCCCGCCTGGGCGACGTGATGGGTGACCTCTCCCGCCGCCTGCAGGGCGACGCGGAAGAGGGCGGCCAGGCCGAGGCCCCTGCCGCCGCCGAGGCGTCCGACGCCGCCGAAGAGTCCAGCAACGACGAGGGCTGAGCCCCGTCCGGCAGCCTCTTCGCGTTACATGGCGGGCGCGGTCCTCACGGGCCGCGCCCTCTTGCTTTCTGGGGTCCCCATGGGTCGCTACCTGGCCGTCATCGCCTTCGTGCTCGTCCTGGCCTTCGTCGGCGTCGTGGCGCTCTTCGTCGTGCAGAACGGAGCCCGCACCACCCAGCTGTCCCTCGACCTGGGCTTCGCCGCCTGGCAGCTCAAGGATCCCGTGGCCATTCCCGCCCTGGTGGGCATCACCTTCGGCTCCGGCTTCTTCCTCGGCGTGGTGCCGATGTGGCTCCGAGGCCTCTCGCAGGGGCGCAAGGTCAAGCAGCTCGAGCGCCAGGCAGCCCTCGCCACCGACCGAACGGAGCGGCCTTGGTAGACGTCCACAAGCGCCGCAGGCCCAAGGGGCGGCGCAAGGGCCCCCGCGCCGAGCGTCCCGCCCAGCGGGAAGACCGCAGCGGCAGCCGTGTCGCAGCCAATCCCGGCCGCGTGGCCGCCATCCAGGCCCTCATGGCGGTCGACGAGGGCAAGCACCTCGAAGACGTGCTCCCCACGCTGCTTCCCGCAGAGCCCAGAGACCGTGGCTTCGGCTGGTTCCTGGCCTTCGGCGTGCTGCGCCGTCGGGGGCAGATCGACACCGCTCTCCGGGCGCTGGTGCACCAGCCTCTCTCGGAGATGGACCCCGGCGTGCGGGCGACGCTCCGCGTTGGCGCCTTCGAGTCCTTCTTCGGACGAGCGAAGGACCACGCCGTCGTCAGCCAGGCGGTCGAGGCCGCTCGGGCGGTCGGTGTCGGCCGGGCCAGCGGGCTCGTCAACGCGGTGCTCCGCAAGCTCCCGTCCGAGCCGCCGACCCACACCAACCACCCTTCGTGGCTCGCTGCCCGCTGGAAGGAGCGCTACGGCGACGACGCGAAGAGCTGGCTCGAGGCCAACGCCGAGCCTCCCCCCGTCTTCGTGGTTGCGCCCCGAGGGCTGCCGGACGGGCTCCAGGGGGAGCCCATGGACGGGGTCGCGGATGTGTACCGGGTCGACGTCGGCGGGCCCATCCCGGATCTGCCCGGCTTCGACCAGGGCGCCTTCTGGGTGCAGGACCTCGCTGCCGTACGGGTCGCCGACCTGCTCGCCGACGGAGTGGGGGAGGGGAGCCGGGTCCTCGATGCCTGCGCGGCGCCCGGCGGCAAGACCTTCCGGCTCACCCAGCACGGCCACGCGGTCACCGCGGTCGACAAGCGGAGCTCGCGTCTGGCTCCCCTGCGGGAGGGGGCCGCACGCCTCGGCATCGAGGTCGCGGTCCGTGCCCACGACTGGTCCAAGGGGCCCCTTCCCGACGCCTCTGGCCCGTTGCTCTTCGACGCCGTGCTGGTCGACGCGCCGTGCACCGGACTCGGCACCATCCGCCGCCACCCGGAGATCCGCTGGCGCCGACAGCCCGCCGACCTCGAGCGCGCCCCCGAGCTCCAGCTGCGCATCCTGAAGGCCGCGTCGACCCATGTCCGTCCAGGCGGTGTGCTGGTCTACGCGGTCTGCAGCCCGGAGCCCGAGGAGGGTCAGGCCGTCGTCGCCGCCTTCCTCTCCGAGCACCCCGACTTCGCCATCGACGCCGAGCTCGCCACCGCTCCTCCGCAGCTCGGGGAGGATGCCCACGTCGCCGTTCGTCTGCGCCGCAGGAGCCCCAGCGAATGACCCCGATGTTTCAGCAATACGCGCGCCTGCGAGCCGAGCAGCCGGACGCGGTGCTGTTCTTCCGCATGGGGGACTTCTACGAGGTGTTCTACGACGACGCCGAGCTGTGCTCCCGTGTCCTCGACCTGACCCTCACCGCCAGGAACAAGCAGGACGACAACCCCATCCCGATGGCGGGCGTCCCCCACCACGCCGCGGCCGGCTACATCCAGCGGATGACCGACGCGGGCCACAAGGTGGCCATCGCCGAGCAGGTCCAGGACCCGTCCCAGGCAAAGGGGCTCGTCGATCGAGCCATCGTCCGAGTGGTCACCCCGGGGGTCACCCTCGACCCCACCACGCTGGCCCACGACACCCACAACTGGCTGGCGGCCGTGTGCCGCATCGAGCCCACCACCGATCACGACGGCGGCTACGGACTCGCCTTCGTCGACGCCAGCACCGGAGACGCGCGTCTGACCGAGGCGACCCAGCTGGAGGTCGCGCAGGCCGAGGTGGCTCGCCTCGAGCCTGCCGAGGTCCTCCTTGGGCCTGGCGTCGAGCCAGCCTTCGTCGCGGACCTGGGGGTGGTCACCCTGTCCTCCGTGGAGGACGAAGCGTGGACGGACACCGAGGCGCAGCGCGAGATCACCACCGTGTGTGGTGCGCCTGCCGCCTCCTTCGGGGTCGACCCGGGGCCTGGGCTCTGCGCTGTGGGCGCCGCGCTCCGCTACGTGAGGGACCGACTCGGGGGCAAGCTCCACAACGTCCACGCCGTCCGCCCCTACCGCCTCGACGGCTTCATGGTGCTCGACCGGACCACCCGGCGGAACCTCGAGCTCACCCGCACCCTCATCGACAATCGGCGGAAGGGCAGCCTGCTGTCCCTCCTCGACCGGGCCGCCACCTCCATGGGCAGCCGTCGCCTCGAGGAGTGGGTGGCCTACCCCCTCATCGACCTGGCACGGATCCGCGCACGACAGGCTGCCGTGGCCGAGCTCGTCGACGCCCCCGATGCCCGGGCCGACCTCCGCGGAGCGCTGAAGGAGTGCGCCGACATCGAGCGCATCGGGGCTCGGGTCGCCCAGGGAACGGCCCATGCCCGCGATCTGGCGGCCCTGGCCCGCACCCTCGCCGCCGTCCCGCACGCGGTCGCAGCGGCCCAGCCCCTCCGCGCGCTCCATCCGCACCTGCCGACCGACCTGTGCGATGACGTGGCCGTCGACCTGCAGACCTGGCTGGTGGAGGCACCTCCCGTCTCCTTGACCGACGGCGGCATCATCGCCCCGGGCGCCCACGACGAGCTCGACGAGCTCACGGGCCTCTCCCTCGACGGCGTGGGCCGGATCGGCGCCATGGAGGCCCACGAGCGCCAGGCGACCGGCATCAGCTCCCTGAAGATCCGCAGCAACAAGGTGTTCGGCTACTACATCGAGGTCTCGGCCTCGAACCTCCACAAGGTGCCCGACCGCTTCCTCCGCAAGCAGACGCTCTCCAACTGCGAGCGCTACATCACCGCGGAGCTCAAGGATCTGGAGGAGAAGGTCCTCGGGGCCGACGAGCGCCGGAAGGCCCTGGAGTACGAGCTGTTCGTGCAGCTCCGCGACCGGGTGGGCACCCACCTTGCCCGCCTCCAGGAGCTCGCCCGCAAGCTGTCCTCCCTCGACGCGGTCGGGAGCCTGGCCGAGGCCGCCGAGCGCTACCGCTGGTGCCGTCCCACCGTCGACGACAGCGATCGGCTCCACATCGTCGCCGGCCGTCACCCTATGGTCGAGGCTGCCCTCCGCGACGAGCGCTTCGTGCCCAACGACGTCACCCTGGAGCCCGAGCGACGGCTCATCGTGTTGACGGGCCCCAACATGAGCGGCAAGTCCACCGTGATGCGGCAGACCGCCCTCATCGCTCTGCTGGCCCAGGTGGGGGCCTTCGTGCCCGCCGACGAAGCCCACATCGGGCTCTGCGACCGCATCTTCACCCGGGTGGGTGCAGCCGACGACCTCCGTCGAGGGCAGTCCACCTTCATGGTGGAGATGAGCGAGACCTCGTCCATCCTCCACCACGCCACGGCCCGGTCCCTGGTGGTCCTCGACGAGATCGGCCGAGGTACCTCTACCTACGACGGCCTCTCCATCGCGTGGGCCGTCGCCGAAGACCTGGCCGACCGCATCCGCTGCCGCGCCATGTTCGCCACCCACTACCACGAGCTCTGCGAGCTCTCGGGCCAGGCGCCCGGCGTCGTGAACCAGTCGGTGGGGGTGTCGGAGTTCCGTGGGGAGATCGTCTTCCTCCGGCGGCTGAAGGAGGGGGGCGCCAGCCGCTCCTACGGCATCCAGTGTGCGCGCCTCGCGGGCCTGCCCCACCACGTGGTGGAGCGCAGCCAGGCCCTGCTGACCCGCTTCGAGAAGCACGCCCCCCGCAACGACCGTCAGCAGCTCTCGCTGTTCGGCTCGGCGGGCGTGCCGAGCGAAGAAGAGCCCGAGGTCTCGACGCAGGATCCTGTCGCGGCCGCTCTCCGCGAGGCCATCGACCGGATCGATCCGGACACCCTGACGCCCCGCCAGGCCCTCGACGCCGTCTACGCCCTGGTCGACCTGGCCCGCACCCCACAGGGATGACCCCGTGCACGACGCCATCGAGGGGTTCATGTATCACCTCAAGGTCGAGCGGAACCGCTCCGAGCACACCTTGCTCGGCTACGGCTCCGACCTGCGCCGCTTCGCCGACTGGCTCGCCCCAACAGGGCGCACCCAGCCCGTCGATGTCACCCGGCAGGACGTCGCGGACTTCATGGCCCACCTGCGGGACGCCGGGCTCGGTTCTCGGTCGGTCGCGAGGGCCCGGACGAGTGTTCGGCAACTGTTCAAGTACTGCATGAGGGAAGGGCTCGTCGAGCACGATCCCACCGCGCTCGTCGACGCCCCTCGCTTCCAGCAGCCGCTCCCCACCGTGCTCTCGGGTGCGCAGGTCGAGGCCCTGCTGGAGGCGCCCAACCGAGGCGACCCGCTGGGACTACGGGACGCCGCCATGCTCGAGCTGATCTACAGCAGTGGCCTGCGGGTGACCGAGCTCGTCACGTTGCCGCTGCGGTCCGTCGACGCCGAGATCGGACTGGTCCAGGTGCGGGGGAAGGGGGACAAGGAGCGCCTGGTCCCGGTCGCGCCCACCGCGCTGGCGCTCATGCGTCGCTACCTACGGGAAGCCCGCATCCTCCACGACCCCGCAGGCGACGTGCCGGAGGTGTTCCTCTCTCGGCGCGGGGGTCCGATGACGCGGCAGAACGTCTGGCAGCGCATCCAGGGCCACGCGAAGCGCGCGGGCCTTCCCGGGAAGGTGAGCCCCCACGTGCTGCGTCACAGCTTCGCCACCCACCTGCTCGAGAACGGCGCCGACCTGCGCTCCCTCCAGGCGATGCTCGGCCACGCCGATATCAGCACCACCCAGATCTATACCCACGTGAGCCGGCAGAGGCTGCAGAAGCTCCACGCGACCTACCACCCCCGTGGACAGTGGCGCTACGACGAGCCCTGAGGACCGTTCTTGGATCCTGCTCCGCCGATGTGACCACTGCGTAGGTGCGACCGTATGCCACATGGCGGGGGATCCCCCCGCTGGCTACCCTGGCCGTCGAGGCAACCTTCTGGAGGATTTCATGTTCCGCTCTACACTTCTCGCGTTCGCGCTGGTCCTTTCCGCTTGCTCCGGCGGCGACGACGAGGGCACGGAGGACACCGGACACGACCACGACGACCACGACCACGGCGACCACACGGATCTGGACCTCTCCACCGAGAAGATGACCGACGGCGGCTCCTACATGGTGGCCTACAGCACCATGCCCGGAGAGGTCCCGCTCAACGAGGACTTCATGGTCATGGTTCAGCTCACCGACATGCAGGGCAACAACGTCCAGGCCACTGCCGTCGACGTCGACGCCAACATGCCCGACCACGGGCACGGCATGAACGTGGACCCGATGATCATGGACATGGGTGATGGCATGTGGCACGCCGACGGCATGCGGTTCCACATGGAGGGCTACTGGGAGCTCGAGGTGGAAGTCGACGGCGAGGTCGCCACGTTCGACATCGACTGCTGCGGCGGCGGCGACCACGCCATGTGAGCATCCTCAGCGTAGAGCCTTCCCGAGCCGGGACACCAGCTCGGGAAGCTGCTCCGCACCGAGGCTGCAGTAGGCGATACGCAAGGCACCGGCGTCCGCGAAGGCGATGGTGCCCACGCTGTGCTCGTTCAGCAGCTTCACACGCAGGGCCTCCGGATCGATGGACGGGTCGAGCTTGAGCAGCGCGAAGTACGCAGCGTTGAACGGCTCCGGCTGGACCCGGTCGTCGCCCAGGCCCTCCAGCGCACCCTTCAGCGCCAGATAGCGATTCCGCATGAGGTCGCGGCGGGCGGCGAAGCTGTCGTCGAGGGTAGGGGAGTGGAGCGCCTGCTCGACCATGGCCAGCGCCGGACCGGACGCGGAGCCCACCGTGCCGCGGATCACACACATCACCTTGGACTCCCAGGCCTCTTCGGCCTCGGCGTTCGCTGCGGTCGTGGCGAAGCCGACCCGGGAGGCGAAGAACGCGAGCTCCTTCGTGGCGCCGTCGATCTTCACGGGCACGACCTTCTCCGGATCGGCTGCCTCGGCGATGGGCCAGAAGATCGAGGTGTCGAGGTGGCCGGACTCGTAGACCCAGCCCTGGTAGGCATCGTCCACCGCCACCACCGTGGGCTTGGGGGCGCTCGTCACCACCTCGACGATGCCGGGAATCTCGTCGTCGCGCACCGCGTAGCCCGTGGGGTTGCCCGGTAGGTTGAGGATGACGATGGCCTTGTGGCGGACCTGCGCCAGGGCGTCGGCGAGCCCCTCCACGTTGAAGCGACCATCCCGGAAGAAGGGGTAGGACACGATGCGGGCATCCCGGTGCATTCGGAAGATGAGGCCGTAGTTGCCCCAGAACGGCTCCGGCACGATGACGTCGGTGTCCTCGTCGCTGAACAGGTCCGCCAGGATGGAGAGCCCGTGGGTGAGGCCGTGGGTGACGATGGGGCTCGTGGTCCGGACGGCCTCGGAGGCGTGACCGATGCGACGCTCCCGTGCGCCCCATGCGTCCCGCACGGAGGTCGGCCCGGCGACCGGTGCGTACAGGAAGGTGGCACGCGGGTCGAGCCCATCCACGCCTGCAGCGAGCTCCGGCAGGGGGATGGGCTGGCCTGCGGCGTCCGTGAGCTGACCGATCGTGCCGTTGATCTCGGTGCCCTTGGCCTGGGACGCCTGGAAGGGAATGCCCTTCGGGAAGGCGCTGCGGCGGCCCAGGGGAGACAAGCAGCGGGCCATGGCTGGGGCATGACGCTCCAGGATGGCGTTCAGTCGGTCGGATTCGCGCACGGATACTCCTGCTCGGCGCTCATCCTATCCTCGCGCCCTCCACCGGGCGTCCACCTGCCACAAAGCGTGGCGAGAACCCCCTCCAACGAGGGAGGGGTACTCGCCGGGGGCGTCCGGGAAGGGTACGCTGGAACATCGAACCGCGGAGTTCCGCGAGCATTCACGGAGGTGCCCCTTGGCACGTGTCGAATACGCCGACAATCCCTATGCCGTTCCGGCCTACGAGGCCGAGGTGGCCGACCGGGTCGCGTTCCTCCGCAAGGTGGCCGGCTTGACCTTCCTCGGCCTGACCATCTCGGGGGCCACGAGCATCCTGTGCGCCGTCATGGTCGCCTTCGTGCCGTTCATGAGCAGCGGGTACTTCCCGATGATCTTCATGCTCGGCGCGCTCTTCGCGGCCCGGGCGGTTGGCAGCGGGCTCGTCTACAGCGAGAACACCGGACTCGCCATGGCCGGCTTCCTCGGCGGGAGTGCGCTGCAGGGAGTGGCCATGGGCTACCTCATCCTCACGGCCCTGATGGTCTCCGCGGCGTCCTTCGGCAACCCGTTCATCATCCTCGGCGAGGCGGTCGTCCTGGTGGCGCTCACCATGTCCGGGATGGCGGCCTACCTGCTCACGGGCCCCAAGAACCTCTCCATGGTGGGTGGCTTCCTGTCGGCCGTGAGCCTCCCGATGCTGGTCCTCATGGTGGTGAGCTTCGCGCTGCCTGGGTTGTTCGGCGGCGTCATGGGCCTCATCTTCAACGGTCTGTTCATCCTCGTGTCGGCGGCCGGGCTTCTCTACAGCCTCAACAACGTGATGCACAAGATGAGCACCAACCAGGCCATCCCCGGGGCGTACTACGTCACCATGGGCATCCTGACGTTGTTCTGGAACATCCTCACGCTGCTGATTCGTCTGCAGCGTCGCTAGCGGGAGGGGCTGGCTGGACCAGCCCTTTCTTCCCTGGACCGTACTTTACATAATATACATTATCGGACATTGACAGAGGGGGTCGCAGGCCTGGTCGTGCGGTGGGTCTGGCGCCGCGGTGCTACGCTGCCGCCCATGCGGTGCATCCTCGTCATCCTCGCCCCGTTGGTTGGCTGTGGGCCTGACCTCGCGGACCCCGTGCCGCTCCTCGGGCTTCCGGATCGCGTAGCGCACGACCTCGTTCCCGATCAGCCGACGCCGGTGGGCGTTCCCGTCGAGAACATCGGCACCGACACCGCCTTCATCCGGGCCAGCGCCACCGGAGGCGCCGCGCTCGACGAGGTCGCGTTCCGGCTGGAGCCCGGCGACCGCACGGAGCTGTTGGTCGTGCTGACGGCCCGTGGCTACGAAGGCGTCGAGGGCGAGGTCCACGTCACGCTTCGCGACACGGTGACCGTGGTGCCCATCGTCGGCCAGGTCCCGAGCGACATCGATGGCGACGGATACGACGCAGTCGAGGTCGGCGGCACGGACTGCGACGACCAGGACCCCGAGCGCAGCCCCGGCGCCAGCGAGCGCTGCAACGACATCGACGACGACTGCGACACCGACGTCGACGAGGACCTGCCCGTGCAGACCTACTGGGCCGACCAGGACGACGACGGCTACGGAGACCCCGACGCCGCCACGTCGAGCGGCTGCAGCGCTCCCGAGGGCTACGTCGGCAACAGCGACGACTGCGACGACCTCGACCCCGAGGTCTCTCCGGCCGCCACCGAGCGCTGGTACGACGGGTTCGACGACAACTGCGACGAACACTCCGACTTCGACCAGGACTTCGATGGCGTCGATGCCCTCGGGTATGGCGGCACGGACTGCGACGACGAGTCGGCGGTCGTCTACCCGGGGGCGCCGGAGCTGGACGACCTGATCGACAACGACTGTGACTCCTTCCGCGACGAGGATGTGATCCACACCGGAGACCTCGTGATCACCGAGCTCTTCGTCGAGCCAGGGGTCGGCACTCCTGGCCAGGCCGAGTGGATCGAGGTCCACAACGCCTCCAGCACCCACGTCGATGTGTCTCTGGTCCAGGTCGAGGTCGATGCCGAGGCCACCCACCTCTCCGAGATGGTCCAGCCCGTTCCCCCCAACGCCACCTGGCTGGTGTGTGCGAGCTTGGACCCGCTGGTCAACGGAGGCGTCGACACCTGCGACGTCCAGCTCCCTGCCTTTCCCGCCGGCGCCCGCACCTTCGCCCTGCACGGACCCGACGGCGTCTTGGACGTCGTGGACGCTACCGGATGGGGCTTCACCTCCGGCCGCAGCCTGGAGCTCGCCAGCGACCAGCTGGACGCCACAGCCAACGACGACCAGGGGAGCTGGTGCACGGCCGTGTCCCTCTTCGGTGACCTCGGGGGTGACCGCGGGACACCGGGCGTCCTGCTCCCACCGTGCCCATGAGGCAGCGCCGATGCCACGGCGCTTCTAGCAGCGTCCGGGGAAATTCGAGAGCTGAGGTTCGCCGATCGTTTTCGGCGGGCCGCTGAAAATGTAGGTTGAAGGCCTCGGCAGGCCGGGTGATCTGAGATGTACCACCAAACC
>Ga0213839_1001173_pt1 | contig 18414 bp, 9 predicted proteins | sample SWPATP21_FD_160075 | JGI IMG/M metagenome (GOLD analysis project Ga0213839, IMG submission 160075) | Coastal seawater microbial communities from Marineland, Florida, United States - SWPA TP2 #1 | ecosystem: Environmental > Aquatic > Marine > Coastal | place: USA: Florida | collected 2016-08-14
GGCGGCGCCGCCCCGTCCGGTGCAGCCCCGTCCGGCGCCGTCCTGCCGGCAGGCCTGGTGCCGCGGGTTTCAGGCGAGCACGCCGCGGGCGGCCAAAGCCCGGCCGGGAAGGGCCGGATCATTGCGGTCTGGGGTCCTGCCGGCGCGCCGGGCCGCACTCTCGTCGCCGCCAATATCGCCGGCGAGCTGGCCGCGGACGGACAATCCGTACTGCTGGTCGACGCCGACAGTTACGGCGCCAGCGTGGCCGCCACGCTGGGATTGCTCGACGAGGCTGCCGGGCTGGCACAGGCGTGCCGGCTGGCAGACCAGGGGCTGCTCGACGCCGGGGCCCTGCTCCGGGTCGCCACCACGGTGGCGAGCAAAGCCGGGACGTTCCGCGTCCTCACGGGGATCACCCGGGCAGACCGGTGGACTGAGCTGCGTGCCGCGGCGCTCACCCTGGTGCTGGGACGGGCCAGGGAGGTCGCTGACGTGACCGTGGTGGACACCGGCTTCTGCCTTGAGGCCGATGAGGAGCTCAGCTTTGACGCCGGGGCGCCGCGGAGAAACGCCGCCACCCTGAGGTGCCTGGAACTGGCAGACACGATCTTTGCGGTCGGGGCGGCCGACTCCATCGGAGTACCGCGGCTGGTGCGCGGCCTTGCCGACCTCCAGGCAGCCGTGCCGCACGCATCGCCCCAAGTGGTCATGAACAAGGTCAGGACCGCTGCCGTGGGGCGGTCTCCGGAACGCCAGCTCCGGGCTGCGTGGGAGCGATTCGGCCCGGCGTCGTCTCTGTCGGCCTTTCTGCCGTCCGACCCGGCAGCGAGCGATGCCGCACTGCTTTCCGGAGCACTTTTGCTCGAATCCGCCCCTGAATCCGAGTTGCGTCGCGCGATTGCCAAATTGGTTTGTGCACCTGACCAGCGAAACAAGAAATCCTTTGTCTTTTCTTCCACAGCACAGCGCCGGGCAAAAGGTTAGTGTCATCGTAAGGGCCGCAATGAGGCGGCTGTGAACTTCTTTTATGGAGGCGTTTCGATGTCGTCTGGGTCCAGCGTGGAGGATCAACCCGTTTCGATCGGTAGTAGCGAAAGCTACCTCGGGGATTACTACGAGCACCTCGCCGAGGAGGATTTCAAGGCTTATCCCCAAGAGGTCCTGACGGCAAGGACCGATACCCACCGGCAGATCGCGGCGACGCGGCTGCCAGGCATCGCGAACATTGCCGTCCGTGATGAGGCCGATTGCAGCGTCCTCTACATCGTCACCGACGACATGCCCTTCCTCGTGGACTCGGTCAACGCCGAACTGGTCCGCCAGAACGCCCCCATCCACCTTGTGCTGCACCCGCTTTTCGTCGTGACCCGCAACCGCGGGACCGGCGACCTGGTCAAGGTTGCGCGCGTTCCCTCGCATCTGGGCTTCTCCAGCGGGGACACGGCGGCCATGCCGAACCTCTCGCACCTGATTGCCCAGGGTGACAACGCCTCGCACATGGAATCCTGGATCGCCGTCGAAATCGACCTCGTTGGCGAAGAAAAGCGCGCGGAACTCGTGAAGGGCATCTCCCGGGTGCTCGGCGACGTCCGGGCCGCCGTCGAAGACTGGCCGAAAATGCGCGCGAAGGCCCTGGAAATCTCCGCGGACCTGGACAAGGTGGCTAACCGGGCGCAGATTGCCGAGCTGCGCCAGGCCCAGGACCTGCTCCGCTGGCTCGATGACGGAAACTTCACCTTCCTGGGCTACCGCGAATACGACCTCGTGAATGTGTCCGGCGAAGACGTGCTGGAGCTGCGCGAGGAAAGCGGCCTGGGGCTGCTGCGCGCCGGCAACGACACCCGCCAGGTCCAGCACCTCACCGAGGCCGGCAGGAAGAAGGCACGCGAGAAGCGCGCCCTCGTCATCACGAAGGCCAACTCGCGCTCCACCGTGCACCGCCCGGCCTACCTGGATTACATCGGCATCAAGAGCTTCGACGCCGCCGGAAACGTCAACGGCGAACGCCGCTTCATCGGACTCTTCGCCACGACCGCCTACGCCGGATCCGTCCGGGACATCCCCGTGGTCCGCGAAAAAGTGGCCGCTGTCCTCGACGACGCAGGCTTCCCGCCGGACTCGCACTCGGGCAAGGACCTGCTGGGCATCCTCGAAACGTACCCGCGCGACGAACTCTTCCAGATCGAAATCCCGGACCTCGCGGCCATCGCCACCGGCATCCAGCGCCTGCAGGAACGCCGCCGGACGCGGCTCTTCCTGCGCCCCGACATCTACGGGCGGTTCATGTCCGCCGTCGTCTACCTGCCGCGCGACCGTTACACCACGAACGTCCGCCTGCGCATCGAGCAGGAACTGCGGGAGACGTTCAACGCCGTGTCCATCGACTACGAGGCACGGATGACGGAGTCCGCCCTGGCCCGCCTCTTCTTCCGCATCCGGCTGCCGAAGGACGCCGACGTCAGCAACGTCAACAGCGACGAGCTGGAGAAGCGCCTGGTCCGGGCCGCCCGTTCCTGGGGCGAGGGCATTTCCGAGGTTCTGCGCGCCCGCGGCGGCGCCGGCCTCGGCGAGGGCGATGCCAAGGAACTGGCAGCAGTCTGGGCTGAAGCGTTCCCGCCCGGCTACCGGGTGGACTATGAGATCGAAGACGCGTTGCAGGACATCGACCGCTTCGAACAGTACGGTGCCGCGGCCGAACGGGCCGGCGAAGCCGTCAAGGAGCAGCCCGGCGTGCACGTGTACCTGCCCGACGGCGCCGGCGCCACCCTGGAAGAGGACGCCCGCGTCAAGCTCTACATGCTGGAACCGAAGAGCCTGAGCCAGATTCTGCCGTATTTCCATAACCTCGGCCTTGAGGTTCTGGACGAGCGGCCGTTCGAAATTGAGACCGCGGATCAGCGGGACTTCTTCCTCTATGACCTCGGCCTGAAGTACCCGGCCGGCGTTGACCCCCAGGCCACCGGCCAGCTTCTGGGCGAATCGTTCGGCGCGGCCGTCACGGGTGCCGTGGAGTCCGACAGCTTTGACCGGCTGGTGCTCCGGGAGGGGATGCACTGGCGCCAGGTGGTCGTGCTGCGCGCCTATGCCAAGTACATGCGGCAAATGGGCAACACCAACTCCTTCGAGTTCATCTCCGATACCCTGCTGGGCAACCCGGACGTGACCCGCGCGCTGACGGGACTCTTCGCCGCACGCTTTGACCCCGCACTCAACGACGGCGAACGCCTGTTCCGGCAGGACCAGGTCAGCGCCGAACTGGATGCCGCCATCGAAAACGTCGCCACCCTGGACGCCGACCGGGTGCTGCGCACGTTTGCCAACCTGATCCGGGCGACGCTGCGGACCAACTTCTTCCAGAACAAGACGCACGTCAGCTTCAAGCTGAGCCCGTCCGCCATTGACGGACTGCCGTTCCCCCGGCCGATGTACGAGATCTGGGTCTACTCGCCCCGGGTTGAAGGCGTGCACTTGCGCTTTGGCAAGGTGGCCCGCGGCGGCCTTCGCTGGTCGGACCGGCGTGAAGACTTCCGCACCGAAATTCTCGGTCTCGTGAAGGCGCAGACCGTCAAGAACGCCGTCATCGTCCCGACCGGCGCCAAGGGCGGTTTCTACGCCAAGCAGCTCCCGGACCCCGCGACCGACCGCGGCGCCTGGATGGCCGAGGGCATCGAGAGCTACAAGACGTTCATCCGCGGCCTCCTGGACATCACGGACAACCTCATCGTGACGCCCGAGGGCGAAACGGTCAGGCCGCCGGCCGACGTCGTCCGCCACGACGACGACGACTCCTACCTCGTGGTCGCGGCCGACAAGGGCACTGCGTCCTTCTCCGACATCGCCAACGGACTGGCCGCCGAATACGGCTTCTGGCTCGGCGACGCCTTCGCCTCCGGCGGCTCGGTCGGCTATGACCACAAGGCCATGGGCATCACCGCCCGCGGCGCCTGGGAATCGGTCAAGCGCCACTTCAGCGAGCTGGACCTGGACACCCAGTCAGAGCCCTTCACCGTGGTGGGCGTCGGCGACATGTCCGGCGACGTGTTCGGCAACGGCATGCTGCTCTCCAAGCACATCCGCCTCCTGGCCGCCTTCGACCACCGGCACATCTTCCTCGACCCCGCCCCGGACGAGGCAGCCTCCTACGCGGAACGCCAGCGGCTTTTCGAACTGCCCCGGTCCTCATGGGATGACTACAACAGGGCCCTCATCAGCGAAGGCGGCGGCGTCTTTGCCCGGCAGGCCAAGGTGATCCCCGTGTCCGCACAGGTGCGCGCGGCCCTTGGACTGCCGGACGGCACCACGGAGCTGAGCCCGCCGGAACTCCTCCGCGCGATCCTGCTGGCCCCGGCCGACCTCCTTTACAACGGCGGCATCGGCACATACGTCAAGGCGAGCACGGAAACCAACGCCGAGGTCGGCGACAAGGCCAACGACTCCATCCGCGTCGACGGCCGCGACCTGCGGGTCAAGGTGGTCGGGGAAGGCGGAAACCTGGGGATGACCCAGCGCGGCCGCATCGAGGCGGCGCTCCAGGGCGTCATCCTCAACACCGACGCGATCGACAACTCCGCCGGCGTCGACTGCTCCGACCACGAGGTCAACATCAAGATCTTCGTGGACCGGATGGTCGCGGCGGGCAAGCTGGAGAGCGCGGAACGCGCGTCCTTCCTGTCCTCGATGACCGACGAGGTCGGCCGGCTGGTGCTCGAGGACAACATCGACCAGAACATCCTGCTCCTGAACGACCGGATGCGGGTCTCCGAATGGAGCCCCAGCTACGAACGGCTCATGGACTGGCTGGAAAAGTCGGCGGACCTCAAGCGGGACCTCGAGGCCCTGCCCACCACGGCCTCGCTGCGCGAGCGGCTGGAACAGGGCCAGGGGCTGACCTCGCCGGAGCTGTCGGTCCTGGCCGCCTACGCGAAGATCGAACTTGCCACCGCGCTGCGCGACAGCGACCTCGCCGACGATCCGTGGTTCCGCTCGACGCTGCGGGCCTACTTCCCGAAGCAACTGCGGGAGAGGTTCGACGCCGAACTGGACACCCACCCGCTGCGCCGCGAAATCATCGCGACCGTCGTGGCCAACGACATGATCAACCTCGGCGGCATCACGTTCGCGTTCCGCGCCATTGAGGAGACGTCGGCCACGGAAGCGGCCGTCGCCAAGGCGTTCGTGGCCCTCCGCGAGGTCTACGAGCTGAACATCATGGTCTCGGAACTCAACGAACTGCCGGCGTCGTTCCCGACCGAACACTGGAGCACCGTCCACCTGGACATCCGGCGGCTCCTGGACCGCGCGGTCCGGTGGCTTCTCGGCCAGGGCTCCGCGTCCCGTCCCATCGCCGACATCGTGGCCGAATTCAAGCCGCTGATGGATCCCATGCGGGCCCGTCTGCTGGACTACCTCCGCGGCGACGACCGCGCCCGCGTGGCCGAGTGGCTGGAGAAGGCCCGCAGCTGGGACCTCCCGGAGGACCTGGCGCACCGCTGGGCGGAACTGTTCGAGAGCTTCGTGCTCCTGGACATCGCCAAGATCGTCCACGTCTCCCCGGAACCCGTGGCCGAGATTGCCCACGTGTACTACACGGTGTTCAACCGCTTCCACGCAGATTCCCTGCTCGAACGCATCACCAAGCTGCCGAGGGAAGACCGCTGGCAGGCACTGGCCCGTGCGGCGCTGCGCGACGACCTTTACTCCACCATTTCGGATATGACGACGGCGGTGCTGGAGAGCACCCCCGCCGGGACCCCCGCGGAGGAGCGGCTCGAGGCCTGGGAGGGCCAGAATGTGGAGCAGCTCGGCAGGGCGAAGTCCATGTTCGACGAGGTCAATGCACTCGAGGCCGATGACATGGCCTCGCTGTCGGTAGCATTGAGGCTCTTGAGGTCAATCGTCCGACGCTAGGGGGCTGCTGTCCCCGGTGTCGCAAATGGAGGTGCTGTGGCAATCTTTACGGACCCTATCAGGGAGCATGCTGATTTTGGCCCGGGGGATGCCGAGTGGCTGCACCTCCTGGTCGGCGACTGGCAGATGGTCGCCGACCTCGCGTTCGCCGACCTCGCGCTGTGGTTTCCGCATCCTGAGTTCGGTTACGTGGCGCTCGCCCACGTCCGCCCCTCCACCACGCACACGGTGTTCCACGCCGACTTCGTGGGGGAGGGGATCAGGTCGGACCTGCAGCCGCTGGTCGACAAGGCGTGGGAGAGCCGGGCGATCGAGCGCTCCAACGAGACCAACTGGAGCAGCGATATGGCCTTGCGGGTCGAGGCGGTCCCGATGGTCCGCAACGGCCGCACCCTGGCCATCGTGACGTCCCACATGGACCTTTCCAGTTCACGGATGCCCTCCCGGCTCGAACTCACCTACCGGCAGTGCGCCTACGATCTGCTGCGCATGGGAACCCTGGGCCTGTGGCCGGACTTCGCGTCGCCTACAGGCTCGCGCCGCGGTGCGCCGCGCGTGGGCGACGGCCTGATCAGGCTCGACGCCGAGGGGATCGTCCAGTACGCCAGCCCCAACGGGGTCTCGGCGTTCCGCCGCCTCGGCGACGGCGAGTCCCTCGAGGGCCGGTCCCTCGCCGAAGTGACCGCCGGGCTCCTGAAGGACCGCCGCCTGGTCGATGAAACGCTTCCTCTCGTCGTTACCGGCCGGATGCCGTGGCGCAGTGAAATCGAGTCACGCGGCGTGAGCCTGTCGCTGCGGGCAATCCCGCTGCGCGATGAGCAGCAGCGGTTCGGCGCCCTGGTCCTCTGCCGCGATGTCTCGGAGCTGCGCCGCCGGGAGATGGAGCTGGTCACCAAGGACGCCACCATCCGCGAGATCCATCACCGGGTGAAGAACAACCTGCAGACCGTCGCGGCGCTTTTGCGGATGCAGTCGCGGCGCATGGTCAGCGACGAGGCCAAACAGGGCCTCGAGCAAGCCATGCGGCGGGTGGCGACGATTGCCCTGGTGCATGAGACGCTCTCCCAGGGCCTGACCCAGAGCGTCGATTTTGACGAACTCATCGGCCGCCAGTTCCGCCTGTCGGCGGAGGTTGCCTCGCCGTCGCAGCAGGTCAAGACACAGCGTTCAGGGCTCTTCGGTGACTTGCCGAGCGACTTCGCCACCCCGCTGGCCCTTGTCATCAACGAACTGGTCACGAACGCCGTCGAACACGGACTGGAGGGCCGGACCGGTACTGTCTGGCTGCTGGCCGACCGCTCGGAGACCGAGGACGGGGACGAATTGCTCACCGTGACGGTGGAGGACGACGGCGTCGGGCTGCCGGATACGCCGTATGTCGAAGGCCTTGGCCTGCAGATCGTCCGCACGCTGGTCACGAGCGAACTGGGCGGCACGATTCAGTGGCAAGCCAGGGACGGCGGGGGAACGGCCGTCCAGATTGTCCTGAGCCTGACAACACATTGACCCGCCGCCCGCCAAGCTGATGGCCCTGCCGGGGCTGATGCCCCGGCGGGTTTGCGGCCCGCCGCGCAGGCAAGTACGGGCTTAAGCAGCAATGGCCGCGGACCTGTCGGTCCGCGGCCATTGCTGCAAGGTGCTCCGGTGGCTGCCGGCGCTCCGGCAGCGGGATCAGGAAGCGCGCCGGGCGCGTGCCGCGCGGCGCTTCAGGGCGCGGCGCTCGTCCTCGCTCATGCCGCCCCAGACTCCGGCGTCCTGGCCGGACTCCAAAGCCCACTGCAGGCAGGTGTCCACAACGGGGCAGCGCCGGCAGACGCTTTTCGCTTCCTCGATCTGCAGGAGGGCAGGGCCCGTGTTTCCAACGGGGAAGAACAGCTCCGGGTCCTTGTCAAGGCAGGCTGCGCGGTTACGCCAATCCATGCTGATCAGTCACTCCATTCCTGGGAACTCGTTAAATGCCTCTTGTGAAATTATTCACTAGAGGCTCCATAAGAAAAGGGCCCATTGGGGCCCCCTCGGTCATCTGGATTAAGCGTGTCATGTTAACGCTGTGTAAACAAGGGGTAATAGAGGTCCAAATGCCTCGAGACCGTGAGCGATGCATCACATACAGTGGCGGCGTCCTCACATCTAGACGACTATGTCCGGTAGTGTGCCAGTGTGTCAAGGCCCCCTGTGAACCCTGAAGATCCCCGTGAGAATGCCGGTGAAAATCCCGGCGAAGATCCCCGTGAGAATGCCGGCGAGCATCCCGGAGAAGATCCGCTTCGGAATACGGCCGGAGCCCCTGCCGGAGCCGTGGTCCGGCCAAAGGCAGTCGTTGTCATCGCCGTCGTCGTCGCGATCGAGGCCGCGGCGCTGCTTCTGGCGGCCGCCTGGTACGGGACCCAGCTCCTGACCGGAGCGCCGGTGCTCTCCTTCTGGGGCGCCGTCTTCACGCTGTTCCTGCTGCTGGCTTTCTCCGTTTGGCTCTTCGCCGTGGCACGCTTCCTGCTGCGCGGCTTCCGCTGGCCGCGGGCCGGAGCACTGGTGGCTCAGCTCTTCGTGCTGACCATTGGCTTCCCGACCCTGACCGGCGGATATCCGCTGGCCGGATTGGCCATGCTGGTCCCCGCCTTGATCACGAGTGTGCTCCTTTTCGACAAACGGGTCATCGCCTTCGCCTCACGGGCAGCCGGAGCCCCGCCAGCCCTGTAGCGGCCCGTCCCGTGCGGCCCGCTGCCCGGGGGACATCCGGTCCGGCCCGCCGGCAGGCCGGACCGTAGCGAGCTGGACGGGCGTCGCGCGGCCGTCGGCAATGACGACGGCCCGTCCCGGCGGAGGACTCTGTTCCGGTTCGAGCCGGACTCCGAACGGCTCGCCGTCCATGAGTCCCCGCGGGCCAATCAGGACGGCCCGCCCCTGGCCTCGGGCGACGGCAGCCAGAGCCACCCGGTGCCCGAACGCCGGGCCAAAATCCGCTGCCAGGATCACCCTCCAGCCCAGGCTGTTCAGCCCCGCCAGGCTGCTGTTGGCCTCGTGCGGGAGCAGATCTGCGTCATCGGCGAGCGCTATCGCTGTCCGGTCCAGGGTGCCCGAGACCGCGTTGGCGTGGACCTCTGACCAGTAGCGGCCGGGATCGGTGCCCGCCCGCGGCGCGAGCCAGACGCCGGCCGGATTCATTACCGGGAGCGCCGCAAGCAACGTGCTCTTCCCGGAGGCAGGGCCGCCGAGGACCGCGAGGACGGCGCCGGCCGGCAACCGGACTTCATGCGGGCGGAGTTCGTCGCCGGCGACGCCGATCAGCACCGAAGCCGGCGGGACCTGGACCTGCGCCGCTCCCATGGCCTCGGGCATGATGGCGGGCGGCGGAATCCTTGGGCCCGGCCCGGAGCCGCCGGACCGGGCCAGCACTTCGTCCACGGTCACCAGCGAGGGCAGGGCATCAATCCGGAAAGGCCGAGTGGAGACGGCACCGTCCAGGGGGCGCTGTCCTCCCTTGGCCGTGGGTTCGAAGAGCTGGGCCGCGTGCCCGGTCGCCAAAGGAGCCGGCACGAAGGTGCCGAATGCGGCCACGCGACCGGCGACCGCCTCCAGTGCCGGAAGCCGCGGCCATGCAAGACGGCCCTCTTCGGTGGACCCCGCGGGAAAGAAGATCCGGTTTGGCAGGCCGGCGAAGAACCTGGCGGTCACGAGTTCGCGCTCGCCGGAAACCATGACGGTGATTCCGGCCCTGGAACCGTCCCGCACGATGTCATGGGCGAGGTCTTCGGCCCATGCCAGCGGCCCGGAGCGAAAAGCCGAAACCCAGGCGCCCCAGCCGCTCAGCACCAGCACGAGGCGCGGCCGCGGGCCGGCCGCTGGCACACTGAGCCGTGAAGTGACTTCCTCGGCAATACGCTGCAGCACCCTGGCTGCCCGGCGGAGGTCGTGCAGGCCGGCCAGCGCTCCCACCCGGGTTGCCGTCGCAGCGTCGCTGAAGGCACCGGCGGCATCGAGTATGTACACATGGGACTCTGCGCTGCCGGTCAGGAGCTGTTCGACGGCAAGGGCCAGGGCCTCTTCACCGGCGCCGGATCCGGCGGAGACGAGGCCCAGGTGCCCGTGCTCAGCCGGACTCCAGCTCAGCTCCGTGACGTGTTGGAGTTCCGGCACGTCCACGTGGCCCAGCCGGACCAGGTCCCGGCTGGTTTGGCCGGGCCCGCGTGAATCCTGGGCGGCATGGTTGGTGGACGGCCCCAACGGCCCGGCGGGCCCCGGGCCGTCGGCGCGCCCGGAAACCGGATACGCCAACACCGCCGGCAGGGGATCAGCCACGGGCCGGCGGGGCGGCGGGCCGCCGAGCTCCCGCCACAGGCCTGCCACGACCTCGATGAGCGGCCCGGCCCCCTGCGCCGGCGGTAGGGTCCCGCCGTCGTAAAGATCTTCGCGGCTGGAGGGGGCGTCGGCCGGGAGGCCCGCCGGGGCCTGCATCCGAGTCCGTGCCATATGGTCCGCGACCGTGCGCACGGTGACCGCTCCGGCGGTCCGTGCGCGGGTCCCTGGCGCGAGCGTGGCCGTCTGGAACTCCTCCGGGGCCTGCGTGCCGCGGATCAGGAACGCACGTCCGGGACTCGCGATGGGGATGGTGGCCGCGAGGCCGGAGCCCATGACGTCGAAGGACTCGAGACCGGACTGGACCCGGAGGGCGATGCAAGTGGTGACGTTGGCCCGGATGTCGGCGTTCAGGGCTCCCTGCGGGCGCTGGGTGGCCATGACGAGATGGATCCCCAAGGACCGGCCGATCGCGGCAATCCTCATGAGCTCGGAGAGCGCTCCGGGCGCTTCGTCCACTAGGATCCGAAACTCGTCAACGACGATGACCAGGTAGGGGACAGCCGGGCCGGCCGCCTGTGACGACTCGTAGGCCGCGAGATCCGGGGCGCCCGCCCCGGAAAGCAGTTCCTCCCGGCGCCGCACCTCGGCCCGCAGCGAAACGAGTGTGCGCTCCACCTCCGCGGTGCCCAGGTCCGTCAGCATGCCGACGCAGTGCGGAAGGCCGGTCAGCGGGCCCAGGCCGGAGCCGCCCTTGAAGTCTATGAAGAGCAGGTTGACACGGTCCGGCGGATGGCTCGCCGCCAGCCCGGCGGCAAGAGTCCGCAAAAACTCCGATTTCCCGGAACCCGTGGTCCCTGCGACAAGGAAGTGCGGACCGTCGGCCTTCAGATCGATGCGCACGGTCCCCGAGCTCCCTGCGCCGACGGGCACACCCAGCCCGGACGCCGATCCGGACGCCGGTCCGGTCGTCGGTCCGGACGCCGGTCCGGTCGTCGGTCCGGCCATCGGTCCAGTCCGGGACCAGCGCCGGGAGATCTCCGGTGCTGTGAGCGGAAGCAGGTCAGCGAGGCTGCAGTAGTGCGGGATGGCCGGCAGGGGAGCCGCCGGGGTTCGCGCCGCGGCGTTGAATCCGCGGCAAAAGCGGTCAAAAACCTCCGGCGGGACCAAATCCGGGATGAAGTCCAGGGGCGGGTTCCGCGCCGTGACCAGGGAGCTGCGCTGGCCCAGGACAATGCCGGTGTGTTCTTCGGGGTACCGCCTTGGCGAACACTCAATTACTCTCCACCCCTTCGCCATGGCCAGGGACCGGAACGCCGGCCCCTCACCGGCCTCGTCCGGTCCGCCTGCGTCCGGTCCGCCTGCTTCCAAGCTGCTGGAGGCCTCCGGTTGCTCGGGCGTGTCCCAGAGGACGAGGACTCCACGGTCAAATCCCGCGCCGGGACCGGCGGTCAGCAGGGCGGTGGTGGTGGCATCATTCGCGGACAGGGTGACGCCGGGCAGGAAGCGCGCCGCCACCGGCACGGAGTCCGCCGGGCCATGCAGGAGCAGGCGTGTGCCGCCGGCGAGGGGATAGGCGGCCAGTTGCAGAATGAAGGAGCGCACCAGCCCGGCCGCCGCGGACCCGGTGCCGTGGACGGTCACCACCGCCGACGCCGGGTCCAGGGTCAGGGGCACCTGGCCAAGCGGCGGCGGCAAGAAACCGGATTCGGGCGGTTCCAGCCGGATGTTCGCCGTCTGCTCCGCCAGCCCGAGCCGCAGCCAGATGTCCGCCGGCTCCCGCCGGGGTTCTCCAGCCGGCGCGGGGTCCCCGGCCGCGGAACCGATGACCAGGTCCGCCGCGGAAGGGGCAGCCTGCCGGCGTCGTTCCCTGTCCTGGAGCGCCGCCGCCGCCACTGCTGCGTTGAACTCCCGGCGCTGGCGGCGGCCTGAGAAGACCGGGACGAGGACGGACACGACGGACACCGCCGTGAAGGCCAGGAACATCCACATGCCGGTGAGGAGCGCCAGGCCGACGCCGGCCAGGAGCGGCAGCACCGCGGCGAGGACCACGGCGGCCCGGTGGCTAGGGGCGGACGTGCCCCGGACAACCAGCGGTTCGGCAACGCTGGAGCCGGCAAACGCCGTCGGGAAGTCCGCTGCAGCGTCCGGCGCAACCCGCGGCCCGAGCCGGAGCGACATCGTGGACTCACCGCAGCGGATCACAGAAAGCATGGTCACCGGCGCCGACCGGACCTTCCGGCCGTCGACGCTGGTTCCGTTGGCGCTGCCGAGGTCCACGATCTTGACGTCCGAGTCCGATACGTCCAGGCGGGCGTGTTCCCGGGAGAGCGCGGCATCCGGGATCAGGATCTCCGTCTCCCTGCGTCCGATCCGGAACCGGCCGCGCCGCAGCGCGACAAGTGTTCCTGCGGCGGGGCCGCTGTGCACGGCGAGCAGCAACGTCGCCGTGTCCGCGCGCCCCGGCCCGGAGGGGATGGCTGCGGCGGCGCCTCCAGCCAATCCGGCGCCACCAGCCAGCACAGCAGCATCAATAAGCACAGCCCCATGGACCAGCGGAGCCGCACCAACCGTCATGGCGGCGACCGGGGCTCCCCGGACGAACAACCCGCCGGTCCCGTACCGCCGGGCGATCGCAGCTTCCAGGTCAGCACCAGGGCACGGGTCGGGCACCTCGACGGCCAGTTCAACGAGCGGCCCGTCCGGCGTCGGAGACGGCACGACGGTGCTTGGCATGGCTGTCCCTGGCATGACAGTTCCTGGCACGAGCGGGCGCTGCATGCGCACGTCTGGCATGAGAGTGCAGTGGAAGATCATCCCGGGCGTCCTTTCCGTCAGTGGCGGCCCGGCTTCAACGTTAGGGACGCCACGGCCCGGGCGCGGCCGGCAAATTGACCCATGTGGATAAACGCGGAGGCGGCCGCGGACCCCGCCCCGGAGGCCCCGCGTCCGGGCCGGGCGCCAAGGGCCGGGCGCCAAGGGCCGGGCGCCGATTCCAATTGAGCCTCGGGTAGGCTAGAGCAGCAGACAATGCGCACCATTGGGCTGCCCGCATTCGAATCAGGAGAGTTTGTGACCGCTGACCTCGTCATCGTAGGGTCGGGCTTCTTTGGCCTGACAATCGCAGAACAGGCCGCCACTGAGCTGGGCTTGAAGGTAGTCGTCATCGACCGCCGCCACCACATCGGCGGCAATGCCTACAGCGAAAAGGAAGAACAGACCGGCATCGAGGTGCACCGCTACGGTGCGCACCTGTTCCACACTTCCAACGACCGTGTGTGGGAGTACGTGAACCGCTTCACCACCTTTACGAACTACGTCCACAAGGTCTACGGCGTGCACAAGGGCGAGGTCTACTCCCTGCCCATCAACCTGGCCACGATCAACCAGTTCTTCCGGTCCAACCTCACCCCGGGCCAGGCTCAGGAACTGATCAAGGAGCAGGCCGGCGAACTGGCAGGCACCGATCCGCAGAACCTGAACGACAAAGGCATCCAGCTCATCGGCCGCCCGCTCTACGAGGCGTTCATCAAGCACTACACCGGCAAGCAGTGGCAGACGGATCCCAAGGACCTGCCCGCGGGCATCATCTCCCGCCTTCCCGTCCGGTACAACTACGACAACCGGTACTTCAACGACAAGTACGAGGGCCTGCCGACCAACGGCTACACGGCCTGGATCGAAAAGATGGCCGACCACCCGAACATCGAGGTCCGGCTCAACACCGACTTCTTCGACGAGTCGCACGAGTACAGCAAAGGCAAAGTCGTCGGCACCATCCCGGTCATCTACACCGGCCCCGTCGACCGCTACTTCGACTACGCCGAAGGCGATCTGTCCTGGCGCACGATCGACTTCGAGGAAGAGGTCCTCGACGTCGGCGATTTCCAGGGAACCTCCGTGGTCAACTACAACGACGACGACGTGCCCTTCACCCGCATCATCGAGCCGCGCCACTTCCACCCGGAACGCGACTACCAGACGGAAAAGACCGTCATCATGCGTGAATTCTCCCGCGCGGCGGAGAAGGGTGACGAGCCGTATTACCCGATCAACACCGCCGCGGACCGCGAACGGCTGCTCAAGTACCGGGACCTCGCGGCAGCCGAGAAGGACGTCCTCTTCGGCGGACGCCTCGGCACGTACAAATACCTGGACATGCACATGGCCATCGGCTCTGCCCTGACCATGTTCGAGAACAAGATCCGGCCGCATTTCGAGGCCGGCGCGACGATTGAAAGCGGAGGAGTGGACGCATGAGCGCCGCTGAAACGACACCCGGCTGGAACCCGATTCAGCGGGTCATCCTGCCATCGACCGACCAGCCCGACACCGTTCCCCTGTACGTTGACGCCGGCACCGCCAGCGGCATCCGGCTCCGGGAGAACGACGAATTCGCGCGCACACCGAAGCTGCTCGAGGACAAGCTGCAGATGTTCAGCTCCGAGAGCCGGGTGGCGCACTTCGAGGACCTCCTCGGCCGGCACTCCATGCGGGTGCGCTCCGGCGAGCAGATCTCGTTCGGCACCTACTTCAACGCCTTCCCGGCAAGCTACTGGCGCCGGTGGACCTCGGTGCGGGACGTCCGCCTCGTCGTTGAAACGTCCGGCCCGGGAACTGTCACGGTCTACAAGTCCAACGCCCGGGGATCCGTCCAGCGCGTCGACGGCAAGCACGTCGACGGCGACGCCACCTCGACGTTCGATCTCTCGCTCAAGCCCTTTGGCGACGGCGGCTGGTACTGGTTTGACCTGGCCGCCAGCACCGGGGACCTGGTCCTGAAGAACGGTGCGTGGCAGGCCGCCGGCGGTCCCGCGGCCAAGGGGCAGGTGACCCTGGAAATCACCACCATGAACAAGCCTGACTTCTGCCTCAACAACGCCCGCATCCTCGCGGAAAACCCGGATGTCCTTGAAAACGTCAAGGAAATCCTGATCGTGGACCAGGGCACGCAGAAAGTCGAGGACCAGGCGGGCTTCGCCGCTGTCCGGGAGGCTCTCGGCGGCAAGCTCCGGGTCATCAACCAGGCAAACCTGGGTGGCTCCGGAGGCTTCGCGCGCGGCATGTTCGAGGCCGTCGAAAACGGCAGTGACTACGCCCTGCTGCTCGATGACGACATCGTCGTCGAACCCGAAAGCATCGTGCGGCTCCTGACGTTCGCCGATCACTGCCGCAAGCCGACGATCGTCGGCGGCCACATGTTCGACCTCTACAACCGCAGCGTCCTGCACACCTTCGGCGAGGTCGTGGACCCCTACCGGATCGTGCCGGCCCTGCCGCACGCCGACATGGAGACGCGGCACGATTTCAGCGTCGCGAACCTGCGCCAGACCCCGTGGCTGCACCGCCGGGTGGACGTGGACTACAACGGCTGGTGGATGTGCCTGATCCCCACAAAGGTGATCCAGGAAATCGGGCTGTCGCTGCCGCTGTTCATCAAGTGGGACGACGCCGAATACGGGCTGCGCGCACGGGAAGCCGGCTTCGCCACGGTATCGATGCCCGGCGCCGCCGTCTGGCACGTGTCGTGGATCGACAAGGACGACCTCGTCGGCTGGCAGGCCTACTTCCACGCGCGCAACCGGCTGATCACCACCCTGATCCACAGCCCGTACCCCAAGGGCGGCCGGGTGCTGCGCGAATCTTTCCAGTCCGACGTCAAGCATCTCGTCTCGATGCAGTACTTCACCGAGCACGGGCGCATCGACGCGCTCCGCGACCTCCTCAAGGGCCCCGACGACCTCCACAAGGTGCTCGGCACCAAGCTGCCGGAAATCAACGCCCTGAAGGCCGACTACCCGGACGCCCAGCTGAAGGAAGACGTCGATGACTTCCCGGCGCCCAAGATCGGCCGCGGACCGATGGGCGGGACCGTTGTGGGGCTACCCAGCAAGAAGCAGCTCATCCCGTGGGGCATCAAGACGGTTGCGCGCCAGCTGATCAAGGCGCCGGGACCGGAAAGCGCCGAACGGCCGCAGGGCTACCTGGCCCACCGCGACAACCGGTGGTACCGGGTGGCGCACTATGACAGCGTCGTGGTCTCCAACGCGGAGGGCACCGGCGCCTCGTGGTACCAGCGCGACCCGAAGAAGCTGAAATCGATGCTGACGGAAGCGGCCATGCTGCACGCGAAGCTGTTCCGGGAATGGGACAGCCTTGCCGAACAGTACCGCCGCGCAGTGACCGAGATCAGCTCGATCGATGCGTGGAAGAAGACGTTCGAGGCGCATTCCGAGGACGGCAGGTAGATGGCTGGTCAAACCGACCAACTGATAAAGCCCGGGACCGGGCACGGGCTGCTGGATGTCTACGGCGACCGCTTCCTCCTGAAGCTGCTGGTGCGCAAGGAAATCAAGGTGCGCTACCGCGGCTCGGTACTGGGCCTGTTGTGGTCCTACGTGAAGCCGCTCGTGCAGTTCCTGATCTACTTCGTGGCGCTGGGCATTTTCCTGGGTCTCCAGCGGGGAACGCCCAACTACGCGATCTACCTGTTCTCCGGCATTGTTCTGGTGAACTTCTTCACGGAATCGCTATCCAACGCCACCCGCTCGATCGTGGACAACCGGGACCTGATCCGGAAGATCTACCTGCCGCGGGAACTCTTCCCGGTGGCCACCGTGTGGGTGTCGGCAGCGCACTTCCTGCCCCAGATGCTGGTGCTGGTCGGTGCCTGCCTGGTGGTGGGGTGGGCACCGACGCTGCTGCAGCTCGCCGCGGTGGTCCTGATCTTCGTCATGGTGGCCGTCCTGGGCACGGGCCTGGGCCTGCTGTTCGGCGCCGTCAACGTCTATTTCCGCGACTCCGAAAACATCGTGGACATGATCGTCATGGTGGTCACATGGGCCTCCCCGGTCCTCTATCTCTGGTCCATGGTCCAGAAGGTGATGGGCGACTGGTTCTGGATCTACCAGCTGAACCCGATGACGGTCGCCGTCGAGGTCTTCCACTGGGCCTTCTGGGAACCGACGCTCACGGCGGACCAGATGGTCAACGACGCCTCGCCCCCGGGCCTGCTGACACTCTGGCTGCCCGTCGCCCTGCTGATCACGCTGGCGGTGCTGTTCCTCGGGCAGTGGGCGTTCCGCCGGCTTTCCGTCCACTTCGCACAGGAGCTCTGACATGACCGCGCACGGCCACGTGGCCATCATCTGCACCGACGTCCGGAAACAGTTCGTGCTCCGCCACACGCGTTCCCTGAAGGAAGCCCTCGTCTGGCTCGTGAAGGGCCGCAAGGGCGACCTCTCGAAGAGGTTCCTGGCCCTCAAGGATGTCTCGCTTGAGGTCAAGCAGGGCGAAACGGTTGCGCTCATGGGGCTCAACGGTTCCGGAAAGTCAACGCTCCTGAAGCTCATCTCCGGCGTCCTGCAGCCCGACGGCGGAACGGTGCGCACGCGCGGCCGCGTCGCCGGGCTCATCGAGGTCGGCGCAGGCTTCCACCATGACCTCAGCGGCCGGGACAATGTCTACCTCAACGGTGCCATCCTCGGCATGACCGAGAAACAGATTGACGAGAAGTTCGACTCGATCGTGGAATTCTCCGAAATCGGCGAATTCATCGACACCGAGGTGAAGTTCTATTCCTCCGGCATGTACCTGCGGCTGGCGTTTTCCATCGCGGTACACACGGACCCGGAGGTCTTCCTGATCGACGAGATCCTTGCCGTGGGGGATGAACCCTTCCAGCGCAAGTGCATCGCGAAGATCAAGGAACTCTCCGAAATGGGGAAGACCCTGTTCGTCGTGAGCCATGACCTGGACCTGGTTGCCACCGTGTGTGAGCGGGGCGTCCTGCTCGAACACGGCGAAATCGTCATGGACGGCGAAGTGCACGACGTCGTCGGCGAGCTCCGGCGCAGGTCGCTCGCCCTGTAGCGGCGCGCCTGTAGCGGCGCGCCCGGCCGGTTCCCCGCAGGCCGTCCGTTAGGATGGGCCCGAAACGGGGGCTCAGCCCCGTACCGGGGGATGCGGGAGCAAAAATGACAGCTGTGGGGTCCAGCGAGCGGCGCGACAGGCGACGGAGGCCCTACTGGCCCGGTCGGCTGCGGACAATGACGAGGGCCGTGGCGATCGCGGCGGCAACCGGAATCGTGGCGGCAAGCCTCGCCCAGGGGGCCTCCGCGGACAGCTCCCCGGCCCCTCAGCCGGCCTCGCAGGCGTCGCGGCAGGCAACGAGCCAGCCGGGCCCGTCGCCCGCCGCCTCACCGAGCGCCGCCTCACCCGGCGCCAGGCCGA
>Ga0213839_1001176_pt1 | contig 18276 bp, 14 predicted proteins | sample SWPATP21_FD_160075 | JGI IMG/M metagenome (GOLD analysis project Ga0213839, IMG submission 160075) | Coastal seawater microbial communities from Marineland, Florida, United States - SWPA TP2 #1 | ecosystem: Environmental > Aquatic > Marine > Coastal | place: USA: Florida | collected 2016-08-14
AGTCCCCGTGCTGCATGCTCGACCCCGCTGGGGGTCTCGGAGGTGCGGATTCGCGGGGGCTGGGGTGCCCAGCCGGGGTGAATCGGCCATGGGCACGAGCCCAGCCGGGTCGGAGCTGCTCAGTCGGCGGTCCGTGGAGCCCGTGACCGCCGAAAAGGCTGGTTGTCTCGTGGAGCCCATGGTCGCAGAGTCCCCGAGCTGCATGCTCGACCCCGCTGGGGGTCTCGGAGGTGCGGATTCACGGGGGCTGGGGTGCCCAGCCGGGGTGAATCGGTCATGGGCACGAGCCCAGCCGGGTCGGAGCTGCTCAGTCGGTGGTCCGTGGAGCCCGTGACCGCCGAAAAGGCTGGTTGTCTCGTGGAGCCCGTGGTCGCAGAGTCCCTCGACCCGGCTGGGGGTCTCGGAGGCGCGGATTCGCTGGGACGGGCCTACGGCTCGAGCTGTGGGTGGAGGGAAGGCACCCGCTCCGCTCGGTAGACGCTGAAGCCCCGCGTCGAGCTCGCCCGGCTGCTGCCGATGCGCAGGTCGAACGAGCGCTCCCCGCTGACCGGATCGACCTGCACCACCCGGGCCGACAGGTCGCCGCGCCCCAGGTCGCTGTTGAGCTGGCCGTCTTCTTCGGTGAGCATGCCCCACACGCCGAGCACGGTGCCGTCGTCGAGCAGGTCGGCGTCGCCGAGGGCGAAGCTGTACAGCGGCCCCTCGTGGTCGATGGTCTGCTCCCACAGCTGCTCGACGGTGCCCTGCGTCTCGTCGATGCGGTAGGCCACGACCCGGCTGGGCGGCTGCGCCTTGGGGCCGGCGGTGTAGGGCGTGTGACCTTCGTTGTGGTTGTCGAAGAGCACGACGGTGAGCTCGTCGCCGTCGCGATGAACCTGGGGCGCGTGGGCGTGGTAGGGCCAGCTGAGGGGGCCGGTGGGGGTGAGCAGCGCGTCGCTCTGCGGCGCGGGCCACCCCGCGGGGTCGCCCAGGATCCACCGCAGCTCGCCCTCGGGCGACACCTTCACCAGCGCGTCGAGGTGGCGGAGGTGGACCAGCCAGGTGCCGTCGGAGGGATCGGGCACCAGCGCGTTGGCGTGGGCCCAGTCGGGCAGGGCGAGCACCGGGGTGGGGTCGAGGCTGTTGAAGCCGATGTGGGACATGGGCAGCACCGTGTCGAGGTCGACCCGCACCAGCTCGGCCCCGGAGCGGTCGAGCTGCACCAGGCCGTTCGACACGATGGTGGCCGGCGCGAAGGTGGTGGGCTCGTCGTAGGAGACCGGGAACGCCGGCGCCTCCACCACGGTGGTGTCGAGGGTGAGCAGCGTGCCGTCGGGCAGATCGACCACCTCGTGGTGCACGCCGTCGACCGCCAGCCGCAGCGACCCCGGGGAGCCGTTCGGGATGGAGGAGCCGTGCCACAGCACCTCGCCGAGCCAGTCGTACTCGATGATCTCGGCCTGCCCGAGGGTGAGCAGCGTGCCGTCGGCGGTCAGCCGGAGGTCGCCAGGGGGCACGAGCAGCCGGGCCCACCAGATCAGCTCGGCGTCGTCGTCGAGCAGCAGGGCCCAGCCGTCGGGGGCGGTGGGGGAGCTCGCGGTGAGCAGCGTGTAGCCCTCGACGGGGGTGCCTCCGTCGACGGGCAGCACCGTCAGCTCGGGGCCGTCGGCGGGGAACGGGGCGCCGCGGACCGACAGGTCGGGCCAGGTCTGGGCGGCGTCGGCGGCGGGCTGGAGCGTGATCTGCACGATGTAGTCGGTGTCGGGGCGCAGACCGACCAGGGGCACCACGTGATCGGTGGCGGCGGGCCAGGTGACGCTGCGGCTGCCCTCGGGCCCGGTGACCGTGACCGTCAGCTCGGCCGACGCCGTGGCGCTGACGCTCACCCGCCGGGCGCCACCGATGGTTCCGGCGGGCGTGGTGGGCACCTCGAGCAGCGGCGGGGCGGCGAACAGGGGCAGGTTCACCGTGCCGGTGTGCGAGTCGGTGAGGGGGTCGCTGTCGTGGGTGTCGGTGGGACCGGCCGTGTCGGTGCCGGTCGCGGGCGTGGGCGCCGAGTGCCCGGGGGACGGCGAGGGCGTGTCGTCGTTCTTGCCCTTGCAGCCCACGGCGAGGGCGATCAGCGATGCGAGGAGGAGGGAGCGCACGTCCAACCGTAACCGTCGCGTGGGCTCGGTCGCTCACTCCTTGGTGAACGTGGCGTCCCAGGTGTGCTGGCCGATGAGCTTGCTGTCGGCGTAGTGGTAGGTCCAGGTCATCCACGAGCGGATCTCCTCGGTCTCGAAGCCCACGTACTGGGGCTGGTCGATGGTGAAGACCGTGCCGTCGAAGGTGCAGGGAACGTCGCGCTCCGCGTGCTTGAAGTCGGCCTTCATGCGGCACACCTCCCCCTTGCGCGAGAAGTGCCCGCTGCCGTGCTCTTCCACGTGGAAGTCGGACATGTCGGCCACGGGGTAGACCGCACTCTGCCCGAAGTGCAGCGTGTCGCCCCGGATGGCGAAGTAGTAGATGCGTCCTCCGCCATCCCCTTCGTCGAGGAGGAGCTTGTTGGGTGCCTCGATCACGGGCTTGCCGGTCTCCTCCCGGGAGACCTTGGTGGGGTCGCGCAGGTCGAGGTGTCGGATCGTCATCTGCTGGCCGTCGTTGACGATGATCATGCGGTCGCTCTTCCACGTACCCACGAGCTCGGCGCTGCCGGCCTGGCTCTCCTTCGACTGCCAGCCCTCCGGAGCGCGATCGAGGAACCAGGCGCCCTTCACCTTCACGAAGTGGGTGAGCTCCCCGTCGACCTTGGCGGTGGCGTGCTTGCCGTCGATCTCCAGCCCCATGATCGAGCCCCCGTAGGCCTGGGGGATCTGTGCGTCGGGGCCCACCTTCTCGCCGAACGCGAGGGCGGCGATGTCTTCGATGAGCTTCTTGATGTCGACCTTGGCCAGCTTCGCCTGCAGCTGCTCGGGGCCCATGTCGCTCTTCAGGCCGTGCTTCTTCAGCGCCTTGTCCATCTCGGCGATCGCCTTGGGATCTACCTCGTTGGTCGCGGGGTCCATGTTCTGCATCGCATGGCCCATCAGGATGATGCCGACCATCATCGAGGAGACCTCCTCGCGGTAGCCCGGGGCCATGCACGTGAGCATCTGGTCGAACTCCCCCCAGGTGTCGAAGGCGGCGAGCTCGGCCACCAGGGCCTCCGGGCTCTCGGCCCCCGGCTTGCCGTCGCCCAGGTCGGGTCCAGCCCACCCGATCGTCCCCAGCAGCACCATCAGAAGTCCGTTCATGAACACCTCCGCGCGCGCAGACGTGTGGGGCGCTCGTTCATTCATGGACCCTGCAGGCGCTCGACGAGCCGCTCGACCAGGACCCGCACCGCGGCCGTGGGGTGGCGCGACGGCCACAGGGCCCAGAACGACGAGCGAAACCCGTCCCAGTCGGGCAGCAGGCGCACCAGGCGGCCGTCGGCCACCTCTGCCTCGCACAGGAACGACGGCTGCTGGCTGATCCCCAAGCCCGCGAGGGTGGCCGCCACCAGCGCGTCCCCGCTGTCGGCGGCGTAGACCGGCTCGGCCTGGACCACCACGTCGTCGTCGCCGCGCACGAACCGCCAGGCGGGGAGGGTGGAGGTGCGGGTGTAGTGCAGCAGCCGGTGCTCGGTGAGCTCGGCGGGGTGGGTGGGCGTGCCGTGGTGTGCCAGGTAGGACGGACTCGCGAGGATCCACGCCTCGAGGTCGCACAGGCGGCGGGCCCGCAGCCCCGTGTCGCGCAGCGCCCCGCCGCGGATGGTCACGTCGAAGTGCAGCGGGTCGACGCGGCGGTCCTCGAAGCTCGCCTCGACCCGCAGCCGTGGATGGGCGCAGGCCAGGGCCGTGAGCACCGGCTGCACGTGCCGCAGCCCGAACGACAGCGGCGCGGCCACCCGCAGCCGCCCGGCTGGCTCCACGCGCTCGTGGACGGCGGCAGCGTCGGCCTCTTCGAGTCCCCGCAGCAAGGGCCCCACCTCGGCCAGGTAGCGGGCGCCCACCTCGGTGGGGAGCACCTGGCGCGTGGTGCGGGCGAGCAGGGTGACGCCCAGGCGCTGCTCCAGCGCGCGCACCTGCCGGCTCGCGTAGGAGGTGGAGATGCCGAGCTGCTGGGCACCGGCGGTGAAGCTGCCGGCCTCGGCGACGGCGACGAAGACCTCCCGGTCGTCCATCTTGACCTCTGGGTTCATAATGATTTGCTGATGGTATCGTAGCTTGCGTGAGGGGTCATAGATACGCTGGGGACAGCAGCGGAGAGGACGCTCCGGCGCCCCGCTGCCCCACCCATGCCGGCGCCGTCACGACGACCCGCCGGCGCTCACGAGGTCGCGCCCCGGGCCGACCCACTGGAGGACCCATGTCCGCACGCTCTGCCGTGGCCGCCGCCACGCTGCTCACCGCCTCGCTCCTCGCAACCCCCGCCGAAGCGGGCACCTGGAAGCTCGACCCGGCCCACAGCCACGTCGGCTTCTCCGTCACCCACATGATGATCAGCGAGGTGGAGGGCGAGTTCGCCGGCATCGAAGGCTCGCTCGCCTACGAGGTGGGCCAGCTCGACGAGCTGCAGCTCGAGGTCACCGTCGACATGGCCACCGTCGACACCCGCAACGCCGACCGCGACGCCCACCTCGCCAAGCCCGACTTCCTCGACGTGGCCAAGCACCCCACGATGACCTTCGTGGCCACCAAGGTGGTGCCCGGGAGCAAGGGGGCGTTCGACGTGGTGGGTGACCTGACCATCAAGGGCATCACCAAGGAGGTGACGCTGCGCGCCAAGGGGCTGCAGGCCTCGGTCGTCGACCCGTGGGGCCAGACCCGCGTGGGCGCCAAGGCCACCGCGGTCATCGACCGGCAAGACTTCGGCGTGCGCTTCAACCAGGCCCTCGACGCAGGTGGGGTGCTGGTGGGCGACGAGGTGACCCTGGAGCTGTCCGCCGAGTTCATCGCCCAGTAGACCCCGCTCGGGGACGAGGAGGAAGCCATGGTGATCGACGGTCGGTGGCAGGGACGGTGGAAGCCGTCGGACGACGACGACGACGGCGGGCGCTTCGTGCGCAAGGAGACCCACTACCGCGAGGCCCCCGAGCCCTTCGTGTCGGGTCGCTACCACCTCTACGTGGCGTGGACCTGTCCATGGGCGCACCGCGTGCTGCTGGTGCGCGCCCTGAAGGGACTCGCCCCGTCGATCCCCGTGCACTTCGTGCAGCCCGAGCTCTCCGACCAGGGATGGACCTTCGGCGACGCTGGCGACCCACGCACCGGTGCCCGCCACCTGTGGCAGGTCTACGTGGCGGGCGATCCGGGGTTCTCGGGGCGCGCCACGGTGCCGCTCCTCGTCGACACGGTCACCGGGCGACCGGTGAACAACGAGTCGTCGTCGCTCCTCCGCCTGCTCGATGCGCTGCCGTCCGACGCACCGGCGCTGGCGCCCACCGAGCAGCTGCCGGCCATCGACGCGCTGGGGGAGGCGCTCTACCACCGGCTCAACAACGGCGTGTACCGCGCGGGCTTCGCCACCACCCAGGCGGCCTACGACGAGGCGGTGCGCGATGTCTTCGCGGCCCTCGACGAGATGGAGCAGCGCCTCGGGGACGGGCGGCCGTGGCTGCTCGGCGACCGGCTGACCGAGGCCGATCTGCGCCTGTTCGTCACCACGGTCCGCTTCGAGGCGGCCTACCACGGCCTGTTCAAGTGCAACCTCCGTCATCTCGCTGCCTACCCGTTCGTCTCGGCCCACGGGCGTCGGCTGCTGGCGCTGCCGGGGGTGGCGGCGACCTTCGACCTCGAGGCGACGAAGCGCGGCTACTACAGCATCGCGCGGCTGAACCCGAGCGGGGTCGTGCCGGCCGGGCCGGACGGGCCATTCGCGGACCGCTGAGGGCGCACGCCGTCGACTGCGGGTCAACCGCGTGGCCGCGGGAGGCTAGACCTTCCCCAGGGACCGGTGAGGGGCTGAAGGGGGTGCCGCCCCGACCGGTGAGACATCGAGGAGGGTGTTCGGCGCCCGCTCTGGCGGAACGGCTACGAGAGAAGCACCACAATGGAGTGCCCGCGCGCCGGATTCCGGCTCGGACACCCCCTTGGACCCCTCACCGGTTCCGACGGCACCCTCTTCGACCCCGTACCGGTCGTGTGCTGCGGGACGGGGCCGTGCCCGTAGAGCGACCAGGGGCAGCGACGCCCCACTGACCCAGCCGGGCGCGCCAATCCTGCCGCACCCAGCCGCCATCACCGGCGTTCGCCCGTCAGCAGCGAGGTGGATCGACCCTTGCACACTGGCACCGTCCGCGCGGTCGTCGCTCTCGTGACCCCATTGGGTCCCCCCCCTCTTCGACGCCCTGCGGCCCCCCGTCTCGATCTGATCACGCCTCTGTCCCCGCCCCCTGGAGGGCCCGTGACGCGTGTGATCTCGATCCTGACCTTCGCTTCCCTCGCCGCCGCGGGCTGCCAGCCGCAGCTGCTGCCCCCCGACGCGAGCGAGGGCGCCGAGGGCCGTGGCCTGTTCGCCGACGACTCGCCGGCAGCCCGGGCCCTGGCGGAGGAGCTGGCCTACGAGCACGTCGACGCCCACGCCGACCGCCTCCTCGACGGGATGGACGGCCTGGCCGCCTTGGCCACGCAGCGGGTGCAGATCGCGAGGGGACGCGCCCACGTGCGGCTGCGCCAGTCCCACGAGGGTGTGCCGGTGTTCGGCTCCCAGTCGGTGGTGCACCTGGGCGACGACGGCGGCGTGCGCTCGGTCACCGACCGCTGGCTGCGCAACCTGGCGGTCGACACCACGCCGACGCTGTCGTCCGACGAGGCGGTGGCCCTGGTCGAGCAGCGCGAGGGGCCGTCCCTCGAAGACCCGGTGTCGGAGCTGTTCGTGATGCGGCACAAGGGCGTCGATCGGCTCGTGTGGCGGGTCGCGCTGTCGCAGCTCGACGGCACCGACCGCTCGGCGATGCCGGTGGTGTTCGTCGATGCCCACACGGCCAAGGTGGTGCGCCGCTACGACAACCTGCAGTCTGCGTCGACCAGCCACGCCTCCACCGACTACAACGGCGACATCAGCTTCCCCGTCGAGAGCGTGTCGGGCACCTACCACCTGCGCTCCTACGACGACGGCGTGGGCACCTACGACCTCGCCGGGCAGGCTCCCAGCTGGCTGACCAGCTCGGCGCTGTCCGACATCACCGCCAGCTCGGTCGACGGGTTCACCGACGAGGTGGCGATCGACGCCCACTACGGCGCCGTCCAGACCCACGCCTACTACGCCGCGATGCACGGCCGGAACGGCATCGACGGCCAGGGCGGGCCCAACCTCACCGACGGCGTCACGGTCTCGGCGGTGCACTACGGCGACAGCGTGAGCAACGCCTACTGGAACGGCTCGGCGATGATGTACGGCGACGGCAACGGCTGGACCAGCGGCCCGCTCACGTCCCTCGACATCGCCGCCCACGAGATGACCCACGGGGTCACCCAGCACACCGCGGGCCTCGTCTACCAGGACGAGTCGGGCGCGCTCAACGAGGGCTTCTCCGACATCTTCGGCGCGCTCGTGGAGCAGTGGGTGAAGGGCGACGGCGACGACCGCTGGCTCATCGGTGAAGACTGCTGGACGCCCAACACCTCGGGCGATGCGCTTCGGTACATGCATGATCCCACGAAAGACTTCTCTAGCAAGGACCACTACAGCACCCGGTACACCGGAACGGCCGACTCCGGCGGGGTCCACTGGAACAGCGGCATCGTCAACCTCGCCTTCCATCTGATGGTCGAGGGGGGCAGCCACCCCAACAGCGCCCACCATGTGGTGACGGTCACCGGCCTGGGCTGGGACACGGCCGGCGACATCGCCTACGAGGCCCTCACCAACCACCTCACCCCCGACAGCGACTTCTTCGACGCCCGCGCCGCGATGGTGGCCGCCGCCGAAGACCTCCACGGCGAGGGCAGCGCCGAGGCCGTGGCCGTGGCGAACGCCTGGGCCGAGGTGGGGGTGGGGGCCCCGGTCGACCCCGACGCCGAGCCCACCGAGCCCGAGCCCACCGAGCCCACGGAGCCGGTCGAGGTGGTGGAGGGGCTGAACGAGACGGGCCTGTCGGGCGACAAGGGCGACGAGCTCCGCTACGCCGTGGCCGTCCCCGCCGACGCCGAGCTGCTCACGGTGCGCATCACCGGCGGCACGGGCGACGCCGACCTCTACCTGAACCACGGCAGCGAGCCCACCGACGCCGACTTCGTGTGCCGTCCCTACCAGGGGGGCAACGAGGAGCTCTGCGAGGTCGCGGCGCCCGCCGAGGGCACCTGGCACATCACCGTGAAGGGCTTCCTGCTCTTCCAGGACGTACAGCTCATCGCCGAGGTGACCGCCCCCACCCCCGACACCACGCCGGTCCCCAGCCACGGCTCGCTCGACGAGGTGGTCAGCGGCGCCAAGGGCGACGAGGCGGTCTTCGCGCTGACCGTCGGGCCGGGGGCCGAGAAGCTGGTGGTCACCCTGTCGGGCGGCACCGGCGACGGCGACCTGTACGTCAAGCAGGGCGACACGGTGGGCCAGGGCGACTGGGACTGCCGGCCCTACCGCAGCGGCAACGAGGAGACCTGCACCTTCGACGCCCCGGCCGAGGGCACGTGGAGCGTGATGGTGCACGCCTGGGCCGACGTGGCCGACGCGCAGCTCACCGCGACCGTGGAGTAGCGGCGCTGGGTCGTTAGGTGGGGGCATGTTCGGTCGACGACGTGCCATCCAGGAGGCCTTCCGCGCCCTCGACGACGCTGCCACCTACGCCGCGTGGCAGGCCGCCGCCGACGAGGTCGACCGGCGGCTCGGGCTCGATGCCTGGCGGGCCGACGACGCCGACCCTCACTACGACGCCGCGGGGCTGCGCGGCTTCCTGCACGACCTGCGGCTGCACCGGGAGCGACCGGCGCCGCGGGCCATGGTCGACCTGCTCCACACCGCGCTGCACCGCCACCTGCCCGATCTCGCCGACCCCGCGCTGTACGACACGGCCTTCGGGGGCACCAAGCACCTGGTGAGCGAGGTCTACGACACGGTCTGTGCCTCGCTCGACTGGCTCTGCGACACGCGCTTCCCCGGGGTGAGCGACGCGGCCAAGCTCGCCGAGTTCCGTGGACAGCAGCACACCTTCGGGCGCTCGGCGCTGATGCTCTCGGGGGGCGCGACGCTGGGCTTCTACCACCTGGGCGTGGTGAAGGCGCTGTTCGAGGCCGACGTGCTGCCCACCGTGCTGTCGGGCGCCAGCATGGGGGCGATGATCGCCGCGGGCGTGGCCACCCGCACCGACGACGAGCTCGCCTCGATGTTCGCCGACCCCGACCAGCTCGCGCGGCGGGGACTGGCGCTGGCGGGGGTGGGGCAGATCCTCCTGCGGCGGTCGCTGCTGCGTCCCGAGCGGCTGCTGGCCACCATCCGCCACAACGTCGGCGACCACACCTTCGCCGAGGCCCACGCCCGCACGGGTCGCGTGGTGAACATCAGCGTGTCGCCCACCCGCCGCCGGCAGAAGCCGCGGGTGCTCAACCACCTCACCAGCCCCGACGTGCTCGTTCCCTACGCTGCGCTCGCCAGCTCGTCGGTGCCCGGGCTGTTCCCCGCCACTCAGCTGCAGCGTCGCTCGTCGCAGGGGGGCCAGGTGCCCTACCTGCCCTCCGAGCGGTGGATCGACGGGTCGATGCGCTCCGACCTGCCGATGATGCGGGTGAGCCGGCTGCACAACGTCAACCACTTCATCGTCAGCCAGGCCAACCCCCACGTGGTGCCCTTCGCCAAGGTGCGGCAGCAGAAGGGGGTGCGCTCGTGGCTGCGCTGGCTGGCGGCGGCCGCCGTGCACCGTCAGGGGGTGCAGCTCGTGAGCCTCGTGCGCGACGCGGTGGGGGGCACGGCCGCGGGGCCGGCGCTCGACGTGGCGCATGCGCTGTGGGCCCAGGCCTACGGCGGCGACATCGACATCGTGCCCCCGGTGCCGCTGCGTCAGTTCACGAAGATCGTGTCGAACCCGAGCCGCGAGGAGCTGGCCGGCTACATCCTCGGCGGCGAGCGGGGAACCTGGCCGGAGCTGGCGCGGATCCGGCATGCCACCGCGATCGCGCGCACGCTCGACGGGTGTGTGGCGCGGCTCGAGGGGCGGCTGGCGGGGTAGGTCGAGGCGCGCGGACACGGTAGGCTGCCCGCCGTGTTGCTCGAACTGACCAATGGGCGCGTCGACCTCGACACCGGGGCCGCCACGATTCGGGGGGAGTCTGTCCAGCTGACCACGCTGGAGCGACGTTTCCTGGCTCGCTTGGCCCGGGAGCCGCACCAGGTGGTGGACGTTCCCACGCTGCTCGTCGACGTCTGGGGGGCTTCGCCTTCGTCGCAGACCCGCGCGATGGAGGCCCTGGTGCGCCGGCTCCGCAAGAAGCTCGGCGAGTCGGCGAGGTCGCCGGTCCATCTGCACACCGAGCACGGGGAGGGATTCCGGTTCGTGCCGCCGGCTGTTCGCCTGGCCGAACCGGAGCACGCGCTCGTGGGCCGTGACGAGGCATGGGCCAGGGTGCGCGGGGACGTGGCCGTGGGTCGGGTGCTCACGGTGCTCGGCCCGGCAGGGGTGGGGAAGACGACCCTGGTTCGCGCCGCCTTCCCGGCCGCTCTGTTCGTGGAGCTCCGCGCGGCGGTGTCGGCGGAGGGGCTGCAGGCCGCGGTGGCGGATGCCCTCGACCTCTCCGCGACCCACGCGAGCTGGGAGGCGCTGGTGGCTGCGGCTTCACGCCACCCCGTCGTCGTGCTGGACAACTTCGAGCAGCTGCCGTCGGATGCCGCGCTGGCCGTGGTGCAGCTGGCGGAGGAGGTTCCGGTCGTGGTGACCTCCCGGCGACCCCTGCAGCTGTCGGGTGAGCGACGGCTGGTCCTCGGACCGCTGGACCCTCCCGACGCCGTGGTGCTGCTGCGCCGGCGCCTGGATGCGCTGGACGCGTCGCTGCCCGATGACGAGGTCGCGCGTTGTGTCGCGGCGGTGGACGGCCTGCCCCTGGGCCTGGAGCTCCTGGCCCCGGCCCTCGCTGTGTTGGGGCCTGCTGCTGTCGAAGGCCTTGTCGCTGCTGGACCTTGCCAACGAGCGGCTGGACGCCCCGGGTCACCACCACACCCTGCGGGTGGCCCTGGCCCATGCGTGGGGGCTCCTCGACGACGAGGAACAGAGGGCCCTGGCCTCCCTCGCCGTCTTCTCGGGCAGCTTCGAGCTGGACGCAGCGGCCCAGGTGTGTGGCGCGTCGACGCCCGACACGGCTCGTCGGCTGCAGCGCCTGGCCCGGCACTCGTGGGTGCAGGCCACAGGAGGTCGGTTTCGGGTGCTGCAGGCCGTTCGGGCGTTCGCTGCGGAGCAGTGCGCCGACGCACACGACGCTGCGTGGGTCCGGCTCACCGCCTTCGCTTGCCGCCTCGAGAAGGTCTCCGAGAGCCTTGGTCCGAGGGTGATTCGTCCCTACCGTGCCGACCTCTACGCAGCGCTCGCGCGCGCGACGCCTGCGCAGGCGCTCGACATCGGGTCGGCGCTGCTCGACGTGGTGGTCGCGTCCGCCGACCTGGGGCAGCTGGCGTCCATGTTGGACGAGCACCTGGGCCGCGCACCCCCCACCTTGCAGCCGGCGTTGCGAGGACTGTGGGCCACGGCCGCACGGTGGCGCTGGCCTCGCGACCCGGTGGACCGCGACCGCGTGCTCGCGTTGCTTCGGGCCGACATCGCGGCCGGTGTCGCGGGTCCTTCCACCTACTTGATGCTGGTGTGGCACCAGGTGCTCTCCGGCGAGCCGACCCAGGAGCTCGCCCGCGAGGCCGTCCTGGCGTGCCCCGAGCCGCCGCTGCGAGAGGGTGGGCGCGCCCTGGGGCCCCTCCTGCTCAAGGTCGACGAGCCGTCGATGGCCATCGCTCATCTGCATCGACTCATCGCGCGGCAGGCCGCGGACGGGCGTGACGCGGTCGCCGAGGAGACCCGCGGGATGGTGGCCTTCGAGCTGCTGCGATCAGGGCAGCTGCTCGACGCTGTCCACGTGCTCCAGGCGTTGCGGGAGCGGGAGGTGGGGGCGTGGGCCACCTCCGCCATCGCCTACCTGCGGCTGGGCAGGGTCGACGAGGCCCTCTCGGCGGCCGCCGAGGTCGCGCGCAGCCACTCCGAGACGTTCGTGCACCTCGGGCGCTGCATCATCGAGGCGATCCGGCTTCGACGGGGTGAGCCGCCCGACCCCAGCCGACCGATCGACTCGGGGAAGCTTCCCGATGCGCATCGTGCGCTCGCGCTGGCCCTGTCGGCCCTGCGAGACGGCCGGCGGCCCGAGCGGCTCGGGTGCGAGGCGCTCGACCAGCTCTGGCGCGCGTGGCGGGAAGGCGAGCCCCTCGAGCCGGCGGCGAGCCACATGATGACCTCGTCGATCTTGGTCTACGTGCTGGAGGGTCGCGACGTCGCATGACGTCGCAAGGTGTGGGGACCCCACAGCGAGGGCCCGCGTGACCTTGCGGCACCTACCAAGGAGGTCGTCATGCTTCGCGAGTCCAGCTTCATCTTCCTGTCTGCCCTGTGCCTCTTCGCCTGCGGGTCGGACTGCCCCGAGGACAGCTACCCGGTCGGGGACGGGGCGTGCGCGCCATTCGAAGCCCAGGACCAGGACACCGGAGGTCCGGTGGCGGACACGGCGTCGACCACCGGTCAGGGTGAAGGCGACCAGGGCGGTCAGGGGGGCCAGGGCGGCCAGGGCGGCCAGGGCGGCCAGGGCGGCCAGGGCGGTCAGGGCGGTCAGGGCGGCCAGGGCGGTCAGGGCACCACCGACACGGACCAGCAGGGTAGCGACGCAACCGTGCCCACGACGGGGTCGATCATCGTGTTCAACGACGCGGACTGGTATCAGGTGACCCAGCTCGACGTTCAGCCGTGTGGGAACGGCGAGCTCGGCGACTGGGACTACTTGGGGGGCACGGTCGTCGGCGACCAGCAGTCCTTCGAGGTCTACGGCCTCGAGTTCGGCTGCTACGACATCATGGCGGTCGACCACGGTGCGTGGGCATGGTGGGACATCTACAACGTGTGGATCGACGAAGAGAACCCGACGTTCACGTTCACCCTGCTGTAGGACGGCCGCTGGCCCAGGGCCGGTGAGGGTCCGGAGCCGGGACCGGTGAGGGGTCGAAGGGGGTGCCCGGCAGACCGGTGAGGGGTCGAGGAGGGTGTCTCGGCCCGATCGCGGCGCTCGAGCACTCCATTGTGCCCGTTCGCTCGTTGCCCATGGGCCCACTTGGGGCACGAACACCCTCTTCGATGTCTCACCGGTCCAGGAGACACCCTCTTCAGGGGCTCACCGGTCGGCGCTGGGCCTTCCGTGCGGTCTCGGGCGCTCGGGCGAGGTCGCCGTCGCGGGTCGAGGCGCGGTTACGGGGGCGGGGGAGGGCCCATGGCGCGCTGGAGGGGCTGGAAGGCGTTGGTCCACGACGCGGTCGACACGACGACCGATCTGGTCGCCGAGGGGCATGCCTCGGCGCGGCGCGGCATCCAGCGGGTGGCCGACGAGGTGCCGGGCCTGGGGCCGGCCGTCGGCGTGGTGCAGGAGGGCGTGCACCTCTCCACCCAGGGGACCCTGCGCTCGGTGAAGGCGGTCAATCGGCTGGTGGAAGCCTTGTCCGACGTGGCCCTCGACGCGACCCTGGCGCCCACCCCCGAGGGCGCGCCCGTGCCGCAGCGCTCCGACATCGTCGGCTCCCCGGCGTGGGTGGCGGACGCGGCGCTCGGGGCCATCAACGGCGCCATCGGCGACCACCTGGCCCTCGCCGGCAACCCGCTCGACCTCGGCATGGGCCTGCGGGTGGGCGACCGCACCCTCCAGGACGGCGACCGCCTGCAAGGAGCGCTGCTCGTGCTGGTCCACGGACTGGGCACCACCGAGTGGTGCTGGAGCCTCGAGGCCGACGAGGCCTTCGGCGATCCGGCCGCCACCTACGGCACGCAGCTCGGCGCCGCCCACGGCCTGCAGCCCATCTACGCGCGCTACAACACCGGGCGCCGGGTGGGCGACAACGGTCGGGCGCTGGCCGAGGTCCTGGAGCGGCACGCCCGCGACGCGGAGCGCATCGTGCTGCTCGGGCACAGCATGGGCGGACTGGTGGTGCGCTCGGCCTGTCACCAGGGCCGCGAGCTCGGGCATGACTGGGTCGATCGGGTGACGTGGGTGATCAGCGTAGGCACCCCCCACCAAGGAGCGCCGCTGGCCCGCTTCGGCGCCCTGGCCACCCAGGGCCTCGATGCGGTCGACGTGCCCACCACCAAGGTGCTGGCCAAGCTGCTGGCCGGCCGGAGTGCCGGCGTGCGCGACCTCGAGCACGGCGAGCTGCTCGGGCGCGACCCCGACGCCACCTGCGCCCCCGAGGCGCGGGCCGTCCCCCTGATGGCGGGTCCTCGCTACGCGTTCCTGGCTGCCACCCTCACCCGAGACCCCGACCACCCCGTGGGGAGGCTGATGGGCGACCTGCTGGTGCTGCGGGCCTCCGCCGAGGGGCCGTTGCTGCACGACGCCTTCGCGGTGCACCGGGAGGTGGTCGGCGGCGTGGCCCATGCGCGGACGCAGGCCGATCCGGACATCCTGGCGCGGATCACGTCGCTGCTGGCGGAGGAGGGGGAGCTCGGGACGACGGGCAAGCCTGCTGCGTCCAAGGAGGCCTCTACGTGAAGCCGTAGAAGATCGCGTTGTACTTCTTCGGCACAATGCACTCGCCGTCGAGCGAGCGCCTCAACCACGCGTCTGCGCGCATCCATGTCAGAGACCCGAGCACGCGAATGCACGACGATCCTTGCTGCGCGTCGGCCACCCGCAGTCGTCCCTCGACCTTGAGGGCCATGGCTCGAACAGCATCTTCTCGTGGCGCGAGCATCCTCTGTCGCCAGGCCAAGTCCGCGTTCTTGGCAATCCGCAGAGTGACCTCCTCTCTCGAGATGATCCCCGCGACGAGCCCCAGTGCCACGGCCGGTCGTGCGTCGGCACGGCCGTAACGCTCCAGATAACTGTACAACTGATGTGCAACGTCCAGATCGACGTGGTCGATCTGCACCCAGAGATGCGCGAGCAGCATTGCTGCGTTGCCAGTGCGGCCGAGATGGTCAAGATCGATCGTCCTCGCGACAGCGTCCGCGTAGCGAGCGGTCGCCTCCTTCAGGGGACCCCCAAGGGCGAACGTAGCGTTGACGTACCGTCTACAGCCTGACCTGTAGCTGATCGGGTCGTCCACGTCGGCCATGTTCACTACTGCATACTTATGTTGTAACCGTACCGCCGTAGCGAATAGCTCCTTGTGGTGACGTGGGTCGAGGTATGTCAAGGGGATTCGTCGGGTCAAGACGTGGACTCCTCTCATGATGTCGTTCGTTGGAGTCTGAGATGACACGATACGCTGGTGACTCTGTACGTTCAGGCATCACGACAGTGGCCCCGCGGCTCCAGTTGCTCGATGTGTCGATTCGCGTGCCAGTTACCCATGCCTAATCGTCGAACCGTATCAGCGAGCGGTCCACATCCGCGTTGACGACCAAACACGCCGCCGACGTGAAACGGCCGTACAGGGTCCTTAGCACAGCAGTGCTGCGTGGGTCGAGGAGGCCATTGCGTTGAAGAGGCCCCTTCGGACTGAGGCCCGTGCGTTCGATCATCACCACTAGATGCAGTAGGCTGCAAGCCAATTCTGCGTCGCATGGGGGTGATTGGACACACGTGACGATAAGCTGAGTTGCTTGCACGAGGTCGGTCATTTCGCGCTCCCACCTTGCGTGATCAAGCGGACGCAGCGACCGCATCACGCCTTCCTCGACAGGGTCTACGAACCCCGCGTGTTGCAGGACGCGTTGTCGTAGGGCTTCGTAATCCTGTGAATCTGCCATGGCCCCTCCAGCCTCCTCATCCCACCGTCGATTCCGCACGGTCCGGCAGCCTGTTGTCGACGTGGGCAGGGCGGCGAGCTCGTCGTACGTCGGAGCGGGGCTCATCGGCTCGCCAGCACTCCCCAGGCTCACCGAGCCCGCTGTGAGCCACGACCGAAGCTCACGGATGAAAGGCATGACCAGCTCATCCGGAACGACCGCGGCGATCTGCGACGGCCCGTGGTCGCGCACCTGCCCTCCCAGTGCTGCGAAGAGCTCCACGGTCGTGATGAGTCCGCCGTGCCAGGAGGCCACGTAGGCTTCGGGCGTCAGTGTACGCATGCTCCGGCTTCACCTCGTGGAGAGTGTACGCCGTCGCGCCGTCGATGGTCCACGCTCATCGCTCCGGTGCGGGGATTTGGTCGCGGAGTCCTCGAGTGACCCGCCGGGCATGTCGACGGGGACAGCGCGACGATGTTTGCCGGGCGTGCGGACGACCCATGCCGCGGGACGGGCTCCGTGCGCTATCCTCCGCAGAGGCAGGCCACGAGCGGAATCCCATGAACGCGAGGCGACAGGTATGCGCACAGGAATCCTGTACCCCCTTCTCCTTCTCGCCTGTGCAGAGGCAGTCGTAGACGAGCCACACGCGAAGGGCGTCTCTCTGCCCCTCGACGACTCCTTCGCCTCGCTCGCTACGACCAGCGCTCGCGGCGACAGGTTTCTTCCGACAGCGATTCTAGCCGTTAGGATCACGGCGAATGAACTCCACTTGGTCGATGTGCACCCACTTCTCGAGGATGCACTGGGGGACCGCAGCGACGGTGCGATGCAACCGAGCGAGCTTCATGGTGTGCTGTCGGCCGCGAGTACACTTCGGATGGACGTCAGCCCGTCGGGTAGTCAGCTCATGCCTTACCTGATTCTGCCGGATGAGTCTACGAGCATCGATCTGCTCTCTGAGGTGCTTTCTGGCAACTTCATTCAAGTGTTGACGACGCCGGCGGTTGTTGCGTGGCAGGTAGACGTTCCCCATAGTCCCCGAAGAGTTGAGGTTGCCCCGGTCTGGACCAGTCTGAAGATGCATGGTGTACGCACCTTGCCTGATATGAGCGTGGCGGAGGAATTCGCCGCCGCTACGGGAGTACCGGAGGAGCGGATACACCTGGTGACACCTGCGTCCCACCAGGTCTGTTCCGCAGGTGCCGCATCGCTGACAGACTGCGAAGTCTCGTCCCGTGCCACGCCGGCCGCGGCGAGGGTGGCGGTGTGTGGCTTCGATACATGGTCGGGTGCTCTGGACGCAATATCCGCCCAGGTGCAGAGGGTAGACGACATCATGGTGCTCAAATCGTGTTCCTTTCAGGTGAGTCCGTAGGAAGTCCCATGCCAATTCGATCAGCGCATCTGCTGTGTGGAGCTCCAACCGATGGTCACGGCTTCCGTTGACACGAGATTCGTGCTCGCTAGATGTGGCTTGTCGGTCCAGTACGCTACGGCGCAGCGCACTGGCTGTGGCGCCGAACTGAGCGAGCTGTGCCCGGCAAGGTCTATTGTCTCCCTCTCTGTGTCGACAGATAGGATGTGGATCCCGTCGTGCACCTCGATAACGGCGTCAGGGTCGATGGTGACGAAACCTCCAGCTGGTGGAAACGACTGGTAGTGCAGTTCGCTGGAACGGATGGACTGTGTCGGGCCGTGGAGGATCAGCAGCTCTGCCTCCCGTTGCTCGATGTGCGTCAGCGTTCTGTTGCTGTAGACAATGATCGGTTTGTTCGTCCCGTTCGAGATCGTCATCTTGGCTATCAGCTTTCCGCCGTCACTGGGATAGAGCGTACAGTCGACGGTGACGCCCGTAACGTCGATGGACCTCAGGTGTAGTTCCATCGCGTTGGAGGGCGGAGCGGGCTTTGTACAGGATGCCGCCAGTGCGAACATGACCGTCGCGGCTCCTCTCACCGTGCGCTCCGTCCGAGGGGCTGCTTCGTGGGCATGGGTCTTGTCTCCTCGTCCCGTTCGACGCCGGGAGGCCGGTAGCGGTTCCGCTCTTCGCGCCGACGGACACTTCGCCCGAAAGACAAGAACTCCTCGTGGCCGGCAGGATCCCATCACTCGTGGCTTCGGCTAGCCTGTCTGGGCAGTCACCGAGACCGACAGCAGCGATGTGTGCGGGTCCTCTTCGACCGTCACGACAGAACCGCTCTCGACTCTGATGCGCGCCACGCCTGCCTCGACGGTGAAGTCGGCAATGGCTGTGCTGGGCACTGGCAGCTGCCTCACAGCGCCGATCAGCCATCTTGATTGAACCCGCAGTGGGTGAAGTACGCCTCGGCCTCGGGGGGCTCGATCATGTCCATCGCCATCGCCACCGCCGTGTTCAGGGCCTCGTATGTGCGGGCCTTCGC
>Ga0213839_1001177_pt1 | contig 18268 bp, 14 predicted proteins | sample SWPATP21_FD_160075 | JGI IMG/M metagenome (GOLD analysis project Ga0213839, IMG submission 160075) | Coastal seawater microbial communities from Marineland, Florida, United States - SWPA TP2 #1 | ecosystem: Environmental > Aquatic > Marine > Coastal | place: USA: Florida | collected 2016-08-14
GACGCCGATGCCGACGCCAACACCGACGCCGACACCGACACCGGCGGTCCGCTCGTCGTCCACGTCCCCGAGTCCATCACCAAGGACACCACCTGGACCGCGGACACCACCTGGATCCTCGACGGCCCCACCTGGGTCGAAGGCGACGCCGAGCTCACCATCGAGGCCGGCACCACCATCCTCGGGGACGCCGGCAGCTACCTGGTCATCACCAAGGACGCGACCATCGACGCGTACGGCGACGCCGCCAACCCCATCGTGTTCACCGCCCTCGACGAAGAGAACGACGGGCGCCTGACCGGAGACTGGGGTGGCGTCATGCTCCTCGGCGCCTCCCAGACGAACGAGGGCGCCGCGGTGCTCGAGGGCCTCGACCCCGACGACCCGCGCTCCGAGTTCGGCGCCGGGGGCCAGAACAACCTCGACGACGCGTGCGGCCGCATGCGCTACGTCCGCATCGAGTTCGCGGGTGCCGATGGCGGCAACGGGAAGGATCTGAACGGGCTCACCCTCGCCGGCTGTGGTGCCGACACCCTCGTCAGCTACGTCCAGATCCACCGAGGCTTCGACGACGGTCTCGAGATCTTCGGTGGCAACGTCAACGTCGACCACGTGGTCCTCACCCAGAACGGCGACGACTCCCTGGACTGGGACCGCGGCTGGGTCGGCAAGGGCCAGTTCATCATCATCCAGCTGCCCGCCGACGACGGCGACAACGGCATCGAGGCCGACAACTGGGCCGCCGACCCGGGGGCCACCCCCCACTCCCACCCCACCATCTACAACATGACCATGGTGGGCGCCGGGTTCAGCAACCCGGTCTCCCAGCGCGGGATGAACCTCAAGGAGGGCACCGAAGCCGACCTGCACAACGTGCTGCTGATGGGCTTCAGCGACGAGGCCGTCAACACCAAGGCGAACGAGGACAACGCGCGCTCGATGGTGCAGATCATCGAGAACAACTCGGCCTTCACCCACTCGCTGTTCTACGAGGCGGGCTCGAACCGTACCACCTGGTGCGACCCCAACGAGAACACCCCGAAGACCACCGACGACGAGGGCTTCGACGAGTGCGCCTGGCTCCAGAGCCAGCCTGGCAACCAGTTCGATGTCCCGCCGAACATGCCCAACGAGGTCTACGACGCCGAAGCGCCCGACTTCGTGCCGAACTCGGCCTCCTCTCCCCTCTTCGACGGCACGGCGCCCCCCGACGACGGCTTCTTCGACCGCGGTGCGGACTACATCGGCGCCCTCGAGCCCCTCGACGTCGCCCCCTGGTACGAAGGCTGGACCGCCTTCCCGGAGCTCTGAGGTGCCCGGCATCATCGCCTGCCCGACCTGTTCGAGGAGGTACCGGGTCAAGAGGGCCGTTCCGGCTGCTGGCGCACGCATGACCTGCCCCGCCTGCAGCAACGAGTTCGCCTTCTCGGCCTCGGACCTGGAGTCGGCGGACGAGGAGCCACAGTACGAGCAGACCATCAGCGACACCGCCATCATGGACGCGGAGACCTCTCTGTCCATGACGGGCCTGCAGATGATCGACGACGGACCCCTGTCGATTCCGGATGTCCCGGGCGAGACCGAGTTCGCCGAGCACACGGCCAAGGACCTGGACCCTGCCGAGGACGACGCCCACGCCACCGAAGTGCAGGCCGAGGCACCCTCGGCCACGTCCTCGGTCCCCGAAGGCCTCGCCGTCGACACCCCACCCAGCCTCCGCGCCCGTCGCCTCCTCGACGAGCCCAACTACGTCTCCCAGGAGCGCTACATCCCGGTGACCGACAGCGGGGCACCGTTCCGCTGGGGCCTGGTGGGAGCCGCCGTGGCGCTCACGCTCGTCGTGTGCTCCGGTGTGGGCGGCGTGGTGGCGCTGTCCACGGGCGGCGAGACGTCGACCGCACAGGCCCCGGCCACGCCCAAGCCCGTCGCTGCGGCCGCCGTCCCTACCCCACCGCCCGTCCCCGAGCCCGAGCCCGAGCCCGAGCCCGAGCCCGAGCCCGAGCCCACGGAGGTGGAGGAGGAACCCGAGCCAGCACCTCGCCCCCGTCCCAGGCCTCGCCCTCGGCCGAGGCCCGAGCCAGCCCCCGAGCCCGAGCCCGAGCCCGCGGCCGCACCGGAGCCCGAACCGGCCCCGCAGCCCGACGGGGAGCTCGGTGGGAGCGACCTCGTGGACCCCTGGGGCTGAGGCTCAGTCGACCTGGGTGGTCCCCAGGGTCGTGCACACCTCTCCCTGGCAGGCCTTGACTGTCCACAGGCCGGCCACGGCCCCCTGGGAGAGGGCCCAGCTGATGCGCTTGGGAGAGCGGCCGGACAGGCAGCGGTAGCCGTCTCCGTCACGCCCGGCGCAGGCCACGCGATCCAGGACCTCGCGGCCCGCTGCGTCGAACCACGCCAGCTCCACATCCGCCTCGGCCACCAGCGCGCCGGCCCAGCGGAAGCGGCCCTCCGTCCAGGTGGTGCCGTCGGCGAGCACGGTGGGTCCCGCGTCGCTCCGACCGTCCACCACCACCCGTGCGCGAGTGGGCTCGGCGACCGGCTCCGGGGCAGCTACGGGCTCGGAGGGCTCGGTCGCGGCCTCGGGCTCGGTCGCGACCTCGGGCTCGACCGGCTTCGGTGCCTCGACGACGGCCTCCACCACAGCGGGGGCGGCGACCGGCTCGGCCACGGGTTCCACCACCTTCACGGGGGGCGCGGGGATCGCGTCGACAGGTGCGGCCACCGGCGCCTTGCTCGGGGCAGCCACGGCGACCGGCGCTGTGTCGAAGGCTCCGCTCATCAGCAGTCCACAGAAGCCGACCAGCACGGTGACCACTCCTCCGGCAGCCCCCAGGTAGAACCATCCACGCTTCTGAGCCTCCAGCTCCAGCTGCTTGGCGTGGGCGACCTCCCAGTCCTCCTTGCGGTCGACCGAGGTGGTGCGCCAGCGACGGAGGAAGTCGTCGGTGCGCTCGGCCCGGGCCACGATGTCGCCCACGGACAGGTCGATGTCCTTGTCGCTGGGGGGCGGCAGCTCGCCGATGATGTCGTCCTCGTCGACGACCACCGCATCGTCAGGAGTAGGCACCTCGTCGATCTGGGTGTCCTCCTCCTTCGCCTCCGGTACGCCGGTGCGGGGCTCGGCAGGAGGCTGACTGGGGTCCTCGAAGAGGTCCTCGGTGTTCTCGAGCAGCGGAGAGCCGTCGGGGCCGATGAGCTCGTCGGTCTGCATCTCCTCGGTGTCGATGGATGCGGTGTCACGGGCCGCGGACGACGCGAACGGCTTGGCGTGAGACATGGGGGTCTCCAGGGGATGGGGCGGGAAACCGACGAGAGCACGGGGTGCCGCGCCACCGGGCGGTGGTCACGAGGGTCGTCGGGGATGGGGAAGGGAGGGAGGGAAGGGCTCACCGGGGGATCGGTGAGGAGGCACGAGGGACGCACCGCCGCGACAATAACACAGGACCCACGCTCGACGCGAGCCGGGCCCTCAGGGAACGCGCTCGGAGAGCGTGGCCTCCGTGACCAGGTAGAACACCGAGGCGAGGTTCTCCACCGTGAGCACGACGTCGGCCCCGGCGCGCACGGGCTGCTCGAGCTGCCAGGTGCGTGGCTCCTTGTCGAGCTCGGGCCCGAGGAGCGTCTCGTCGATGGCGACCGTGCCGTCGACGGTCAGCGTCACGTGGACCTCGGCCTTGCGCTGGTTCAGGTAGTTCGCCCCGAGGGTGAAGTAGCGAGCCCCCTGCTCGAAGTCGGCGAGACGGTCCTTGGGGAAGCGCACCTCGAAGGCATCCTTGGGGTAGAGGAAGACGGCCCCGTCGCACAGACGCCCCTCGTCGAGCACCAGGCGGTAGGTCCGGCCATTGGTGGCCGGGTCGGTGCGGTCGCTGGCGCTGAAGAAGATGCGCTGCGTCGTGTGGCAGCTGCGGCCGTCCTTTCGGCGCTGGACCTCGGTGCAGGGCACGTTGGCATCGGGCAGCACCTTGCCGTCCTCGGCGATGCGCAGCGGACTGCAGCGGGAGCCGAAGTTCGTCTCGCCGATGAGGGCCTCGTCGGAGAGGAAGGCCCACCGCTCCGTCTCGAAGGCTCCCAGGATGGCGTTGGGCAGGTCCGTGACCGGACGGTCGTGGCCCGGCACCCGCACCGGCTTGCGCTGGAAGGTGGGCCGCACCGTGTGGTCGTCGAACACACCGCCGGCCACCTCGTGCACGCCGAAGAGCTCGGCCCGGTGGCCGTCGAGGGCGCCAGCGCCTCCCGCGAGGAACACCCGCCCCCGCTTCACCCCGAAGGCCGCGGCCCGCACCGACGCACCCCGGGGACCGTCGCCGTCGAGCAACGGGGCCCCTACATGCAGCGTGGCTGCTCCCTCCGGCCGCTCCGTGCGGAGCCTGGCCTCCCAGCGCACCACCCCGTCGACCACCTCGGCTTCCTGGACGTCGAGCCTGGTGCCGCCGAGCCGCACCGTGGGGGCCGGCGCGCCCTCGGGGGTGTCCACCACCACCTGCACGGCGAAGGGCCCGCGCATGGGGTCCCACGATGCCACGGTCCACTCCGCGTGGCCTCCCGCGACCAGGCTCGGGACCTCTCCGGCAGCGAGGGGGGTACGCGCGCCGCTGGCGTCGGTGAGGAAGCCCTCCACGACGGCGGGCTCGGCGAGCTCGGGTCGGGGCTTCGGGGCGAGGGCGTCGAGGTCCTTCAGGGAGCCGGCGAGGGCCTCCGAGAAGCGCCGAGAGCCCTCCTCGTTCATGTGGTCCTCGTTCTTGAACATCGCCGCCGTCATCGGCAGGGCCCGCATGTCCACGAAGTCCCCCGCCCGCGGCGCCAGCAGGGCCTGAGTGGCCTCTTGCACCCCGGGGAGCACCACGTCGTCGAGGTTGTCGGGGATGTGGGGCGACATCGGCGGGCGCACCCAGACCGTTCGGCCTCCGTGGGACTCCACGAGGTCGGTGATCACCGGGATGAAGCTCTCTTCGGGAGCGGGCAGCATCTCCGGGGTGTAGGCACGGTCGTCGAGGCGGTTGGCCTCCACGATGGGCATCGACGCCGAGTGGAGCGACATGTCGACGTTCTCGTCGTCGAACACCCGGGCGAGGGCCACCCGCACCTCGGGCACCGTCAGTCGACGCCCGGTTGGGCTGCGCACCAGCGAAGTGGCGGGCCGGAACCGGAGCGCGTCGAACACCGACTCCCGCACCTTCCCCCGCTGCTCCCGGAGGTGGGCCATGCGCATGTCGGCCGTGCGCTTGACCCGCTTCTGGATCTCCGCGTCGGGCTCGTCGGAGAGGTGCACCCCGAGGTTCACGAACGAGGACTCGGTGAGGGGCGAGTTGAGCAGCATCGACTGAAGGCCACTCACCACCACCACCAGCTTGGGTTCGTGGCCGTTGGCGAACACCCGGTTCTTGAGGACGGCGTACCAATGGGCGCCGACCGAGTTGGGCACCGACAGCAGCAGCACCTTGTCCCGGGGGATGCCGAGCCGAGCGGCGATCAGCTCCGGCTTCACGTCGGTGTTGGCGTAGGAGGGGCCGAGGATCAGGACCTCGGGCTGCCGCCGCTCGAGCAGGGCCTCCATCGCCGCCACGACCCCCTGGTCGATGACCCTGGAGTTGAGGATGCGTCCGGCGTTGCGGGTCGCATTGGCGTCGTCGGCGTCTTCCCAGGACATCAGCAGCTGGTAGAAGCCACCGAAGACGACGGCGGGGCCAGCGAGAGCGAGCAGCAGGGCGAGGACGCGGGACATCGCCGCGTCCTAACCCGGCGACGGCCCCGGTGATACAGCCCGGCGATGTCCGAGACCAGCCAGTGCGTCCGCTGCGGCGCCCCCATCGACGCCACCGACTCCGTGGCGCTGTCGGACGGTGCGGCATGTCTCGCCTGTGTCGACCGTGCGGCGCGGACGGGGGCCCGGGTCCTCGCGCGGCAGCGGTACGTCCGCCACGCAGCTGGGTGGTCCGGGCTGTCGGTGGCCACCTTCGTGGCGTCCAGGTGGATCGACGCCGACGGATGGCCCGTCGTGCTGGGCGGGGTCGGTGCCCTGGCGCTGGTCCTGGCCGGGGTGGCGTTCTGGCGTGTCTCGACGCTGCAGGCGCCCGAGCGGGGAGGCCAGGGTCGATGAACACGCCCATGGCGAGTCCACGGGGTTGGCTCCTGGCCATCTGCCTGCTCCCAGGTGGCTGCGTCCAGCCCAAGGCACCCACAGCGGCCATGGGCGACGCCACGCCAGACCCGCGTGCGCGTCGGGCGGACGTGGAGCGTCGCGTGGAGGAACACCGAGTCGCCGTCGATCGGGCCCAGCTCCGGATCGACGGGGAGGAGCGGCCCTTCGACCTCGCGGACTTCCTGGACGACGGACTGTTGTTCGATGTTCCTGGCGGCTCCCTGTTCATCGAACGAGACGAGCGCGGCGACGTGAGTGGGCGGGTGACCCTGCGCTCCTTCGAGGAGCGTGGCGAGGACCAGCGCTGCGATGGCGCCCTCACCCCGCAGCGGGTCGGGGAGGACCACGTCCTGGAGGGCGTGTTGGCCGACCCCGCCTGTCCTGCGTCCTACGCGCTGTACGTTCGGTTCAACGAGCCCTACCTGCAGGCAGGCTCGGCACGACTCACGGTGACCGGAAGCGATGTGGTGCTCCGCGGTCGGGTGGGCAGCCAGACCTTCCTGCGGGTGCGGGAGGTCATGGAACAGCACCCAGAGGTCACCACGCTCGTGCTCGCCGACGCGCCGGGCTCGTTCAACGACCACGTGAACCTGGAGACGGGGCGCTTGATCCGGGAGGCGGGCTGGAGCACGCGCATACCGGCCGACGGACTGGCGGCGTCCGGGGGGCTCGACCTGTTCCTCGCCGGGGTGTCCCGGACGGTGGAGCCGGGGGGACGACTCGGCGTGCACTCGTGGTGCTGCGACGAGGGTCGGTCGGGCGCGGAGCTCCCGCAGGATCATCCCGCCCACGTGCTGCACTCCGCCTACGCCGTCGACATGCTCGGCGCCGCGGGGCTCGACTTCTACTTCTTCTGTCTCGGGGCGGCCCCTCACGACGGCATCCACTGGATGGAGGAGGAGGAGCTCGAACGCTTCGGCGTGGTGACCGAGGACCGTCCGTAGCCCACGGGCCTACCCGTCGAGGGACCTCACGAGGCCTCTCGGGCATCTCATCAGCGGCCGATGACCTCTTGATGAGCACGCGATGAGAACTCCGTGCGGGCCTACGCCCTAGGCTGAAGGCGAACCTCACAACGGAGCGCCCGATGTCCATCGTGACCACCCTCGTCGAGCTGCTGATGTCGCTCTTGAACACACTGTTCGGCGGCACCCAACAGGTGGCACCCGCGCCCGCGGGCCCACAGGTGCAGGCCCGCACCGCCATCCCGAAGCCGTCCGCGGCGTCCCCCGTCGTCGACGCAGACGAGGACGACGACACGGACCGAGTCCAAGCCGCCCTGGAGGCCCAGCAGCGACAGATGCAGGGCTGGATGGACGACGCCGTGGGAGGCGGCGACAGCCCGCTGCTGGAGCCCATCCACGGTGTGGACGTGGAGACCTGGGCCACCATCGCGGCGACGCTGAGCACCATGGGGGACGACCCCGACGGCTACCACCGCCTCCTCGCCGAGCACGACCTCGACGCCGAGGCCTACGAGGCCGCCCAGCAGGGCTGGATCCAGCGCATGCAGTCCGCGGACGACCCGATGGCGGCGGCAGCCATCGCCCAGATCTACGGGAAGGCGTTCACCACCACCCGCACCGGCTCCGCCACCGCTGCCTCGGGCGGCGAGGCCCCCTGCAGCCTCGAGCGCTACTGCGAGATCATGGGGGCGCAAGGGGCGTGGGCCGAGGACGGCCGCGACGTGAACGCCCTCCTCGGTGAGGTCTTCGGCATCACCGCCAGCGACTGGTCCGACTACGGCGCCTACTGGAACGCCCAGATGATGGCCGACTACACCCTCGCCGGGAAGATGGGCGACCTCATCGACCGCGCCACGGCCAAGCACCGCAGCACCGACGACCCCGACGCGGACCTCGTCCTGTGAGCGCCGACGACCCCACCCCTGATGTCTCCCGTCCGGAGCGCCGCTCCGCCTTCGGCAACGCCGTCCGCATCGCCAAGCGCAAGGCCGAAGCGCCCCCTCAGGCGCGCCGTAGCCACGTACTGACCTGCCCCGACTGCGGGGCCCCCCGCGAGGGGACCGACCTCACCTGCCGCTACTGCGGCGGCAAGACCACGGAGTGACCATGCCGACCCTCGACGAGTGGACGTCCCGCTGGGACGCCTTTCAGAGCAAGCTGACCAACCGTCTCGACGAAGTGCACGAGGAGGTCCTCGGGGCCTTCGGAGACGTCGCCGCGACGGCCCCCCTCGACCACACCCCTCAGGCTGCGCTGGAGAGCGCGGTACAGGCACGCCACAACAAGCTCGGCGACAAGCTCGACACAGCGGTGGAGACCCTCGACGCGAAGCTGGACGAGCTGGCCGACGGTGCCGACCGGCGCACCGAGGCTCGGATCGACGCCCTGCGAGCCCGCGCCACGCAGGCGCAGACGGAGCTGCAGGCGGCCATCGACCTTGGGGAGTATCGGTGCAAGGTGGATGGCGCTGCGGTGATCGCCAGAGCCATCGAGGCCGCGTGGAAGGCCGAAGACCCCACGCAGAGCTGCGTACAGTGTGGGATCCCCTTCGACCCCGGGCCCATCACCCAGAGCACGGCCGTTCCCTGCCCTGGCTGTGGAGCTCGGGTCACCGTCGGCCCGCATCCAGCAGCGATGGCCTGGTACAGCCGGGGCCTCGCAGCCCTGGCCGAGGCCGAGGCATGGCCGAAGTTCGCGGCCTACCGGAAGGCAGAGGCCCACTACAACGACGACACCACGTCCTCCCGACTCGAAGCGTACGTGAAGGCCGCGGAGGCCTACCACCGAGCCGTCTTCGACGTACTCGTCGCGCGTCATCCAGCGTGGACCGCGGCCAAGGCCGACGAGCAGGTCAAGGGGCGCTGCCAACAGATCCGCTCGATGCACGCCCGCTTCGCCAGCTGACCCGACGACCGGGGTTCCCGGTCGAGAGAGTTGCGTGGGCCTCCTCAGCGTGATCAGATCGCCGCTGGAGGAGTCCCTCATGCCGGCCTGGTCGATGGGCCCGTTCCTGCTGGACGCCGATCGAGGCACCCTCACCCTCGATGGGGAACCGGTCTACACCCAGCCCCTCGTCCTGACCCTGCTGATGTACGCCGCAGAGCGACCCCAGCAGCTCCTCACCCGGGCCTCCCTGCTCGAGACGCTGTGGCCCGACGTCCAGGTCACCGACCACTCCCTCAGCCAGCTGTCGCATCAGGTGCGCAAGGCCCTCGGGCCCCACCGCAGCTGGTGGGTGACCGTTCCTCGCCGCGGCTACCGCCTGGAGGCGCCCGTGGAGCTCGTGGTGCCCCCCGCCGAAGCCCCCGTCCGAGACGCCTTCTTCGGCAGAGAGGGCGAGCTGGGCAGCATCGCCGCCCACTGGGGGCGAGGCGACACCTGGCTCCTCCTGCACGGCCCCGGGGGAGCCGGCAAGACACGCCTGGCCGCCGAGATGGTCCGCCGCCACGGCGCCGAGTGGCCCTGGGTCCACTGGGCCGACCTCGCGTCGGTCCGAGTGCGCCCACGACTCATCGAGGAGCTGGCCGACGTCGTGCAAGCGACGGTCTCGGAGCGCGACCCCGAGGGCCAGCTCGGCCGCGCGCTCTCCGCTCGCGGACCCGGTCTCGTGGTCCTCGACAACCTCGAGCAGCTCGACCCGCCATGCATCGACGTCCTGATGGGTCTGGCCGCGGCGGCGCCCCAGGTTCGCTGGCTCGGCACGTCCCGACGAAGCCTGCCCGGCGTCGCCGCCCTGCGGGTCGAGCCGCTGCCCGACGACGAGGCTACGACGCTGTTCCGAGCGCGGGCCGCAGCCGCTGGCGGGGACACGGAGTCCGACGCCCTGCCCGCCATCATCGAGGCGCTCGAGGGCTCGCCGCTGTGCATCGAGCTGGCCGCGGCACGCACCGCCCTCCTCGACCTGCCGTCCCTGCTCAGCCGCCTCGAGAGCCAGCTCGCCGTCCTGGGCGGGCGGACCGAGGGGCCGGACCGTCACCGCAGCATGGAGGCGACGATCCGCTGGTCGTGGGATCTCCTCGGGCCCGAGGAGCGGCGCGTCCTGACCGCCTGCGCCCTGTTCGTGGGCGGCTTCACCGTCGACCATGTGGAGTCGGTCGTGCCCGCGCCGACCGTCCTCGACACCCTCCAGGAGCTGCTGCGCCACTCCCTCCTCCAGCAGCGTCGGGAGCGCGGTCCCGCCGGCGAGCGCCTCCTCGGACTCCACCAGGCCGTGCGCAGCTTCGTGCTGTCCCGGGCTCCCGAGGTAGACGCGGACGGCACACTGCGAGAGGCCTTCGTGGCGTGTATGCGGGATCGGGTCGCCATCGGCCAGGTGCTCCTCCGCGACTGGGACCGACAGCGCGGCGAACAGCTCACCGCGGACCTCTCCAGCGCCCTCCACGCCCTGTCGCTGTCCACACCGGCAGGCCAGGCAGAGCTCGCCGCGGCCATCGCGCTGGGCTTCCACGTGACCGGCCGACGGGACGCCGCTCGCGACGTGCCGGGGACACCCCAGGTCGGGGCCAGTCAGGCCCAGACGCTGGCGGTCCTGGTGCTGGCGTCGACCGATCGCGTCCCCGCCCTCGCAGAGGCATCGCAGGCCTGCGCCGAGGGCCTCCACGCCTCGGGGGACGTGGAGGGAGCGGTCGTGGTGATGCGCATCCTGGCCCAGCGGCTGGTGGAGGCGGCGGCCTACGAGCAGGCCCTCGCGGTCGGGCTGCGTGCCGGGGAGCTGGCCCGGGGCGTCGACCCGGTGTTGAGGGCCTGGTCGCACCTTCCGGTCGCCGGGGCCCACATGCGGACCGGCCGCTACCGGGAGGCCCGAGCGGTCTGCGACGAGGGCCTGCGTCTGCTGCGACGCCGCGACCAGCCGAAGCTGCGGACCGGGCTGCTCGACGTCCGTGGCTACGTCGAGCTGCTCGACGGCGCGACCGAGAAGGCCGAGAGGACCCTCAGTCAGGCCCTGGCGATCGCCGAGGAGCACGACCTGGTGTCGAGGCTCGGCTCCATCCGCACCAACCTGGCCACGGTGCACCGACACCTGGGGCGGTTCGAAGCGTCCCTGGCCGGCCAGGAGCGTGTCGCGGAGCACTACGCCCAGCGCGGGATGCACCACGGGGAGGCCATCGCCTGGAACAACCACGCCCTGGTGAACCTGCACCTGTGGCGCCTCGACGACGCCGAGCGCGACCTCGACCGGGCCATCGCCACCGACGACGGCCCGTACGTCGCGATGCTCGTCGAGATGAACCGCTGCTTCCTGGAGCTGCTGAGGGGGGAGCACCAGGAGGTGCTCAGCCGTGCGGAGGCGGCACTGTCACGGTGGGACCACGGCAGCGTCCGGGCCACCTGTCGGATGTGGCAGGTGCTCGCCGCCGTGCGCCTCGGCGACCACGACCTCGCACGGCGGTCCCGGGCGGCGCTGAGCGAGCTGCCAGCAGCCAACGTGCCTCCGTACGCAACAGACGGCGTCGCACAGGTCGCCGGACTGCTGGACGGCGGAGAGCCTCCAGCCCCGACCACGATGGTGGGCCGCACGATCCGACAGTCGATGGCACGGGCGCCGTCGGCACGCAGCCGCTGAGGGCTAGTCGTCGTCGGTGGCCGACGCATCCACTGGGGAGCGCTCCGGGATCCGGGAGGCATCCACCTGCTTCACCGCGCGCTGGTCCACGTCGACCACCACGAGGCGCCACGGCCCGAGGGTCAGGGTGTCTCCCTCGACCGGGAGGCGCTCGAGGGCCTCCATCAGCCAGCCCTGGAGCGTGTCCGCGTCCGACTCGAACAGCGGAACCTCCAGGGCCGCGCACATCTCGTCGAGGTTGAGGACCCCCGAGAAGGCGAACCCGGCGTCGGTCTGTCGGATCTCTCCGGCCTCGTCGTCGTGTTCGTCCTGGATCTCGCCGACGAGCTCCTCGAGCGCATCCTCCAGGGACACCACTCCGGCCACGACGCCATGCTCGTCGATGACCACGGCGAGGTGCGTGCGCCGGGCCTGCATCCGCCGCATCACCTTCTCGGCGGGCAGCGACTCGGGCACCATCAGCGGGGGCCGCATCAGCTCACGCACCGCAGCGCCGGTCCGCTCGGATGCCGGCAGGCGAAGGAGATCCATCAGGTGGAGCATGCCCACCACGTTCTCGAGCTCCTCCTCGTAGACCGGGTAGCGACTGTGTCCTGCGTCCAGCGCCCGCTGGATCTCCTCGCTGAGGTCGTCGGCCGCCAGGTCGAGGCCGTCGATCCGGTTCCGGGGGACCATGATCTCCCGCGCCAGCCTCTGACTGAAGGCGAAGACGTTGGAGAGCATCTTGCCCTCCCCTTCCGAGATGTGACCGCCGGCGGCCGACTCGGCGGCGATGCGAACCAGCTCGTCGGCGGCGACCGCCAGGGAGTGGGAGTTCCCCTCCTCGATGCCGACCAGACGCAGCAACAGGTTCGACGTGGTGTTCAGCACGATCAGCGCCGGGTAGAACACCCAGTGGAAGGCCCGCATCGGCACGGCCACCCACTTCGACATCTGCACCGGTCGGGCGATGGCGTAGGACTTCGGGGCCACCTCGCCGAGCACGATGTGGAGGAAGCTGATCACCGTGAAGCCCACGACCACGGCGATCTTGTGGGCGAGCTCCTCGGGAACGTGCAGCGCATGGAAGACCGGTCCGAGGAGGGCCGCCACCGCCGGCTCCCCGATCCAGCCGAGGCCGAGGGAGGTCAGGGTGATGCCCAGCTGGGTCGCCGACAGGTACCCGTCGAGGTGCTCCACGAGCTGCCGAGCGACCCCAGCCAGTCGGTCGCCGGACTCAGCGGCCCCCTCGAGCTGCGTGCTGCGCACCTTCACGAGGGCGAACTCCGCCGCGACGAAGAAGCCGTTGGCGAAGATCAGGAAGGCCGTCAGGACGAGGAGCAGGAGCATGGCGTCGCGACTAACCTGGGATGGCCCGGAGGGACCCCTCTCGTGCGACGGGAAGGCTTCGTGGGGTTAGGCGCGGCCCGTGAGCGACGAGACCGAAGCGGGGGACGCGCCCCCGAACCCTGCGACGGACCCGGCGGATGCAGCCGTGGCTCGCTCGGCCGTGGCGGCGGGATCCGCGAGCCTGTTCGTGGGCCTGTTGGGCCTGGTTCCCTTCGCCTGGGTCCTGCCGCTCCTGCCGATGACCCGCGACGCCACCATCTGGGTAGATCGCTCCAGCTGGCAGCACCCCAAGCTTCACGAGTGGCTCGTCGACACCCAGCACTTCAACGTGGGGTTCCGGCCGGTCACCGGGCTGTCCTACCTCCTCAACGACCTCGCCGGCGGGGGCCTCCTGGCCTACCGCATCACCGACTTCGGACTGCACCTGGCGGTGGTGCTGCTGGTCCACGGCCTCGTGAGGAGCTGGGCTCCGAGGCGCACCCCATGGGCCGCCACGGCGGCCGCGGCGGTCGTGGCCCTGCACCCGATGGTGGGCATCGTCGTTCCCCACCTCGCTCGCCGCGGCTACTCCCTCGCCAGCGCCCTGGCGCTCCTCGGGCTCTGGCTGCTGAGCCGCAACCACCTGGCGGCCACCACGGTGGCGATCGCCTGCCTGGGAGCGGGCGCCCTGGCCAACGAGGCCGCCTACGTCGCCTTCGGCGTCGCCACCCTGCTGCTGGCCGCCCGAAAGCGCTGGGTGGAGCTGGTGGCCGTCGGAGGGGGGCTCGCGTTCCTCCTTGCCTGGCGGGTGTCCGTCATCGGGGGCCTGGGAGGCTACGCCGTCGCCACGGACCGGGCCGGCAAGGTGGGCACCATCGCCCTCGCCACCTGGTCGACCCTGCTGCCGGCCGGCCTCTCGACCGGCACCTCCGTGCTGCCGGGCATGGGCTTCGTGGCCGTCAGCGTGGCGGTCCTGGGCGCCTTGGTCGCTGCCACCGCGGCCATCGTCCGCACGCCATCATCAGAGCCCACCACGCCGGCCTTCAACCGCCCGGAGCTCTGGGCCCTTGCGTGGCTGGCGGGCCTCACCCTCGTCTACGTCCCCAACGGCGTGTGGTTCCCCCGCCAGGTCTACATGCTGCTCCCCCCCCTCGCTGTGCTGGTGGGGCTCCTCGTGGGCCACGGCGCCGTCACGGGCGGCGCGCCCCACCGCTGGCTCGCCCGGGGAGCGGCGGGCGCCGTACTGCTCCTCACCTTGATCCGCGCCCCGTACGTACAGGACGACCAGCAGCGCGTCTCCTGGCAGCAGACCGACCGGGTCACCCGCGATCTCATGCGCTCCGGTCGCGGCCTCCCCAAGGGCCAGGAGGCCGTGGTGGTCCTTCCCTTCGCCCGTCGGGGCGGTCAGGCTGCCCTCAAGGCGAGGGAGGGCGCCCAGCGCCGCCGGCAAGACCCCCTGGGCACGCGGGTCAGCCACCAGTGGGCCGCACGGAGGGTCGGACGCCGCAAGATCGACCTCGCCGCGATGTACCTCCACGATCCCTTCCACGACGGCCCCGAGGTGACCGTCGAGCCGGTCGTGGGACAGCCCGGCACCTGGCGCCTGACCCTGACCCAGTCCGGGTCCCAGTGGTCCGTGGGCAGCGATCTCCAGGGCATGGTCGACGGCGCCACCCTCACCCTCACGGTGCCCGATGGGGCCGTCCTCTACGTCGACGACGGGGACGAAGGCCGGGTCCTGAGCAGCGACTAGGGCACTTGCGAGGTCCGGATGCGTCTCACCGGTTGACGCGTGGCGCCGAGCCTGCTCCTGGGCTCCAGGCTCCAGGCTCCAGGTCGCAGCACTGGCCCGGTTGCCACACAGCGGCGTTCGACGCTGACCGTGCGTCCCTGCATGCCGAAGCCGGAAGTCCGAAGCCCGAAGCCTCGCGCCACGGCCTGCGGTCATCCGCTGAGGAACCTCGAACCGTTGCGTAGACAGCCTGGCTACTCGGAGCCCCAGATCGCCTGCACGTCTTCCAGCACCTCACCCGGGTGGGTCCCCGTGGACACCGACGTGTACTCGAGGACCACGTAGCCGTCGGCACCCAACAGGTAGGTCTTTCGGCTCGCTGCCGACTGGGTCTCGGAGGTGGCTGCACCGTAGTGCAGGGCAAGCGACCGATCGAGGTCGCTCCACAGATCGAAGGCGAAGCCCTCGTCGAGCGCCCACTCCTGGTTCTTCTCCGGCGAGTCGAAGGACACGCCGATGATCTGCACACCTACTGCGTCGAAGTCAGCCTGGAGGTCGCGGTACCCGCAACCCTCGACCGTTCAACCACCGGTGGCGGCAGCCGGGTAGAACCACATCACGGTCGGGGTGCCCACCAGATCGGTCGGCCCCTTGTTCTCTCCGTGGCGGTTCACCACCACGAAGTCGTCGAGCGGCGGGACGGGCAGCAACGGCGCCACCCCGTGCAGTCCGTCCGGCAGGGTGAGGTCGGTGTCGGCATCGGCATCGGCATCGGCATCGGCGTCTGCGTCTGCGTCTGCGTCGGCATCGGCGTCTGCCGCATCCGTCGGCGAGCCCACGGCGTCCTCGCCGTCGTCGCCACCACCCTGGCAGGCCACCAGGGCGAGCATCCAGATCCATCGCATGAGGACCTCCGGAGCGGAGTGTAGCAGGCTGGCTCGTCCTACGCCCGGCTCCGAGGGAGCCGCCTCCGAGGCCAGGAGGCCGCGCTACAATGGCCGGACGTGACCATCGTCCTGCCCGTCTCCATCGCCCTGTCGCACCCCAGCGTCGACGGCCACCTCCACGCGGCCACGGCCGACTGCAGCGACCCCGTGGCCGGCACGGTGGCCGCCATTCGCCGAGCCGGGGTGCTCTCCGACGACGACCGCACCGACGACGCCCTCGCCGAGCTCGACGCCGCCTGCCTGCCCGACGACGACGTGGTGCAGCTGGCCCGAGCCCGCACCCTCGTCCACGGCGACCGACCCCAGCAGGCCCTCGACGTCCTCGACGCCGTGGCCGGTGCCGACGCGGCGATGTGGCGGGCCCATGCCCTCGTCGCCCTCCACCGAGGCGACGAAGCCGGCCGGATCCTCGCGGAGAACCTCGTCCACCTGCCCGACGCCCCCCCGGAGGCCTACCTCCTGTCCGCCGAGCTCTGCCCACCGTGCACCGCCGTCGAGCTCCTCGAGCTCGGCCTCCAGCGACGGGGCGACGTGGGCTCCCTCCGCCGCGCCTCGGCCACCGCCGCCCTCGCCTGTCCCGCGACGGCGAGCAGCGCCCTGGACCGCCTCCGCACCGACGTCGTCCGTGACCAGCTCCTGGCCGGTGAGCTGCTGACGGCCCAGCACCCCCACGAGGCCCGCGCTCGGTACACCTCGGCCCTGGTACTCGTCGAAGCTCAGCGCGACACCCCCGCACGCGCCGAGATGAAAGACCTCCTCACACAACGCATCGCCGACCTGGACACTCCATGACCACCCTCCTCCTGGCTCTCGTCGGTGCCCACGCTGCCACCCCCATCGAGGCCGTGCCTCTCGGCTCCACATGGAGCTACCTCGACGACGGGGTCGACCCCGGCCCCACCTGGGTCGAGGCGTCCTTCGACGACGCCCTTTGGAGCGCCGGCGCCGCCCCCCTCGGCTACGGCATCTTCGGCGGCACCGTCGTCGGCTACGGCCCCGATCCGGCCAACGTCTACGTGACCACCTGGTTCCGCAGCACCTTCGACGTCGTGGACCCGGCGCTGCAGACGGGCCTCACCATGGAGCTCCAGCGCGACGACGGCGCGGTCATCTACCTCAACGGCGTCGAGATCCACCGCAGCAACCTGGTCAGCCCCTCCACCTCCGCCACCCTGGCCACCACCGACATCACCGGCATCGACGAGAGCGCCCTGGAGAGCATCTCGGTCGACCCCACACTGCTGGTCGCGGGCCCCAACCAGCTCGCCGTCGAGGTCCATCAGGCCGCCGTCGACTCCGACGACCTCGCCTTCGACCTGTCGGTCACCACCTGGACGGGTCCCCCGGCGATCATCCGGGGCCCCTACCTGCAGAACGTCACACCCACCTCCGCGGTCATCCAGTGGCGCACGGACCTCCCGACCATCGGCGAGGTCGTGATCGACGGCCGCACCCTGACCGGCCCTCTCGCCACCGACCACGCCATCGAGGTCACCGGCCTCACCGCAAGTACGACATACTCATATACTGTGGGCACCGACACAGACGTCCTCAGCGGCCTGCCCGGGGACCCTGCGCACGAGGTGAAGACCCTCCCCACGGCCGGTTCCGCCGAGCCCATCCGCCTGTGGGTCGTCGGCGACTCCGGCACCGCCAACGACGACGCCCGCGCCGTCCGCGACGCCTACCTCGACCTCGGGGAGCCCGCCGACGCCTGGCTCATGCTCGGCGACAACGCCTACAACTCCGGCACCGACGACGAGTACCAGGCCGCCGTCTTCGAGATCTACGGCGACCTGCTCCCCAACACCCCCCTGTGGTCGACCCTCGGCAACCACGACGGCTACACCGCCTCGTCCGCCAGCGAGACCGGCCCGTACTACGACATCTTCACCCATCCCGCAGCAGGCGAGGCCGGCGGCGTGCCGTCTGGGACCGAGGCGTACTACAGCTTCGACCTCGGCAACATCCACCTCGTGTGCCTCGACTCCTACGACTCGGACCGCCTCGCGGGCAGCGCCATGCTGGACTGGCTCGAAGACGATCTGGCGGCGACCAGCGCTGACTGGATCATCGCCTTCTGGCATCACCCCGCCTACAGCAAGGGCAGCCACGACTCCGACTTCGAGTCCTACATGGTGGAGATGCGGGAGAACGCCGTTCCCATCCTGGAGGACTACGGCGTCGACCTGGTCATGGCGGGGCACTCCCATGCGTACGAGCGCTCGATGCTCATCGACGGCCACTACGGGGTCTCGGGAGACTTCGACATGGTCCACCAGCGCAACGCTGGCTCCGGCGACCCCACCATCGACGGCGCCTACACCAAGCCCTCGGCCGCCGGCGGCAGCCACGAGGGCGCCGTCTACATGGTGGCGGGCTCCTCGGGGAAGATCAGTGGCGGCACGCTGGACCACCCCATCATGTACACCAGCGTCAACCTGCTCGGCTCCGTGGTCCTCGACATCGAGGACAACACGCTGTCCGCCCGCTTCATCGACGATCTCGGCAACCTGATCGACGCCTTCACCATCGAGCGGGGGGTCACGAGCGTCCTGGAGATGACCACGGCGGCCCCCGCCCTGGAAGCCCAGGAGGTCGAGCTCCACGCCTACG
>Ga0213839_1001178_pt1 | contig 18263 bp, 14 predicted proteins | sample SWPATP21_FD_160075 | JGI IMG/M metagenome (GOLD analysis project Ga0213839, IMG submission 160075) | Coastal seawater microbial communities from Marineland, Florida, United States - SWPA TP2 #1 | ecosystem: Environmental > Aquatic > Marine > Coastal | place: USA: Florida | collected 2016-08-14
GGTCGGTGTCCGTGTCGGTGTCCGTGTCGGTGTCGGTGTCGGTGTCGGTGTCGGTGTCGGTGTCGGCGTCGGCGTCCGCATCCGCGTCGGCGTCCGCGTCGGCGTCGGCGTCCGCGTCGGCGTCGGCATCGGCATCGGCATCGGCGTCGGCATCGGCGTCCGTATCCGCGTCGGTGTCCGCGTCGGTGTCGGTGTCGGTATCGGCCGGCGGCTCAGTACCGACACCGTCTTCCACGGGCTTGTCGGCGCAAGCGGCCAGGAGGATGGTCAGGAAGAGAGGAAGGGTCCGCATGATGGGTTCTCCGTGGTGCGTCCCATCTCACATGACACCTCACCGGACCCGCCACCACGATCCTGATGCATTCTGAAACCGGTACCCAACCATCAGGACAGGCCCCATCGCCGCTCGGGCTGGCGTCGTTACCATCACCCCATGCCCCACCTCGAGCTGCCCATCTCCGGAATGACCTGCGCCAGCTGCTCGTCTCGGCTCCAGCGCGCCCTCGGCGCCGTCGACGGCGTGGAGGACGCCTCGGTCAATCTGGTCACCGAGCGGGCCTCCGTCTCCCTCCTCGACGGCCGCAGTGCCGGCCCTGTGGTGGAGGCCGTCCGCGACGCCGGCTTCGACGTGCCCCCCCAGACCGCACGGCTGAGCGTCGAGGGCATGACCTGCGCCACCTGCTCGGGGCGGGTCGAGAAGGCCCTGCGCGCCACGGAGGGCGTGGCGACCGCCCAGGTCAACCTCGCCAGCGAGGTGGCGACCATCGCCTTCACCCCCGGCATCGTCGACATCGACGGCTTGATCGCGGCTGTAGAGGACGCGGGCTACGGCGCCGTCCTGGCCCCGGACGACGCGGAGGCCCGCGCCGAAGCCGAGGCCTCCGCCCAGGCCGCCGAGCGTCGGGAGCTGGCCGTCCTCGCGGGGGCGGCCCTGCTCACCGCCCCGCTGGTCCTGCCCATGGCGGCGATCCCCTTCGGCGTCCACTGGATGCCCCCCGCGTGGGCCCAGTTCGCCCTCGGTACCCCCGTTCAGCTGGTTGCCGGCGCCCGCTTCTACCGGGGGGCCTGGCACGCGCTCCGAGCGGGGAGCGCCAACATGGACGTGCTCGTGGCCCTCGGCACCAGCGCGGCCTTCCTGTTGAGCCTCTGGCTGTGGGCCACCGGGAGCCACGGGCTGTACGTCGAGAGTGCCGCCACCGTCATCACCCTCGTCCTCTTCGGGAAGGTCCTGGAGCGCCGGGCCAAGCGCCGCACCACCGACGCCATCCGCGCCCTGATGGACCTGCAGCCCGCCACGGCCCGCGTGGAGCGGGACGGAGAGGTCGTGGAGGTTCCCGCCGAGGCCGTCGGCGCCGGGGAGATCGTGCGGGTCGCCCCCGGGAGCCGTGTGCCCGTCGACGGGACCATCGCCTCGGGCCACAGCCAGCTCGACGAGTCCCTCGTGACCGGCGAGAGCCTTCCCGTGGAGCGGGCCGAGGGCGACCCGGTGATCGGTGGCAGCATCAACGGCAGCGGCGCCCTGCGCATCGAGGCGACCGCCGTCGGTTCCGACTCCACCCTCTCCCGCATCGTCCGCCTCGTGGAGGATGCCCAGGCCACGCAGGCCCCCATCCAGGCCACGGTCGACCGGGTCAGTGCGGTCTTCGTGCCGACGGTCCTCGCCCTCGCGGCCGTCACCCTGGTGGGCTGGCTGATGACCGGTGCGGGGGTGTCGACGGCGGTGATCACGGCCGTGTCGGTGCTCGTGATCGCCTGTCCCTGTGCCCTGGGTCTGGCCACCCCGACGGCGCTGATGGTCGGGACGGGGCTGGCCGCCCGGGAGGGCATCCTGGTGCGGGACGCCGTGGCCCTGGAGCGGGCCAGCGCGGTCGACACGGTCGTCTTCGACAAGACCGGCACCCTGACCGTGGGGCGCCCCGACGTCGTGGAGCTCTGGGCCGCCGACGGTGTCGACGAGGAGGAGCTCCTCACCCTCACCGCCGCCGCCCAGCAGGGAAGCGAGCACCCCCTGGCTGGCGCCGTCCTTCGTCGTGCCGAGGGCCGGAAGCTGCCCACCGCCGACATCGAGGCGGTCCCCGGGAAGGGACTGACGGCCCAGGTCGACGGCCGCTCGCTGTGGATCGGCAGCCCCCGCTGGATGGACGAGGGAGGGGTCGACCGGTCGGCTCTGGCCGACGCCGCGACCGCCGCCGAGGAGCGGGGCTGCACGGTGATGTGGGTGGCGGAGGGGGAGCGGCTGCTGGGCGCCATCGCCGTCGCCGACACCGTGCGGGAGGAGGCCAGGGAGGCGCTGGCGGGCTTGAAGGCCCGGGGCATCACCCCGGTGCTGCTGACCGGAGACAACGCCCGTGCGGCCAGGGTCGTGGCCACCGAGCTCGGCATCGACGAGGTGCTGGCCGAGGTCCTCCCCGGCGACAAGAGCGACGAGATCGCCCGCCTGCAGGGCGAGGGACGCGTGGTGGCCATGGTGGGCGACGGCGTCAACGACGCTCCGGCCCTGGCACGCTCCGACGTTGGCTTCGCCATGGGGAGCGGTACCGACGTCGCCATGCACAGCGCCGGCATCACCCTGGTGCGGCCCGACCCGCGTCTGGTGCCTCGTGCCCTGGAGCTGTCGGCCGCCACCGAGCGCACCATCCGTCAGAACCTCGGTTGGGCCTTCGTCTACAACGTCGTCGGCCTGCCCCTGGCGATGGCGGGCTGGCTCACGCCGATGGTGGCGGGGGGCGCGATGGCGCTGTCCAGCGTGAGCGTGGTGTCGAATGCGCTGCGGCTGCGGCGTGTCGGTCGGCCGGCGCGGGCCTAGGCGGAGCGGTCCCAGCGGGGTCCCAGCGGCCCAGCGGCGTCAGAGCAGAAGGGCTCGTCAGCCCCCAGCTCGCCTCGAGGCGCCCCAGCGGAGGCGCCCCAGCGGTGTCAGAGCAAAAGGGCTCGCCAGGCGCCTCAGCGGCCTCGATGCGCCCCAGCAACGTCAGAGCGAGAGCGGCTTCGAGCCCTGGCTTGGGCCCCCCCCCCGCCGCCAGCCAGTGTGATGGACTGGCGCCGGGAAGCATCGCCCCCATTTGCGACAGGTCGGGGAGGCATCTGGCCTCGTTGCGACAGATCCGATCGACATCGTACCGGCACACGACGAAAAGGAAGCTTTTCTCGTGGGCAACACGTCCGAGAGAGAGCGATGTGTCGCAACGAAGGGGGATGCCCTCTTGGGTTGTCGCAGAATGGAGGGATGCCCTCCCACCGAGGCGACGGCTTCGCGCTTCCGAGCCCCTTTGCTCTGACACCGCCGAGGCACCCTCGAGGCACCCTGACACCGCCCGACGCACCCTGACACCGCCCGAGGCACCGCAGCCAGCCAGCCCTTTCGCCCTGACACCGCCCGAGGCACGGGCAGCGGCTTACCCCTTCCACGCGGAACCCCGCGGACGTGCTGCTGGCCTGCATCGACCGGCACCAACTCGCCCAGTCCCCCTGCGCCCTGGCCCTCCGAGCCCCCCTTGTGCTCTGACACCGCCCGAGGCGCCGACACACCGCCCGAAGCACCGACACCGGTTCCGCCGCGACGACACGGCCTCTCGCCACAAACGAACGGTCGTGCTATTCTGCGATCATGGGAAAGGGCGACCAGACACGCGACCAGATCCTGCGCGCCGCGCTCAACCAGGCGAGCCGCCTCGGCCTGGAGGGCCTGAGCATCGGAGGCCTGGCCCGAGAGGTCGGGATGTCGAAGAGCGGACTGTTCGCCCACTTCGGCAGCAAGCGAGACCTCCAGCTGGCGGTGATCGACCTCGCCGCCGAGCTGTTCATCGACACGGTCATCCGACCCGCCATCCGGGAGGAGCGAGGCGAGCCCCGCATCGTCGCCCTGTTCGAGAACTGGACGACATGGACGGAGCGCACCGCGGTCGAGGGGGGCGACGTGCTCGCCTCCACCCCGTGGGAGTTCGACGACCGCCCCGGCCCCGTCCGCGACCTCCTCCAGCAGACGCTCTCCGAGCTGCACCACACCCTGGCCAAGGCCGCCCGCATCGCCGTCAACCAAGGCCACTTCCGGGCCGACATCGACCCGGAGCAGTTCGCCTTCGAGCTCCACAGCATCCTGCTTGGCTTCCACGTCCTCAACCGGCTGTTCCGGCAGCCCGACGCCCCGGCCCGGGCCCGCCAGGCCTTCGATCGCCTGCTCGCCCAGTCGCGACCCTGACCCTGGAGGTGCCCCGACGCCCAACGGCAGACCCCCGCACACAGAAAAGCACGAACGTTCGGACGAGAGGTAGACGATGGACATGGTTGGATGGATGACACTGGCGTTGACGGTCCTGGCAGCCCTGGGGGCGCTGGCCCGCACCAGCTGGGTGCAGGGTCCACCGGATGCGTGGACGCTCATCGTGCGAAACGGCACCGCCGTGCGCGCAGGCATCGGCCTGACGGCCTTCAAGCGGCCGACGGATCAGCGGCTGAGCTTCTCGGCGGCCGTGCAGCGGGTGCGCTTCCGGGCAGACTTCGTGGACGCCGAGCTCCTGGGCGGACGACTGGAGGCCTTCGCGCTGTGGTCGGTGAACCCCGACGACCCCCTGGCCGCCTACCGCCGCCTCGGACTCGTCCACGCCGCCCACCAACCCAGCGGGCACCTGCTCACCCGTGCCCAGCACCACGCCTTCCAGCAGGCCCTCTCCGCCCTGGTGCGACGGCATGCCGGTCGCCACCGCCTGGCCGACCTCGCACGGGACCCCACGCCGCTGCTGGAGGCGGTCCACGCCGACGCCAGCCCACAGCTCGGGGAACTCGGTGTGCTGGTGGAGGACCTGCAGCTCCTCTCGGTCGACGCCTCCGACGACGACGTGGTCTCCGCCCTGGCTGCGCCCGCCGAGGAGGCCATCCGTCGCACCGCGGATCAGGCCCGGGACGCCTCTGCCCGAGCCAGGGACCAGCTGCACATCGCCGCCGCCAAGGCCCGACAGCTGGCCGACCTCGAGCAGCGCATCGCCCTGCAGCGGGAGACCGAGCGCCTCGCCGAGCTCGAGCGGGAGGCGGCCGACGTGGCGCTGAGCGCAGAGCTGGCTCGGGCGCGACGACGGGCGGAGGCCGAGGTGGAGCAAACCCGCCTGCGTACGGAGGCCGAGCGGGAGAAGGGCGCCGAGCTCCGGGCCCACGAGCTGGCCTGCCTGCAGGTGGAGCGTCTGGCTGAGGCCGTCGGGAAGCTCCCCCTGAGCGACGCCCGGGTGGTCCACATCGGAGAGCCCCTGGGGCAGCTGGCGCGGTGGCTTGCGCCAGGCGAGGCGTAGGGCCGCGACACGCTCCGGAGGTCCGAGCGGGTGCGTCACGTGACCGTGGGGCGACGTGCACCCTCCCAGACGTCCCCTCGCTGCGGTAGCCTCCCGGAATGCGACCCAGCACCGCGTCTCTCACCGTCCTCCTCGCCACGGCCCTCGCCTGCGCCGGTGCCCCGATCGAGCCTCCGGAGCCGACCCCCGTCGAGGAGCCGGTGCCCGAAGCGCCCGAAGAGCCCGAAGAGCCCGAAGAGCCCGAGGAAGGCCCCGAGGGACCGGCGTGGATCGACGAGGCCATCGCCGACGCGGTCGAGCTGGAGACCATGCCCGGCACCAGCGGAGACCCCGGCGAGGAGCATGTCGAAGCGCTGCGAGCCTTCTTCCTCGACCATCCCGAGTACGAGGACCCGGCCGAGCGGCAGAAGCTCGCCGACCTGGCATGCGCCTTCGGCTTCCTCGAGGCCCACGAGAGGTTCCACGACCCCGAGGCCCGCACGCCCGTCGAGGTCCCCGTCGAGGCTCCGGGCTGGAAGCTCGTGGTCGCTCACGCCGCCGACCACTGCACCAGCGACGACTGGAGCTGGTTCACCAACGAGGTCCAGACGGCGGTCACCCCACTCGGAGTGCAGTGGGCCTACGCCGGCGCCAGCCACGACGTGCTGGTGGTGAGGCTGGGCGACGAAGAAGTGGCGCGGGTCCCACTGCAGGACCAGGGCTACCTGATGCTGAAGGACGGGGAGACGCCCGAGGACCTCGGCCACGACCTACCCGAGGGAATCATCGAACAGGCCAGGGAGTACTTCGGCGGCTGAGGCTTGCAGTCCGCGGGTCTCCGAGCCAAGGATGGCCATGTCCGCGCCGCTATCCTCCGACCTCGCCGTGTTCGTCCACGTCGTCCGTGCCAGCTCGTTCACTGCCGCGGGCGAGCGGCTCGGTGTGCCCAAGTCCACCATCTCCCGGCGCATCGCCCGCCTCGAGGACCGCCTGGGTGTGCGCCTCCTCCAGCGGAACAGCCGCGCCATCTCGGTCACCGAGGAGGGGTCCTGGCTCTACGACCGCATCGCCGACGCTGTCGACACCCTGGAGGCGGCCGAGGCCGAGCTGGGGGAGCTGGCCGTCCGACCGCGGGGCCGGCTGCGGGTGAGCGCGCCCGTCACCATGGGCCACCTCTACCTCGGGCCGGTGATCGCCGACTTCGCACGGGCCTACCCCGACATCGAGCTGCAGCTGGACCTGTCGGACCGCTTCGTCGACCTCGTGGGCGAGCGCTACGACGTGGCGCTCCGTGCCGGCACCCTCAAGGACGCCGACCTCGTGGCACGACGGATCTGGCACGCTGGTCTCACCGTGGTCGGCAGCCCGGCGTACCTGGCGGAGCGGGGCACCCCATCGTCCCCCAAGGACCTGCAGGAACACGACGGGCTCATCAACGACCACACGCCGTGGCGAGAGCGCTGGCGCTTCGCTGGCGACGTGGTGGCCCCCATTCCCCGTCGGCTCACCTCCAACAGCTGGGACGTCCTCAGGGAGGCCGCGGTCCAGGGCCTCGGCCTCGCCCAGGTCCCGACCTTCCAGGTGGGGCGGGAAATCGCCGAGGGAACGCTGGTGGAGGTGCTTGCCGACCACCAGCGGCCCGACGACGGCCTGTGGATCGTGTTCCCCACCGCCGACCACATCCCGCTGAAGGTGCGGGCCTTCGTGGACCACGTGGTGGCGTCGTTCACGCCGAAGGCGCCCTGGGAGGCCTGAGGGAGGGCCTTCGCTGGCGTCAGTGCGACGACAGAACGGTCGCTGAAGCACCCGCTCCTGACTGAAACCCCGGCACACCGACGCTCACATCGTCCTCGCCATCCTGGTTCAGGTCCGAGACGAAGCGGGTGCTCCAGCCCAGCTGGTCGCCGGGCTGGTCGCCGAACACCGAGACATCGGCCGCCACGTCGATGGGCACACACCCGGGAGGCGGAGAGGCCATGAGGCTCGCCAGGTTCTCACCATGCACGATGTACGCCGCGCCAGCTCCCGTGCCGGGCCCGACCAACGCTGGATCGGCGTCGCCCGTCGGCGCGCCCATGACGATGTCGTTCCCGTACACACCGTTGCTGTCGACCACGGCACCATCGTGCACATCCCACCCCAGCATGAGGTCGTCGTACCGGAAGTAGCCTTGATCCACCTGCTCGTTGGGCGGGCAGAACGTCACGAAGTCACCGGGCAACGAACGCGCGCCCAGAACCCCGCCGTCGATCAACGTGACCCGGCCCCCGTCGTTCACGGGGGCGCTGACCAGCAGGTGGTCGGGCCCGACTGGCTGGTCGACGCTGGTGAGCGCATGCCCGAAGCCCGTGAACGGCGTGGGGTCCGAGATGGTCGCGTCGGTCGGAGGGGGGAGCACCACCGATCCGCCGCAGTACACGTTCGTATCCACGAACACGGCCCCGAAGGCGTCCGGACTGAACGGCGAGACGGTGTACGGGTCGCTCGCAACGAGGTCGGGAACGCCGTTGCCATCGTAGTCTGCACGGTCTGCGATGGCCGTACCGAACGCGGAATGGAACCCTGGCGTCGATCCGCCAGACCAGGTCTGGCACCCCGTGAAGCCAGCGGCAGCACTCCCCGCGAACGCCTGGACAGAGCCACCGCCCGAGCCGTCCGGATCGCCGATGGCGAAGTCGTCCAAGCCATCACCGTTGACGTCACCCAGCACAGCAAGCGACCGCGGCGCGCTCCCGAGTCGGTGCCCCCCGTACGAGCCGCGCTTCACCTCGATCGCGTCGGCGAACCCCGCCAGGACCGGCAGGGACGGGTCGCCGAGAAGAAGGTGCACGACCCCGACATCCGAGGTGGCGCCATCATCGAATCCCGGCGAAGCCACCAGGAGGTCATCACACCCATCCCCGTTGACGTCTCCTGCAGCGTTGAACGCCGTACCGGTCCGGTCACCGACGGCGGATCCGTTGAAGGTGACATCCGCGTCCCCGGGCACGAGCGTGGTGCCCAGCCAGCCAAGGGAACGGTCCGTGTCGCGGTGCTCCCCGTAGTGGATCAACAGACGTCCGCCTCCGGCAGCGAACGCATCCCCAACCCCGAGGTCGGGCACGCCATCACAGTTGATGTCGCCGAGGCCGCGCACCGAGTCGCCGAGGTACGACGAGGTCCCGAGGGTCAGCTGGTCCGCGTCCATCAAGTCGACGACCCCAGACAGGGGGTCGAAGGGCCCATGAAACAGACGAGCCCCACCTCCTCCGGAGACCAGGTCGTCCATACTGGGCGCCCCAGCGACCACGTCGGACTTCCCATCGTGGTTGAAGTCGCCCGCGGCCAGCGACAGGCCGAACGCCGCACCCGCATCACTGGCGTCCACGAAGCGCAGGTCGGCATCGGAGAACCTCACCGCCGTTCCGGTGGGCAGCGGGTTCGTCAAGAATAGATACGCCGCCCCGTGCTGGGAAACCCCCGCCTCCGGGTCCGACAGGAGGATGTCCGCAAAGCCGTCGCCGTCGACATCCCCCGCCGATTCCGCACGCCGCTGCAGCAGGTGCATCGGAGACCCCGGAGACGACGACACAGAGCTCTCATCGGACCCGAACGCGGTGGTAGCATCGGCGCTCGAGCTGGCACCGGTGGTCCACGGGTCGACGAACAACACCACTTCGCCGTCGAACATCCCCTCTTCACCCACGACGAGCAAACCGGCGTCGACGGCTGCTCCCACCTTGCCAGCGTTCGCCACGTGGATGCCGAACTGTTGGTAGAGGGCCGGATCCCCGTCGATGACGTTGTCGCTGGAGAGGGCCAGATCCGTGTTGGTGGACCAGCCGCTGAAGGGCTTCGTGACGTAGGCACGTCCTACGTTCGAGTTGGCGCCCGGCGCGCCGATCAGGACCCTCCCATCCGCGATGTGGTCCACCACAGCCACGCTGAAACCCAGATCTTCGCCGGAACTGGTGGAGACCCAGCTGAAGTCGGCGGAGGAAGTGGAGAGGCTGCCTGGCCGGCCAGAGAACTGGGTCCCCCCGAACACATAGACGGCCCCCTTTCCGCGGTAGCCGGGTGCACCCACGAGGAGTTCAGCCTGGCCATCGCCGTCCAGATCGCCGCTGTCGAGGTCCATGCCGAGCTGGGAGCTGTTGCGCGGTCCCTCGATCACCGTGTCTGCGTCGTCGCTCACGAGCGTCCCCGACGAAGGCAGCACAGGTCCATAGAAGACATACAGCTTCCCTGCATTGGACCCGCCATCGTCGTTCCTCGGAGCGCCCACCACGAGGTCGGGAATGCCGTCACCATCGAGGTCGGCGGTCACTGATCGATGCCCGAACCGCTCGCCGTCATCGCTCCCCTGAAGCGTGACGGATGCGCCAGACGTGTCACGAATCGCCTTGTCGGGACCCCGGTAGACGCGGAGCACGCCGTTGTCGACGAGTCCGCCGGCATCCGCGAGAGACGCCCCCACCAGAAGATCGACCTCACCGTCCCCGTTCGTATCGCCCATGGACAGGTACTCGGCGATTCCCTGGTCGAGGACATCGCCATCGAGAGTGAGGTCGGCCCGATCGAGCGTGCGGTCCGCGCCGGCTGCGGGCGTTGAAAGGAGCAACGCCAGGCCGACCGGCCAGATGCACCGCCGCGTGAGTCCATGGTCGTTCATTCGTACCTCCTGGGCAGGCCGCAGGTGAACCTGGGCACCGGTTGGGGCACAGGCGGGCGGCCTCGACCATCGACACGAATGTCATGACGGGACTGTCTCACTTCGCGCCGACGATCGGCACCTGGACAAAGACGTCGCGCGGCCGACCCTCACACCGGATCGAGCAAGCTCGACCAAGCCAGGGACCACAGGTGCGTCTCCGAACGATACGACTCCGTCCTGGAGGCTCCATGGAGATCGACATCTGGTCCGACGTCGCCTGCCCCTGGTGCGCGGTCGGCCGCGCCCACCTCGAGCAGGCCCTCGGCACCTTCCGCACCCTTCCCGACGCCCCGGAGGTCACCGTGCGCTGGCGCAGCTTCGAGCTCGACCCGTCGGCCCCCGCGGTCCGGGAGGGCGACTACGTCCAGCGGCTGGCGAGCAAGTACGGCATGCCCCGGGAGCGGGCCGCCCAGATGGTCGGCGAGATGGAGGCCCGCGGCCGTGCCCTCGGCCTTCCCTTCGACTTCTCCGACATGCACCCCGGCAACACCTTCGACGCCCACCGACTGCTCCACCTCGCCCTGGAGCACGGCGTGCAGGACGCCCTGAAGAAGCGCTTCTTCGACGCCTACTTCGGCGAGGGCGCCGCGGTGGGCAACCCCGAGGTGCTGGTTCCCCTCGCGGTGGAGGTGGGCCTCGACGAAGCGACGGTGCGGGAGGTGCTCGACAGCGACCGCTTCGCCGACGCTGTCCGCGCCGACGAGCTCGCTGCCCGCCAGCTCGGCGTGACGGGCGTTCCCTTCTTCGTCATCGACCGGCAATACGGGATCTCCGGGGCTCAGCCCCCCGAGGTGCTGCTCCAGTGCCTCCAGCAGGCGGGAGCGGTCCAGCCCGCGGCGGCATGCGGTCCCGACGGCTGTCCGATCTGACACCGCGGTAGGGCCCATGACCCCCAGCGCCCCCCCATCCCCCGAGGCCCTCTTCTGGGCCCACCGCCTGGGCCACGACGTCGCCTTCGTGCTCCACCCGGGGCAGGTGTGGGCGGCCCCCTCGGTAATGGATCTCGTGGAGGGGATCTGGCACGCCCACCCCGACCGCGCCCACACCCTGCTCCGGACCCGGGTGTTCACCACCGCGCCCCGCTCCGACCTCGACCACGCCATCGTCCAGCTGTGCAGCCGCAAGCTGTGCGCGGGGGTCCCCACCGACCAGCCAGGCGCCGACGGGTCTCCCCGCGAGGTGGTGGACCTCCGCGACGCCGCGGCATCCTCCCGGGCCGAGCACGTGGAGACCTCCGCCGTCGAGCTGTCGGACCCCCGGACACTACAGGCCGCGGTGGAGGCCCTTGGGGAGGAACGACCCCTCGCGACCCGCGCCCGTCCCGTGATCGCCTTGCTCCTGGGCCCCGACCACACCGTGCTCGACGCCGCCCGCAACACCCACGGCACCCACCGCCTCCACCACGCCGAGGTCAACCTCGTCCAGCGCTGGCGCGCCCGCCACGGCCCGACCTTTCCTCCGGGCAGCCGCGTCCTCGTGTCGCTGCAGTGCTGCCGGATGTGCGCCGCCCTGCTGGTCGACGCCGCCCCCCCAGACGGCCTGCCGGTCGGCTACCTCGAGCCGGAGCCCGGGCGCTTCGGACGCCACACCGCCCTGCAGGCCCGCGGCTGGGAGCACCCCGTCGCTACGATCGAATGGACGGGGTAGCCACGCGTATGCTGGCCCCCGAGACCCCTGGAGACCCCATGCGCACCCTTCTCTGCCTGGCCCTCGCCCTCTCCGTCGCCTGCAGTGGCGGAGACGACGACGAGGAGACCGACCTGTCCGACAGCTACGGCGAGGTCAGCGGCAGCTGGACGTACATCGACGAGGTCCTCGACTTCACCGGTGGCGTCGCCTACGGAAACGCCTTCTTCCACGACGACCGCGCCGTGGTCGCGGTCACCACCTGGGGCGACGCCAACTGCGGCGGCAGCGACTGGCTCCAGCAGCAGGACGGCTACCTCTTCGAGGTCCCCTACGATGCGGGCAGCGGCGTCGAGGAGGGCATGCTCCAGCAGTGCGAGACCGCCACCGGCGGCGGCTACTTCTGCAGCGGCGTCGACTACCCCGACGTGCAGGTCGACCTCGACAGCGAGGGCACGACCCGCGGAGATCCCGTGTCCGGCACCCTGTCGATCATGGACACCGACGGCGTGGTCGAGGCCACGATCGACTTCAACGTCATCTACTGCGGCGAGGAATAGCGAGGGTTCGACCGGGAGGGGCACAAATCGATAGAGCCCCGGGAACTTTGCTCCGAGAAGACCCCAATGGCTCGGCCCATCCCCCATGGCTCCACCACCGCCGTCCGCGTGTTCCTCGCGGTCACGGCCGTGCTGACCCTCGCCCTCGGGCCGATGGTGCACCGCCAGTGGCCCGACGCCTGGGACCCGATGGGGGCCCGGATCCTGCTGGCGACGACGTGTCTGCTGGCCCTGGCGGGCACCTGGACCCAGCGCCTCCGGGACCACGCCTCCACCCTGGCCCTCGGGGCGGCCATCCTGAACCAGGGCTGGTTCCTCCACGTCAGCCACGTCAACGGGATGATCGTCGAGCGCACGCTCAACGCCGTGATGATGCTCGTGGTGGCCATCGTCTTCTGTCGCCACATGTGGCAGGCCGCGGTCTTCCTCGCCGTCACGGTGGTCGGCATCGCATGGGGCTACGTGGGCCCTGGCGCCGACGACATTCCCCAGTTCGTGGTCCAGACGGTGGCGGTCGTGATCGGCGTCGGCACGGTCATCGCGCTGAACTACCGGCGTCAGCTGGAGGAGGCTCTGGCCGGCCAGGTCGCCCACGCGGAGGCCCTGGCCCTGGAGGTGGGCCGACGTCGGCACGCCGAGCAGGAAGCCCTGGAAGCATCCCGGGCGAAGAGCGCCTTCCTCGCCCACATGAGCCACGAGCTCCGCACGCCCCTCACCGCCATCCTCGGCTACGGCGAGCTCGTCCACGAGGAGCTCGAGGGCACGGAGGTCGAGACCCTGAGGCCCGACGTGGACCGCATCCTCTCGTCGGGCCGCCACCTGCTAGGCCTCATCGACGATGTCCTCGACCTGGCTCGCATCGAGTCGGGCAAGGTGGAGCTCCGCACCGAGGAGGTCCTGCTGACCGACCTGGTCCAAGGCTGTGCGAGGCTCGTCCGACCGGCGGCGAGCGCCCAGGGGACTCAGCTCGCGATCGAGCTGCCCGACGACCTGGTGGTGATGGCCGACGAGGCCCGGCTGCGGCAGGTCCTCCTGAATCTCCTCTCCAACGCCATCAAGTTCACGGAGAAGGGCCACGTGACGGTGCACGCCCGGATCGACGAGGCCCTGCACCTCACGGTGCGGGACAACGGCTGCGGCATCGCCGCCGACGCGCTTCCCACCCTCTTCGACCCCTTCGTGATGGTCGGTGGGGACCGACGCCGCCAGCAGGGCACGGGCCTCGGCCTGGCGATCTGCCGTGAGCTGACCGAGCGCATGGGCGGCACCCTGCAGGTCGAGAGCGAGGTCGGCGTCGGCAGCGCCTTTACCGTGTCCCTGCCCGACTACAGGCTGTCGCAGTCCACGACGTCGACGGTGTAGTCGATGGGGCTCGCCAGCCCGGTGACCGACACCGTGTACGACTGCCCCGCCTGGGCCGACCAGCCGTCCGGGATCATCGAGATGGCGTGGGTGCTGCCGTAGCCCGAGAGCAGCGAGGTCACGGTCACGGGCAGGACGGCGCCACTGGCGTCGGTGAAGGTGACGGTGCCGCTGCCCAGGGCCAGCGTGTCGGACTGCAGGCTCCAGCCGGTGTCGTCGAGGTTCGCCCAGCTCACGGTCCACACCTCGGCGGGCACAGGGCCCGGTGGGGGCCACGCCGTCCACTCCTTCTCGGTGCCGCCCCCCTGCACCCCGGACCCGAACACGGTGTGGCAGCTGTAGCTGCTGGTGCCACCGATCCCCACAGTGGTGAGCCCGTTGGAGAGCAGCCAGCGCCGATGGCCGAGGGTGGTGCTGTTGCCCGGGTCCGCCATGTACAGGTCGATGGCGTCCACGACGCCCGTGGAGGCGATGTTGCTGGCCCCCGCCGACGAGGCCCCCGTCGACGTGTAGCAGGTCGCCGAGGTGGGCGGGGCGTGGCTCAGGTAGCCGTTGGCGTGCTGGATGAGGGCACAGTCCTGGGCGTTGGCGTCGACACCCGGGTCCGTGGTGATGGGGTTGTGGCCCACCATGGCCCGGTACAGGTTCCAGAGCTCGACGGCGCTGGCACGGGCGTCCGCCGAGACGTCGCCCGGGTCGCAGCTGGCGACGTCGCCCGACCACGTGCCCGTGGACAGGCCCCCCCGCACGTCCCGCCACAGGGTGCACACCGCGACCGCCTGGTCCAGGGTGCCGGTGTCGGAGGGGCCGGTCTCCCCGGTGTCGACGTCGGCATCTGCGTCGCTGTCGGCGTCGGCGTCGGCGTCGCTGTCGCTGTCGGCGTCGCTGTCCGTGTCGGCATCGGCGTCGGATGGATCGGACGTGCCGGGGTCGTCGTCCTTGCCACCACTACAAGCCACCAGGCCCCACAGCACCCACAGAGCTACGCGCCGCATCCACACCTCCCGGGGCCATCCTACGCGACGACGAGGCCGCTCAGTAGAAGTCGAGGCAGCTGGGGGACGGTGCGGCGAGCAAGGCCAGAGCCGGGTCGTCCCGGTCGAGGAGACCCCTGCGCACCAGCGAGGCGGGGGTGGAGTACCCAGTGAGGAGCGCGGACAGGGCGCGGACCTCGATGCGCACGCCCCCTTCGCCACCACGACGCACCTGCGCCGTGCCCCCGTCGACCTCGATGGTCCAGGGCCCGGCGTTCTCTGGGAGCACGTCGTCGACGATCTGGACCACCACCCGACCCCGCTGGGTCGCACCATAGCCCCGCTCCTCGAGCGCCTTGGCCACGTCGACGATCCGCACCATGTGGCCCTCCTCCAGCACGACCTCCCAGCGGGGCTCGTCGAGGACGTCGAGGAGCGGGTCGTCGACCTGGACGTGGAGCGTGGTCGCGCGGGTCATCGACCGGAAGCCGTGGACCAGGGCCACGAGGGAGCGAAGGTCGTCGACGGTGTCGGCCGACCAGTCCAGCCCCTCGGCGCGGTTCCAGCCGACGCCGACGTCGGTCCGCTTGTGGACGAAGGAGACGTAGGCCACGACCTTCCCCCCACGCTCCCGCACCCAGGTGCCGACGGTGTCCCCGCGCCGGAGGCGGGCCCACTGGTAGGGGCCGCGGTCCAGCAGTCCGTTGCTCTGGGCCGCCCTGCGCCGGTAGCAGGCCTCGATGGCACCGTGGTCGTCGGCCGCCCCTCGACGCCAGCCGTCGGTCGACGCCCCCCGGCAGCGCAGCGCGTCGGTGGGGAGCTCTACCTTCCGCATCGAGCCCCCGACCCCGTAGCCGACGCCCCGGTACAGGGTCCGGGTCGACGCGTAGAGCGAGGAGAGCGCCGCCCCCGCGTCGCGCGCCTCGCGGAGCATCGAGGCCATCAGGAAGTGCCCCAGGCGCTCCCCCCTGCGCTCAGGCGCGATGGCGACGCCGGCCACGCCCCAGGTCGACAGAGAGCAGCCATGGACGAAGAGGCCCATCGGGACGACCACCAGGCCGCCCACCACCTCGTCGCCGACCTGGAGGATCCGGAGCTGGTCGCGCCCGGCCAGATCGAACCACCGCGGTGCCTCCTCGACGGGCACCGCGAAGGCCGTGCCCTCGAGCCTGGCCAACGCGGGCTCGTCCTCGGCCCGGAAGCGGCGGTAGATGTGATCGGCCATAGCGTCCTCCTGCTGCCTCGAGCACCGCTCATCAAGAGCCCAAGCTAGCTCGGGAGCCCCTGCTCCAAGAGCACCGACTCAAGCGCCTTGATGCGGTCGCGGAGCTCGGCGGCCCGCTCGAACTCCATCTTCCCCGCCGCCTTCTTCATCTCCTTGCGTAGCTGCGTGATGAGGTTGGGGATCTTCCGCGGATCTTCCGGCAGCGGGGCCTCTCCCTTCTTGGCCTTGGGCCGCTCCAGCTCCACCTCGACGAAGTCGCCGCCGATGAGACTGGCCAGTGGGCTGTCGATCTCTCGGCGGATGGTCATCGGGGTGATGCCGTTCTCGGCGTTGTAGGCCTCCTGGACCTTTCGACGACGGGCGGTCTCGTCGAGGGCCTTCTGCATGTTCTCGGTGACCCGGTCGGCGTAGAGGACCACGTGGCCGTTGACGTTGCGGGCGGCGCGGCCGATGGTCTGGATCAACGAGCGCTCGTTGCGGAGGAAGCCCTCCTTGTCGGCGTCCATGATGCAGACGAGGCTCACCTCGGGCAGGTCGAGGCCTTCCCGCAGGAGGTTGATGCCGACGAGCACGTCGAACTCGCCGAGGCGCAGGTCCCTCAGGATCTCCATCCGCTCGAGGGTGTCGATGTCGGAGTGGAGGTAGCGAACCCGGACGCCGAGCTCCTGGTAGTAGTCGGTGAGCTCCTGAGCCATGCGCTTGGTGAGCACCGTGACCAGCACCCGCTCGCTCTTGGCGATGGTGGCGCGGATCTCCCCGAGGGCATCGTCGACCTGGATCTGGGCGGGTCGGACCTCGACGGTGGGGTCGAGCAGGCCCGTGGGACGGATGATCTGCTCGACGACATCACCATCGGCCTTCTCGACCTCCCAGTCCGCCGGGGTGGCGCTGACGTAGATGGCCTGGTGGACGTGGTCGAGGAACTCCTCGAACTTCAGGGGCCGGTTGTCGATCGCGCTGGGCAGGCGGAAGCCATGCTCCACCAGGGTCTCCTTGCGGGCGCGGTCGCCCTTGAACATGCCGCCTACCTGGGGAATGGCGATGTGAGACTCGTCGACCACGATCAGCCAGTCGTCGGGGAAGTACTCGATGAGGGTGGGGGGCGCCTCCCCCGGCGCGCGGCCCGAGAGGTGGCGGCTGTAGTTCTCGATGCCCTTGCAGCGGCCGATCTCCTGGATCATCTCCAGGTCGAAGAGGGTGCGCTGCTCGAGGCGCTGGGCCTCCAGGAGCTTGTTGCGGCCACGGAGCCACTCGAGGTGCTCGACGAGCTCTGCCTGGATGGACTCCATGGCGAGGTTCAGCTTCTCCTCGGGCGTGACGTAGTGGGAGGCCGGGTAGATGGCGATCTTGTCGAGCTTGTCGAGCTTCTTGCCGCGGAGGGGGTCGAACTCCCAGATGCCGTCGACCTCGTCGCCGAAGAGCTCGATGCGGATGGCGCGGTCCTCCTCGTAGGCGGGGAAGACGTCGATCACGTCGCCCCGGGCGCGGAAGGTGCCGCGGTGAAAGTCGGCCTCGTTGCGCTCGTAGGCGATCTCCACGAGCTTCGACAGGATCTCCTTCCGGGCGACCTCCTGCCCATCGGTGAGCTGGAGCAGCATGCCCTCGTAGGCATCGGCGGAGCCCAGGCCGTAGATGCAGGAGACGCTCGCGACGATGATGACGTCGTTGCGCTCGAGGAGGCTCTTGGTGGCGGCGTGACGGAGCCGGTCGATGGCCTCGTTGATGAGGCTGTCCTTCTCGATGTAGGTGTCGGAGCTCGGGACGTAGGCTTCCGGCTGGTAGTAGTCGTAGTAGCTGACGAAGTACTCGACGGCGTTCTCGGGAAAGAGCTTGCGGAGCTCCCCGAAGAGCTGAGCGGCGAGGGTCTTGTTGGGGGCGAGGACCAGGGTGGGACGGTTGGCCTTCGCGATGACGTTGGCCACGGTGAAGGTCTTGCCGGAGCCGGTGATGCCCAGCAGCACCTGGTGCTTCTTGCCGGCGGCGAGGCCCGAGAGCAGGTGCTCGATGGCCGCGGGCTGGTCGCCGGTGGGCTGGTGGGGGCTGACGAGGCGGAAGGTCTGCCCGGCGCGGGAACCACCGGCGCCGGTGAGCCGCTTGTGCATGCCGCCCTGCTGTTGTTCGCCCATGAAAAGCTCCCGGATGGAGCCCTCCCCTATCGGCTCGGGTCGCGGGGTGGCGGACAAGAAGCGTCCGCTTCGAGCCCCCACCGTATCGACGGCGCCACGGGCCCCTACATCCCACGCCACGCTCGTGCCCCATGAGGCAATAGCACCGTCCACCCCGCCGTATGCCAGAGACCACACAGGAGAGCCCATGAACGTCTCGACCTACGCACTGATGCCCCAGGGCCTGACCATCGTGGTCCTGGTCGTGGCCGCCATCAGCGCCCTCACGTGGACGGTCGAGCGGATCAAGCAGCGCCGGATGGAGCGTCTCCTGGAAGACATGGAGGAGCCCCGCAGCGAGGCCACGGCGCCTCTCGCCGCACAGCGGGTCGACCCTCGCCGTCGTCAGGCGGAGTAGCTCACCGGCGGGACGGCCACGGCCACGGCGTTCCCGCCACCTCGT
>Ga0213839_1001184_pt1 | contig 18198 bp, 18 predicted proteins | sample SWPATP21_FD_160075 | JGI IMG/M metagenome (GOLD analysis project Ga0213839, IMG submission 160075) | Coastal seawater microbial communities from Marineland, Florida, United States - SWPA TP2 #1 | ecosystem: Environmental > Aquatic > Marine > Coastal | place: USA: Florida | collected 2016-08-14
GGTGCGAAGCTTTCTGAGCAAAAAGTGGTATTTGTAGGTGCAGGCTCTGCTGGCTGTGGTATTGCTGAGCAAATTATCAGTACCATGGTTGCTGAAGGCATTAGCGATGAACAAGCGCGTTCTCAAATCTTCATGGTTGACCGTTTTGGTCTACTTACTGAAGGTATGGAAGGCTTACGTGACTTCCAACAAGCACTTTGCCAATCTAAAGATGGCTTAAGCGAGTGGACTTACAGTGGTGAGTACGCATCGTTATTAGATGTAATGCACTGTGCACAACCAGACATCCTAATTGGTGTATCTGGCCAACCTGGTTTATTCACAGAACAAGTTATTCGTGCAATGCACGCATCTTGCCCACAACCGATTATTTTCCCGTTAAGTAATCCGTCTAAGCAAGTTGAAGCGCTTCCTTCTGATGTAATCGAATGGACAGACGGCCAAGCGATTGTTGCCTCTGGTAGCCCATTTGATCCGGTTGAGTATAACGGCCAAACATTCCCAATCCCACAATGTAACAACAGCTACATTTTCCCGGGTATTGGTTTAGGTGTTATTGCTGCTAAAGCAACTCGCATCACAGATGCAATGCTAATTGTATCAAGTGAAACACTGGCTGAGTCTTCACCACGTGCAAACTCTGGTAAAGGCAGCTTATTACCTGCATTAACTGAAATCCAATCGTTAAGTAAACGTATTGCATTTGCAGTAGCGAAAAAAGCGATGGAAGAAGGTGTTGCACTTGAGCTGAGCGATGAAGCACTATGGGCAGCAATCGAGAAAAACTACTGGCTTCCAGAGTACCGTAACTACAAGCGTCGTAGTATCTAAGCTATAACGCATTTAGTAATTGAAAAAACAGGCTTTTAACGCCTGTTTTTTTATATCTGGATAACAGGGGTTGTTCATATTGAATTAACCCTTTAAGGTGATAATGAACGGAGTTTTAAATTAAGGAACAGTATTATGCGTAAGTTAGTTTTTACCGCTATGGCCGCCGCGCTAAGTTTTAATGCGTTAGCAGAAGCAACACCTGATGCGCCACATATTTATATTCAAGGTAACGCAACGGTTAAAGCAATCCCTGATAACGTTAAACTGACAGTAGGTATTGTTGAAGTAGATAAAGATTTAATTGCCGCTAAAAACAAAGCCGATGCAACCATGGCGAAAGCAATTAAGCTTGCTAAAAGCCAAGGTGTAGAAGAAAAGGGCATTTATGCCTCTAATATCTCAATTCATCGTCAAACAGAATATAACCGCGAAACAGGTAAGCAAAACTTTGTAGGCTACAGAGTAACGCGTAGCTTGTCTGTTACTTTAACTGATATTAAAAAATACCCGATTATGCTTCAGCAACTAGTGAACTCGGGTATTAATGAGATTAATCAAACTCAGTTTGTATCAAGCAAGTACGAAGAGCTTCAAAAGAAAGCGCAAAAACTTGCTATTAAAGATGCCCGTGCTGCTGCTAAAGAATTTGCCAGTGATTATGGGGTTGAACTTAAAGGCCTTTATACTGCATCAAGTAGCCCACTCGATACAGGTAGCCAACCTTATATGCGTGCCAGTAAAATGGTTATGGCAGAAGCAGCACCAGATAACTATGTACCTGATGCATACAATGGTGGTGAGCTTACGATTACCGCAAGCAGCTATGCGGTATATCTAATCGAAAACTAAATTCAGTTATTTTTTGCTGGCAAACCTTGCCAGCAATTTTTCACCCTGTTGCTCTGAAATACGGGCAATCGCTTTTAGCATATTAGTAATTTGTTCACGGTCGTACTCATTACTAATATGCGTATCTATATCTTCAATAATTGCCCCTAAGTAAACAAATAGACTATCAGTTGCTTTTTCGTTATCAGATGCCCTAAACAATATGTTTTTAAACGCCTCTAATACATTCACCATTACATAGGCATCATTTTTTGCGTAGTTACGAATTGGCGTAAAGTTATCATGCAGTAATTCATCGAATGACGTTTCGTGTATAAACAAGTGCGGTTGATTGTTCTCGCATCGTTTAAGCGAGTAATTCACATCGTAAATATCTAAACGCAATATAAGCAATATACTCAACATATCAATGGCTTTTACCGCAGTACCGGGATCGTTAATACCCGGGCTCATAGCTTTAACCGCGATTTCTGAAATTTGCGTCATACCGTAGCGGTAATGATCGCTAATATATTCTTCGATATAAAAGATAAAGCAGTCTAGTAATTGCTCTACTAGCTCAGGTTTGTCAGCTAAGTCAGTATCACATTTTAAAAACGGATAACCTTTAACCGTAAAGAAACCTTGCTTAACCGAAATATAAATTTTTATACCGTGCTGTTGGCACAAGGCGCACAATTTATCGGTGTGAGCGCCTTTAAAATAGCCTTCTGTTTTACTTTTTACGCTATGCCAGTCATCAAACTCAGGAAAATGCTCAACGGGGTTTTCTTGTTGCATATTAATGATGTATTTAAGCTCGGCTTTGGTATTTTTAAACAAGTCATTTAGTACATTATCTACCTGAATCGCTTTCGAAATTGAGTGAATAAAAAACACAAAAAAGCCCAGCGAAATTAAACCAAACACCAACGAAAAGAAGATCCCGAGCGACGGTATACCCATGTCGCCATCACCAATGGTGCGTATGTTTATCAGCATTAATATAGTGTAGATAATACTGCCAAGGTAAAAGCCTAAAACTAATTGATGTGACTTACGGGTAATAAGCCCAGGCAACACACGCGGTGAAAGGCTGGCACTGGCACTATTAAGTACCACCATAACCATTGAAAAGCTAAAAACCGTCAATGAGATAATGCTGCCTGCAAGGGTGCTGAGGATGGTTCGAGCATTCTCTTCGCTATCGACCAATAACACGCCAATTAGCTTTTTAAATTCCATTGATAATGACGAATACTCGACCGCTGTGGTTATTAAACCAAACACTAAAAACACCACAGAGAGCATTGAAGGATAAAAACCGATACTACTGATCATCTCGCGGTAGTTATCGGCGATTTTTCTTGGCGTAAACATGCACTTCCTTAAGAACTGTTAGACATTAAATATCATACTGAGCTAACCTAACTACTTACTTAACAGCCTAGCAATAAACAGTGCTAAGCGTCTAACTTTAAATAAAAATTGGAAAAACTGTGATTGTTTCAACGTTTGCTGCCATTTTGGCCATTTTATACATACAACTTAGCTTTCGTGTAATTAAACTGCGTAAAGCAAAGCGCATTTCTCTTGGCGATGGTGGCGATGCTAGCCTACAAGCGGCAATACGCGCCCATGCTAATTTTATTGAATATGTGCCATTTTCATTGATTATGCTATTTTTATTAGAGTACCAAGGTCTTTCAAGCCATTTTTGCTATATTTTAGGTTCAATGCTTGTTGCAGGCCGTTTTTGTCATAGTTATGCACTCGTAGATAATATAATGAAATTACGTGCGTTAGGAATGATACTCACCTTCTTAACAATTTTGATCAGTGCAGTGATGTTATTAGTTACACAGGTATTCTAATATGCAGAAATTTGTTTTTACTCTTACCTTACTGTTTTTAACAAATATTTGTTCGGCAAATGTGAAAACAATCAATGCTAAAAAAAGCATTAACGTTCCTCCTGAAACTCTTAGGGTGATTTACCCTAAGACGATGCCAAACCTTGATGAAGAAACACTTTATCCGCTCATACTCCTTCGTACTGCTCTTGAAAGAAGTGGTTATAAATTTACTCTCGATCCAGCATCTGAGCTGTTAGGTCAAAACCGAGTTCTTAAAGAAATAGAGACAGGGTCAGGCATAAACGTAAACTGGAGTATGACTAATATTGAGCGTGAAAATAGGTTGTTACCACTTAGAACCCCCATTTTCAAAGGGCTTTTTGGTTGGCGGTTAGTGTTCACAACACAGAAACAATTACCTTATCTTAGCCAAGTAAAAACCTTCGAAGATTTAAAGAATATTATTTTTATACAAGGTGAGGACTGGCCAGATACCTTTATTTTAAGGGATAACGATTTGACCGTCGCTACCGCACAAGATTTTGAGTCACTGTTTGTTATGCTTGATAAAGGTAGAGGGCAGTTATTTCCACGTTCTTTGCTTGAAATAGAGAGTGAAAAAAATTTTTATGAGAAAAAAATTGACCTAGTTGTATTACCGCAACTAATGCTGAAATATCAAAGCCCAATTTATTTCTTTTTCAATAAAGATAATCCTGAAATTGCAAAAGCAGTGAATGAGGGTTTAAAAGTTATGCGTAAAAGTGGTGAGTTTGACGAGCTATTTTTTAAATATAATGGTGATTTCATTAAAAATGCCCACCTTCATAACAAAATTATTATAGAATTAAAGAATAACCAATTACCTAAGTTAACTCCTGTAGATGATAAGTCTCTGTGGTTATCACTTGATCAGGTGCCATGAGCTCTAAAATTTTTATAATCGGTTTGCCACGAACCGGCACAACCAGTATCTGTAACAGCTTTTTACAACTCGGATATAAAACCGCCCACACAGCCTATACCCAACAAGCAATTACAACCGCAGATGTTATTGCCGATACCCCGGTATTTAGCGAATACGCCTTACTTGCTAAACATTTTGCAAATAGCCGCTTTATAAATCTTGAGCGCGACTTAGCTAAATGGCTACCATCAATCAGACAGCTATTAACACGGATGCACACTAATTTAATGCGCCCAGACGGTGGCTTTAATATTCACTTAAAACGCTGTTATCTTGATGTGTTTGGCCACTATAGTTTGGCAGATTTAGAATCTGATGAATACTTAACAGCCTGTTATCAGCGCCATCAACAGCAAATAGCAGAATACTTTAAAGGCCGCGAACATCAATTACTAACACTTAATGTTGCTGACCCTAATAGCCCGCAATTACTACAGCAGTTTTTAAATACCGAGCAGCCAATTAGCTTTAAACAGCTTAATATAGGCGGTAAGGTCACAGCGTGGAATGATATAAAACACCCCGATAAAGTGTCATCGACCCGAAGCGGTAAAATTGATAAATCTCTTGGTTATAATCACACGTAAAATACGTTAAAATCGCCCCCATTATAAGTTTAGTTGTTCCTTATCATGTTTGAATTGAAATACCACACGCCATTTGAATGGACCGAAGGTGTCTTAGCTGACTTCGATACCTTTTTACAAGATCATGCTGCAGCAGAGAAAAAAGCCTCTGGTATGGCTATGTCTATGCTTTCTCATTACCCAGACCGTCGTAAGCTTGTTAGAGCCATGACAGACTTAGCACTGGAAGAAATGATTCACTTTAAGCAAGTTTTAAAGCTATTAATGGAACGTGATGTATCTCTTGGTAATGACCAAAAAGATCCTTACATCAAACAAATTCGTGCGGTATTTAGAAATGGTCGTGATGAATTTTTAATGGACCGCTTATTAGTGGCAGGCGTTATTGAAGCGCGAGGACACGAACGTTTTTCTCTTGTTGCAGAAGCCTTACCAGCAGGTAAAGAAAAAGAATTTTATGTCGCGATTGCTAAATCAGAAGAAAAACATAAAAACTTATTCGTTGAACTTGCTTACGAGTACTTCGATAAGCAAGAGGTTGATACACGCCTTGAAGAAATCCTTATTGCAGAAGCCGAAATTTGTAAAAATATTCCGTTTACAGCAGCGCTTCACTAAAGTGGTGCTTGTGTATTAGGCCTTTTGCCTAATACACAAATTAATGTCTAACCCCAAACTAGTTAATTAGGGACTAAAAACAATAATTAAGTCTCCAGAAAATAGTTTTCCCAATCCTAATTAATTAAATAAACAGCATACATTCATCTTTCTCTCCTATAGTTAATTTAGTACCTAACTGTGAGGAATAGAGCATGAAATGGATGATGACTCTTACGACGCTGTCGTTAATAGGGATTGTAATTACCGGTAATTCAATTTACACCGAAGTTAAAATCTTTCGCTCCAACGATAAACCTAGCGAAATAACTGCCAGTATGTATCGCTCGCTTATTTGGCATAGTGATATTTATAAAGACGATCAGTTTTTAAATACCGCGCAAAGCTACTTCAGCGATGGCATAATTGATACCCGTGAATACAGTAAATTAACTAGCTTAGCGAATAAAGTTGCTGGCCCAATTATTTACATTCAAGAAAACGATGAGCAGCTGTGGCATGCACGGCTCACCTATAAAAAATACCTTGATGATCAAACTGTCGAACGACTGGCAAGCTTACATTGATGAAAACTGGTTTATCAGTGTTTTAAGCTCAACTATAGTAGGCTTACCACTGAGGTAATTTGTGTCAAGATGATAGCTATTACCAAGCCAATAAGGCTCTTTAGTGGTGTTATGACCGTGCACTGAAAAATCGATACTTGGGTTTATTACTGGCTTCTTTGCTTTGGTTAAGCTTCTATCCCAAAGTAAAGCGCCAGTCGCTTGTTGTATATCTTGTGTAGGATTATTCCAATCCCAATCATCGCACGTGGTATGCGAGAGGCCGATTTTTATACCAGCGTATTCAACATAGTAAGAAAGCGGGCACTTTAGCAGCTGCTTACAGGCAAATTCGAGCTCTTCATCGGTTGCATCTTGATGCCAACGGCCGCCGTTCTCAACCCATAAACGGTAGTAACCTTTATCCTTTGCAAGTAATGATTCAAGTAGCATGTGCTCGTGGTTACCTAAACACATGTTTACACCCAACTCTTTAAAACGTTTTAATAAAGCAATGCTGTTATCACCTCGGTCAATCACATCACCCAGTGAAAACAAAATATCTTCGCTTGGGTTAAAATTAACAGAGCACAGTGCCTGTTCAAATTTAGCTAAATCTGCATCTAAATCGCCAATAACAAATACACGTTTGCTTTGTTCAAGTTGCATCTTAACTTGAATTGGGTTTTGTGAGGCAAGTGGGCTTTTAACTAAATTCAAAATATATTCCTATAAGCTGCTTAATAACTTAAGACTATCATAACTCATTGCCATTTGAGCACTGGGTGGTTATTATCTAGCCTCACTTATTAGGAGTTACCGCCAACATGAACAACTAAACCTGTTATCCAATTTCATTTTTATCTTTTTGGACCAACAGGGTTAGTAGGCGCTGCTCACTATCACTTTTAATATTTTACTTCTCGTGTGATCAAACGCTTATGCCCCTGTAATACAGGAGGCACTATGCCACAACTTCAAGCTTTTAATTTAAGTTATCAACATGACAATGGCGATGTTGTATTTAACGATCTTTCATTTTCACTCACAGCTAAAGTCACCGCGTTAGTCGGCAGGAACGGCTGCGGTAAATCTATATTAGCCTCAATACTTGCTAAGCAAAGACACCCTAGCTCTGGTACGGTTGTTTGTAATTCAGCCCTTGGCTTTTATAAGCAAATGAACGATGTAAATCAGGCTGATAACCAAACTATTGCAGAGGCTATTGGGCTAGAGCCTGTGTTTAAATCCCTTGATGCTATAAACCAAGGGCAAGTTACAGAGCAAAACTTAACTTTGCTTGAAGGTAATTGGGATTTAGCAGAGCGCTTTAATGCAGAACTTATAAGGCTTGGTGTAAACAACAAAACCCCTTACTCATTAAGTAAACATTTAAGTGGCGGCCAGCTTAGCCAATTAAAGCTTTGGGCACTATTTACCTGCATAAAGCCCGATATTTTAATATTGGATGAGCCATCAAACCACCTAGATGCAAAAGGCAAAAGCTGGCTTATAAAGCAAATACACAACTTTAAAGGCCAATTATTACTAATAAGTCACGACCAAGAATTATTAGAACAAGCCAATGAGGTTTGGGAGCTAACAACCCTTGGCTTAACACAATATGGTATGCATTTCTCTGAATACCTAATACAAAAACAGCAGCAAATTGCTGCCCTTGAAAATAAATTAAACCACGTTGTTAAACAGCAAAGTAAGCTCAAGGCAGAAGAGCAACTACAAAAGCAAAAAGTACAAAAACGAGCAGGCCAAGGCGCAGCGCTGAGAAAGTCAGGCAGCCAGCCTAAAGTGTTGATGGATGCTAAAAAAGATAAAGCCAGCGCTAATTTATCATCACTAAGTAAAAATACCGCTAAGCGAGAATGTGAGCTCACTCGTAATAGACAAGAGCTTTCTAACCAGCTTGAACAAACTAAAGCGCAGCAATTTTATTTAGCGCAATCAAATGAAGCAAAACACCAAAAAGTACTTAGCCTTGAGGATGTTGTATTAGTACACGGCACACAAAAGCCGCTTAATTTTCAGGTGTTCAGTGATGATAAAATTTATTTAGCGGGCGCTAATGGTACTGGTAAATCAACCTTACTTAAAACTCTGACATACGACATACCAGTAAAAGCAGGGCAGTTACATTGCAATAAAGTACTCTATTATTTAGACCAACATTTTACATTAATAAACAACGAGCTAACCCTGCTTGAAAACGTGATGACTTACTGTAAAAGCCTAGATGAGAGCACCACGCGTACTCTACTTGCTAGTATCGGCTTTAGAAAAGACGCTGTTTTTAAACATGCCGCACTTTTAAGTGGTGGAGAGAAAATGAAGCTCGCCATGTGTATCGTCAGCAATATAGAAAGCACCGCATTTTTGTTACTCGATGAGCCCGATAATCATCTAGACCTTGAGTCAAAACTGCTCTTGGCTCAGTCATTACAGGGCTTTAAAGGTGGGTTTATACTCGTAAGCCATGATAAATACTTTGTAGAAAGCATCGGCTGTACTAGGCAAATTGGTTTATAAAATAGCCATTTATAAATAAGCGTGCTAGGGTGGTTGTAGGTAAATTACAAGGAATGACTATGAATTTTACAGCTACTTACCGAATTTTTACTGCTTTATTCATGCTGATAGTAACCATAGGCTTAGGCATGACGCTGACTGATTTTACCTCGCTGATCTACGTGATCGTCCCATTATTACTAATGCTAGGCAGCTCATTTATGCCATTCTTTAAAAAGCGAAAACTGCGTTTAATACTGTTTGCTGCCCCAATTGTTATTCTTTACTGCTTTGGTTTTTATCCTTGGCTTACAAATTACCAAGAAGTCGCTGTTTCATCATCTACCTCAACCCTCGATTTTATCATCATCCCAGTTTGGGCTACTTTATATGGCGCTGGATTTGTAGTGCTGCATGAAATTGGGCTAGGTGTTACTAGGGCGTTTAATTGGGGGAGGTAAATAACCATACAACACTTCAATCGCGTTATTGGCTTTGTTTAAATGAATTTGGCTATTCTATTGGGTACTAACTTAAAGTTAGAGCTTTTAGGGCGTTTGGGTAAGGGGAGTGGGACTGTCATCGTTACCAGGCTTTAAGTAAAACACTGGTAACGAGTATAAAATTTAGGGGATTAGCTTTCGGCTGGAAAGGGGTTTACATATTTAAATTAGTCCACTGTTTTTTAGTTCAGTGTGAAGTTCTGGTGACAACGCGTTTAACCAAGAAACTTCCTTTAACTGCCTACATGTTAAACCAGCTATTACTTGAAAAACAAGTTTGGCTGATTCTTGATCTTCTTTATTTTTTTCATCTTTGGATAATTGATAATACACCTCTAAAAACATTAACCAAGTAAAAATAGTTAGACGTTGAAATATGATAATCTCAAGTGTTTCTCGATGAATGTTCATTTCTTGCTTTTGGAAAAGTAATGCTATAGCTTTTATTTTTGCTCTAAATTTATAAGTGTTTTTAAGTAGTAATTTTTCATAACTAATGTGATGAGAGTCTTTTTTGACTTCTTGTCCAGTTTTAAGTTCTTGTCTTTTCTTTCTAGCTTGATCATTCATTTTGAGAAAATATTTAGATAAAAATTCGGAAAAAGGCATTTGTTGCTCATCATCGGTTAAGTCCTTTCTCTGTTTTTTGATGTCAGTTATTAATTTATAATCTTTTTTATCGCGCACTAAGATGACTTCTTTATCTAAAAGAGGGTCAACTGAGTCTATCACTTCAAACAATGCCTCTTTAAAAACACTAAAGTTTTGAGTATCAGACTGCTCTTTGAGAACTTCTTTTGTGGCTTTTAGTTCGCGTTTCTGAACACTCAGAGCTTCATGTGAACTCCGCCAAGTTTGAAATAAAAGTAATACTGAAGTTAGCAATAGAATGGGGGATAGTGCATTATTAAAAAAAGTTGCGTATTGTACCCATTTATCCATAGGCCAAAGATAATAAAAACCAAACCGTTTAGAAAAATTAATCGATAAAATCAAACACCCTAAGAAGCAAAATATTACTACTGAACCAACTGAAATACCTCTAGATATTTTTATCATAAATCTTCCTACTCCTACTTTATCCCTTTAAATTTAAATGCTTTTATGTGTGTTATCTAGAAAGTCATACTTTGTATACATCTCTTCCAGAATTCCATGTGATGCAAAAATCTTATTGAAAGTTGATAGTTGATTTAGTAATGCTTTCTTTTTAATTGGATTTGTTGAAACTTTCTTTAATTGTATGAAAATTTTAAGTACTAGATACACTACAACCTCTAAACTTAGTCTACAGATGACTATTTGACTTAGTAGTCTAAATCTTTTATCAGAGAGCTCAGAACTTAAACTTTCTGTAATTGCAAAAGAGACACTATTTATGTAGTCACTTAATCCACTATCTTCCAGATAAAAATTTGACAATAAAATGTGGCCATATAAACCACATTCAAGATTATGCTTACTGTAGTCTTTGATAGAGTTGTTTGCAATTAGGGTACATATTAGACTTTGCAGAGTAATATTTCCTATGCCGGTACTATCTTTTAGGAAGTTGTATAACTCATTCTCATTAAATTCGGTCTTATTAGTATTGAAAAGAGTCTTAAAGTTATTTTTTTCAATAGCAGTAAAGCCTGAATGCATTTTCGAGGCGGCACATTGATTTAAAGTAAACTCAGTCGGGTCTGCCGGTGTATCAATTGTTTCAAAGAAATCATCAAGAATAATTTTCAAAGTATCTCTGGTGGATTGGAAGTTAAGTTGCTCTTTTGTCTCAAATAATTCCTTCTTACTTGTCTGCCAGGTTAGCCAAAGTAGTATTACACTGCCAAGCAGAAGTAGTGGAGATAAGAAACCATTTACAATAGAGGCTGTATTAACCCAGTCGTTTAGCGTTTCCTTTGGGGTTCTATTTAATTTGTTCCAGGTGAACTCAGGAAAATCTAGTGTAAATTGGTAAAAAACATATAAAACAAATAATAACAATAAGATTAATAAAACATAACCAATGACGGCTTTATTGCTTTTTGAGCTCCCAGCTGTTTGATGAGACATTCACATTCCCTCGTATAAAAATTCCTTTTTACACGAATCTCAATCACTTAACAACTAAGCAGCTCCGCGTATTGAGCGAATAATTGCACCATTACTTTGAATGTTCGCTACAACAACACCAACCACTTCACGCGCAATGTCTTGGCCAATAGTGAGCTTTGTCAGTTAGTTTTGTAATGAGCCATAGAGTAGGGCATGACAGACGATGCAAACTCAATAAACATGCTTTTCATTGTCATTGTACAAATTGGTGGTGCATTCGCCACCGTTGCAGCAGTTAAAACAGACATTATTACTTGGATAAAGCGTGTAATTGAAAAACACGGTGAAGATAAAACGAAACTACAGTATAAAGTGATTAAAAAGATAGTTTGAGTAGACTTTGATTTGGAAATAACATTAAGTTAAATTGAAAGCTCAGGATAAGGAAAAACAGTACACTAAGGATAGTTTTGAATAAAGTCATAATTTTTCTCTTTTTATTGCCCCTCGCTATTATCTCTTTTGGTGCTTCAGCAAACGCAGGACTACCTATGATTATGCTTGCAGTGCCTGTGTATTCGATCTCTTTGTTACCAATAATTGCTATTGAAGCAATATATCTTCAAAAGAGTTTAGATTTAACTAAAGGACTATCGATAAAAACAGCATTTGTTTCAAACTTAGTATCTACAATTGTTGGGGTTCCTTTAACTTGGGTTATTCTTGTTTTAATACAAATGCTGACAGGTGGTGGCGGAGCGTATGGCGTAGATACATTTGTCGGCAAAATGTTAGCAGTAACGTGGCAAGCACCTTGGTTAATCCCTTATGAATCTGATTTACATTGGATGATTTTATTTGCGGGGTTATTCCTACTTATTCCATTTTATTTTGTATCATGGTGGTCTGAATTTTTAGTTTCAAAGAAAATGCTTGCAGATACAGTGCTTAGTAAAAATGACATTAAGACTAAAGTAAGGAATGCAAACCTAATAACATATAGTTTGTTGGCGTTTTGGCCAATTGGCTGGTACGTAGCTGGCTACGGATTAAAGTAACTAACAATTTATGAAAGTCTAAAATTAATAAATCATTTTTATATTCAGAAGTAGCGAATTCTTACAGAGCAGTTGTTCACTCATTTTGATTAAGTCATTACCAATGATTTTCAGCGTTTCACTGGCTTCAACTAAATCATAAAGGTGTTCAATTTGAGCTTGTAGGGCATCTACGTGGCTTTCGTTATAACGAACAGTTTGTTGTAGAAATCAATCATAGTTAATGAACTCAAAGCCATAACGGATACAGGCAGTGAAACCAAAATTGCTTTTATATTTTTGTGAAGCCGTGCAAGAAAGGCATTTCAAATCTAGGACTATAAAAAGTCATCGTTGTAGTCTTATTGGAATGAAGTAAGTTTGGTGAAAACTTACAAAGTAAAAATGTGGATTTCATAAAAAGCTATAAAACCGTGAAAACCCAAATTAAGCAAAAAAGGAACTAAAAAAACTTAAAATCTAACGACTAATGAGGCTGCTAATCTACATAAATATGCTATTTAACATAATATAAATTATAGGTAGTAAAGTATCTATATATAGCTATACCTATTCTCTGTGTATATTAAGTCCAATACTAGACGGTATCGGACATTAAGGTGGTGTTTTATCATATTATTCATTTTATTAGTGCTTGTTTCTTGAGCTTAGTTATCTCATGACTTATATTAAAACTATCAACTTGAGATGTAACGATAAGATGTAAACGATATGGAATTTGTGAAGCCGTTAGAACCTATTCTGATAATCGATGATATGCAAGATATCCGCGACTATCTAAATCAAATTTTAACTGGTCTTGGTTTTGACGATATTTTAGAAAGTCGAGATTTTGAATCAGCTAAAACCGTAATTGAAGAAAAGTCGCCTAACGTAATCTTTCTTGATATTGAACTACCTAACACTGACGGTACACAAATTCTTGAATACTTAAATGACCACCATCCTCATACGCACGTTGTTATGTGCTCTGGTCATAATAGTCTTGAGAATGTGCAAAACACCTGGGAATTAGGTGCTAAAGGTTTTATCGCTAAACCATTCAACGCAAAAAAAGTCGACTCAGTTATGAAACGTCTAGAATTGATGGAAACCATAACAAATTAAGTAGTTTATGAATTCGACAATCCAACTCATTATCGATGACCTATCAACGGTCATTTTTGGTAAGCAACAACAAATCAAACTCGCCCTTACGTGTTTATTTAGTGAAGGCCACCTGTTAATTGAAGATTTACCAGGTATGGGCAAAACCACTTTATCTCATGCACTTGCCGCAGTTCTTGGCTTGTCATATCAACGTATTCAATTTACTAGCGATTTATTGCCTTCTGATATTCTTGGTACAAACATCTTTGATGCTAAAAAACATAGTTTTTCATTTCATCAAGGCCCAGTATTTAGCCAAGTTGTTTTAGGTGATGAAATTAACCGTGCGGGTCCTAAAACACAAAGTGCACTGTTAGAAGCAATGGAAGAAAAACAAGTGACGGTCGATTCGGTTAAACACGCCCTACCATCACCATTTTTTGTAATTGCTACGCAAAATCCTGTACATCAATCTGGTACTTATCCGTTACCTGAGTCGCAATTAGACCGCTTTTTTATGCGTATTAGTTTAGGTTTTCCTGATAAACACGCTGAGAAAAACCTCATTTTAGGCTTAAACAATCGTAATTATGATGACTTACCTGTGCGCATTAACCCTGAGCAACTTGCTGTTATTCAAAAAGAAATAAACACTGTAACGATAAGCAACGCGGTGGTTGATTATATTCTTGAGCTCGTTGCGTTTACTCGCCAAGATAACCATTTTGTAAACCCATTATCACCAAGAGCGAGCATTGCGCTTGCCCGAGCTGCAAAGTCATGGGCGTATATTGAAGGTCGTGATTTTGTAATGCCTGAAGATGTACAAGCGGTTTTTCCAAGTGTGACTGATCACAGGCTTGGCTTAAATGCTGGTGACAGCGGCTATGCACTTAAACATGTGCCCGTAAGCTTATAAAACATGTTTAAGCGCCCTGCTTTTGTTAATCAATTTCGTCAGTCAGTTTTTAATAAGTTATTAAAAAACAAGCATAAAACTAACGAAATTGAGCTTCAGCATAAAACAATTTATGTATTACCCTCAAAACTTGGTGGGCAGTTTTTACTAATTGCCTTACTGAACTTTGTGATGGGCATTAACTATCAAAACAACTTGATTTTAGCCATGGCGTATTTAATGGTGGTTGTTTTAGTATTTGCGATACTCACCGGCTATAAAAATGTGCGAGGTTTGTCGGTTAAATACCAATCAGTTAATGAAAGTTATGCGCCAAAAGCCCCTTTTGCGCGTTTTCAAATTCACGCACGATCATACTGTGAGCTTATAAAACTGGTTAATGACAACCTTGAATCTGAAACTGTATCACTGCAAAACAATGAGAAAAAGACCGTTGAAATAGCGCTTAAATGTAGTGAACGTGGTGCTTATGGCTTTGATAGAATTAAAATCATTAGCCACTTTCCATTTGGTTTAGTGTCTGTGTGGAGTTACATTGAACCAACCGAAACCGTGTATGTTTACCCACAACCTATCACCGCTGAAAAGCTTGATACTCAGCTCCATGACAATGACGAACACGACGGTGATAACGCTCAAGTTAAAGCGGGTAATGATAACTTTTATCAACTTACCCCTTTCGTACAAGGTACAGCACTTAATAAGGTATCGTGGAAACACTTCGCTAAAACTCAGCAACTATTAACGAAAGAATTTACCAGTGATGCATCACAGGAATTAGCGCTTAATTTCAATATGTTAAGTGGCAATAATGAGCACAGATTAAGCCAGTTATGTTTTTTAGTTAATCAATTAACTGACCAACACATGGCGTTTTCGTTAACCTTACCCAATAAACACATTGCAAAAGGCCAAGGGATCAATCATCAAACAACCTGCTTGCAAGCATTAGCGGAGTCTTAACTATGAATACGCCGCTTATAAATACTGTTTTATCACTGCTGTTTATTGTTACCAGTGGCTTTTTGTTTACTGAAGTAGCGACTCCATTCTTAGCCATATTGGCAGGCCTGAGTTTTTTAAACCTGTTTTTAGGTAAGTTTTATAAAAAACTAAATGGATTGCTGGCGAATATTTTGGCTGCGGTTTGCTTAGTTGCCTTATTTGTTCTGGTTGGTGTGGGCGATACGGTCAAGTTATTTGTCTCGATGATGCTACTTGCTAGTAGCTTTAAATTGCTTCAAGCGAAAATCGTTAAACAGTATCAAACCGTGTGTTTACTGGTGTTTTTTAACCTTTCAACGGTGTATTTGTTCCATCAAGGCTTGTTCGAAACCTTGGTGGTGAGTGTACTTTATATTGTTAACTTTGCTGTACTTGGCTATTTAACTAGCCCACAAAGCTTTAAGGCTGCTAACAAACAAAGTTTTAAAACCATATTATTGGCCTTACCCATAGCAGCATTTTTGATTTTATTTTTACCTAAGCTACCCGCATTTTGGCAGCTACCGGGGCCAAAACTTGCTAAAACGGGGTTATCAGAGCAGGTTACCCCCTTTTCGATTGCGAAATTAGCAGAGTCAGATGACTTAGTTTTTCGGGTAGAACAACAGCCAGAGCAAGCTTTACAAGCACCCTATTACTGGCGCAGCCTTATTCATGATGAGTTTAATGGCAGTGAATGGTTAATATCGGACATTTTGAAATCGCAACAATATAACCCAATTCGCCGTACTATTACTCAAAGTAATGGTGTTAATTATCAGGTTATTGCAGAGCCTTCATCTTCTAATTGGCTTTTTGCAGTTGGCTTTGCGCAAAGTGATAATTCTGATGTGCACTCAACCTACAATGGTTTGTTAAAACGCAAAGGTAACTTAAACAAAAACATTAAATACGCGGTAACGAGTAGTGAGGCTATGCTGAGTCTAAATGACTTTGAGAAACGCTTATATACCCGCTTACCGAAAACAACTAATCCACAAACAACGGCACTGGCAAACCAGTTGGCTGCTGAGCATGAAAATGCGCAAGCTTACTTTAACGCACTACTTGATTACTTTAATCAGCAGCAGTTTGCTTACACATTAACACCTACACCCATGTATGGTGATAATACGTTAGACCAGTTTGTGTTTGATACCAAACGTGGCTTTTGTGGCCACTATGCCAGCACCGCTGCATTTATGTTTCGTGTTGCCGGTTACCCTGCCCGTGTTGTGTCGGGTTATTTAGGCGGAGAACAAACTAAAGCCGCTACGCTTAACATTTACCAATATGATGCCCATGCTTGGGTCGAAGTGTTCTTTGATGAAAAGTGGCATATTTTTGATGCTACCTCTGTTGTTGCCCCGGAGCGTTTAAACGGTTCGTTATCACAACTGGGGGATTTAAACGATAGCTTTAACGACAATCTTAACTTTGGCCTAAAGCGCTGGAGTCATTTTAAAGCAATAAACTGGCTGCGAATTCACCTTGAAGAGCTCGACTATAAATGGACTAACTGGGTGCTTACGTTTGACCAAGAATCACAACAAAGTTTATTTGATTCTCTGTTTGGCAATAAGTCAGCATGGCTAACACCTTTAATTGTGTTAGGTACATTATTACTGAGCTTTACTGGCTATTTCTTATATAACAAACGCCCTATTCGAAGTAGAGAGCCGCTGGTTGATGACATCACTAAGCTTTATCTGTGGGCAAAAAAGCAAGGCATTGAGCTAGTTGATACCAACACACCACTACAAAATATTGCTTTAATTAAACAGCAAAAGCCTAGTACAGAGGCATATTTAAGTGAGTTTGAGCAAATAATCATCGAAGTACGTTATCAACAGCAATCATATAACCAAAATCGCAAAAACCGCGTACGAGTTCTGTTAAACTCTCTCAAAACAGCCAAATAGAGAACAATATGAATGCAGTAATTGTCGGCGTTATGTTGATGCTGATCCTGACACTTTGTCGAATTAATGTCATTGTGGCGATGACGGTAAGCGCAATTGTTGCGGGTTTGACCGCAGGCCTTGGTTTATCACAAACCGTTAATGCATTTAATGATGGCTTATCGGGCGGCGCTGAAATAGCACTTAGCTATGCGATGTTAGGTGCATTTGCGGTGGCTATTTCTAAGTCGGGTTTAACACGTATTTTAGCGTCTAAGTTACTAAAGCAAGTAAACGAGAATAGCCATAAAGGCGAAACAACGCTTAGTTATCTTATATTGAGTATTATTTTGCTGTGTGCGATCTCGTCGCAAAATTTGATACCCGTACATATCGCTTTTATCCCAATTCTCATTCCGCCATTACTTGTGGTGTTTAACAAGTTACGCCTTGATAGACGTGCCATTGCGTGTATCTTAACCTTCGGCTTAGCCACCTCTTACATGGTGCTACCTTATGGTTTTGGTGGCATTTACTTATACTCGATACTACACAAAAACCTCACTGAAAATGGCTTAGAGATTATTAATACTCAAGTGCCGATGGCAATGATCATTCCAGCCATTGGGATGTTATTTGGTTTATTGGTTGCGGTGTTTATATCTTATCGGAAACGCCGTAGTTATGAGTCTCACAGTCTGACAGAACAACAGCAAGAGGTTGTCATTGAGCAGCCTAAAAAGGTGTTAGCAGTGGGCATTACCGCCGTACTTTGTTCATTAGTGGCACAAAATATTAGTGGCTCTATGATCCTAGGTGGTCTTGTTGGGGTAGCTATATTTACCTTATTCGGTGTTGTAAAGCTTGAGCAAAATGGCGATGTATTTAGCAAAGGCATTGCTATGATGGCGATGATTGGCTTTATTATGATTTCTGCGCAAGGCTTTGC
>Ga0213839_1001185_pt1 | contig 18165 bp, 16 predicted proteins | sample SWPATP21_FD_160075 | JGI IMG/M metagenome (GOLD analysis project Ga0213839, IMG submission 160075) | Coastal seawater microbial communities from Marineland, Florida, United States - SWPA TP2 #1 | ecosystem: Environmental > Aquatic > Marine > Coastal | place: USA: Florida | collected 2016-08-14
GGCTGTGACAATGAGTAAAATGCTTTCATGACGACCCCTTCGGGCAGCGCCTGTGTATCATTTATACTGTGTTGACTGTTTTTGATTTAGCCCACTAGACCTGCAAACAGTCGCCTTGTCTAAATGACACACAGACTGCTGCAAAAGTGTACAGCAAAGATCAACAGCCCCTAGTCATATTGTTGTAATTCATGACCATAAATTCATAACAAGTACAGCCAGCAGGCCGAACCTACGCTGTATGGGTTGAATGTCCGTTGTTTGTCTATGTGCGCCAATCAACCTGACTGCCATACTTATGTTTCCTATTAATCAGGAGACAACTCATGGCAATTCAAATCCATACACCTTGGAACAAAGATCGCATTATCGGGCAGAAAAAGCCTCTCCAGATATCACATATATGGGGTATCCGAATTCGTTTAGAGCTTGAAGGTCGGACGCGTGATCTCGCACTGTTCAATCTTGGTCTTGATAGCAAGCTGCGAGGTTGTGACCTCGTTAAACTCAAAGTCTCAGATGTCGTTTGCGGACGTTCAGTGCTGAGGCGCACGCATGTCGTTCAGCAAAAAACAGGTAGTCCTGTCCAATTTGAGATAACACCGAACACTGGAGAATCGATTTTGGCTTGGGTAAAGAAAGCCGGATTAAAAGCATCTGACTATCTTTTTAAGTCTCGTTTACATGGTGTTGCGCACATCAACTAGACAATATAATAGCATTATTCACGGATGGATTGAAAAACTTGGACTAGATACATCGCTCTACAGTACCCACTCAATGCGCAGAACCAAACCCTATCTGATCTATAAGAAGACTAAAAACCTTCGGGTAGTGCAACTCTTGCTTGGCCACAAGAAGTTAGAAAGCACTGTTCGTTACTTGGGCATCGAGGTGGACGACGCTTTAGAAATATCGGAATCTATTGAGGTTTAGGCTGTACGGGGCTGCATGTGCAGCCCCTCTGTACGTGAAGCAGACCTTGGGGTAATAAAAAACAAGCCCCCCATGCGCTCTCGCCTCATATGATGTTCTTGTTCATCAGCTCGCAGATTTATGAAATGCATCCGTACATTTCACCAAAAGCTGTTCAAATTAGTACTCTACCAATTTGTGCTAGCGGCTCAGATTATCTCTCACGATTTAGCCCTTGCCATTCACTAGTAGTTAGCGTTGAATAACAAAGTGTTAAATAACGGTCATCTTACTACAGAGAACTTCATCGGGGTTTAAGGCAAAATGGAGAGAGCAATGGGGTTCTTAGAAATATTTGTTACATCTCTTGGTGGAACAGCAACCGCAGTTGCGGTACTCGGATATTTAGGAAAGGGACTGCTAGATAATAGATTTAAAAAAGACCTTGAAGATCACAAATTACTAATTAAAGAAGCTTCATCGATAAAAACCACAGTTAGTAGATATTCACGAGTAATAATGATTACAGCTGAGGACGCTCAAGATAGGCTGTGGCACTTGTGTGAACGGCAAGCGAAATCGAACAATAAAGTACTTGAAGCACAAGAGGGGTCAAAACCGATGTATGGGTCATGGTCCATGACCAAGCAACATTATCTACTCGGAACGATGTACTTTATTTCCAGATATTTGTGCTGGGTGGAAATTCTTAAAGAAAGGGTGAGACTTCTAGAATTCAATGACGATGAAAAGACAAAGCTGTTTTACTATCACCTGAAAAGGGTTGAGAGGATGATAGCAGAGACGTCTCTTCAGGAATATTCGGAGAATAGAATCTCTACTGATAAACCAGTTTTTCAATTAATGCAATCTGAGATTGGCTATTATCTAATGAAGGAAGATAGTGGCGAAATGCGCTTTATTGGATTTCCAGATTTCAAAAATAATTACGATGATCTCAAGGTGGCTTCAGACGCAATTTCGCGCTTAGAAGAACTATTATACGATTCTATGTCGAGTGCGAAGAGCAATTTTTGCCTAACAAGATTGAAGCTTTTGGGAAATGCGCTAATGGATTTAGTAAAATTTTTGCATGATCATAACCAGCTGGAGGAAGCTGAAGGCATGGAGAAGCTAGCAATACAAGATTTTAATATCGATAAGTATCATGAAAAATGGCCCGTCACGCCTAACAAGGAAATGCAGCTGACCGCTTTTGGCGGCGGCTGATTACGGAGTTGATGTCCGCTTTTGACCCAGGCTGTGTGAAAACTCTGATCACTTTTCGGTCTAAAGAGCCGCTCTTTATGATCAAGAAATCTAATTCCCTTGGTATTTAATTGATATAATAATCAGAATGTTAATGAACATTGATGGCTGATTATGACGAACCATATTAAAGGACAATGTCGTACTCAAGCGACTCTCTTCCCAGAGGTCCTGGATGACTTTGTCGGTGAAGATAATCCCGTTCGTATTGTTGATGCTTTCGTCAATGAACTTGATTTACAAGAATTAGGTTTTGAGCGTGTTCAGGCTAAATCAACGGGTCGCCCCGGCTACCATCCAGCCATTTTATTGAAGCTTTATATTTACGGTTATCTCAACCGTATTCAATCCTCTCGTCGACTGGAAACAGAAGCCAACCGTAATCTTGAACTCATGTGGTTATTGGAGCGGTTAGCGCCGGACTTTAAAACTATCGCTGATTTCCGACGTGATAACGGTGATGGAATCAAGTTGGCTTGCCGACATTTTGTCATCTTATGTCGAGAGCTGAATATGTTCAGTGAGGGCGTTGTCGCTATTGATGGTAGTAAATTCAAAGCCGTAAACAGTAAAACGAATAACTATACGTCTAAAAAGGCCAATGACCTGATTACTCGCGTTGAGGCGAAAATTTCTAAATATCTGTTGGAGCTTGACGAAGTAGACCGCAAAGAAGTTCCAGATAATCGAGTAAAAATGGTGAAGGATAAACTGGCCTGGTTTAAGAAAAGGCTAGGTGAATTACAGGAAATGAAGCGGGTAGTAGAAGCGCACCCAGACAAACAGGTATCACTAACCGATCCAGATGCCAGATTGCTTAAAACCAGAAATATGGAACGCCAGGTTTGCTATAACATCCAAAGCGCGGTTGATACTAAGCATCATCTTATTGTTTGTCATGATGTTACAAATACTAACGACCGTGGCGAGCTAGCAAGGATGACCAAACTCACGCAAGAAATGTTAAATAGAAAAGATATTACTTCTCTGGCAGATAAAGGGTATTACAGCCGTCAGGATATCAAAGCGACACTGGACCTTGGCGCTGAAACTTTAGTTCGTAAAACAGACACATCTGGCTCGGAAAGGAAGGGGATCTTTAATCGCTCAAAATTCAAATATGTCCCTACTAAAGATATTTACATCTGTCCTGCTGGCGAAGAAATGATAAATAGAACGAGAACCGTCGAAGACGGTTTGGAGTTAGATGTCTACTTCAATCATAACGCGTGTAAGGAGTGCAAAATTCGAAACCAATGCACAACTTCAAAACGTGAGCCAAGACGAATGAGACGTTGGATTCATGAGGCAGAAGCTGAGGCCATGCTAGAGCGCCTCGCAAATGCACCGCAAACGCCTGTGATCCGAAAACAGACTGTTGAGCACCCCTTTGGGACGATAAAAATGTGGATGGGTGCAACTCATTTTCTGACAAGACGATTCAAAAACGTCAGTACCGAGATGAGTCTTCATGTTCTTGCCTACAACATGAAACGAATGATGGCAATTATGGGCGTTCAGGCACTAACAAAAGCCATCAGAGAAGGATAACCCCTGACAATCTGACTCGTCTCCGATAAATTCAGGTGCTGTAGAAAATCGCGATCGAAATCTTCTTCGAAGATTTCAAAATATGGATATTCATCGCCTGCGACAAGAAAGTGTGTTTTCACACAGCCTGGACCAATAAGAGACTATTTGGGTAATGAGCGTATCTCTCAATCCAAACGCTATTTTAGTTAATAGCGAGCCTTCAGGTTTGATTTCTGATTTCGATTGGTATGGCACGTTCACTACTGGTTTTGTCGCGCCTGGCGGCGTTTTTCTTTTCTCAACTGCCAGGCTTTGCGAACCGAGAAGCGCCACAACCAGTTCAGCGTATAGTATCCGGTTAAACCAAACACCACCGAACAGATCCCGCAGCCAAGTAAGAAAGACGGTCCGATCGTCGACAGCGAGCTAACAACCCAGTCCCAGGTGGGCTCAAAATGAAAGGCTTCAGACTTGGTCCCAAGGACAGTAGAGCCTACCAGATAGGCACCGTAGAATATAGGAGGCATGGTAAAGGGATTAGTGATCCAGACTGTCGCTACAGACAGTGGCAGGTTAACCCGACAGGGAATAGCGGTGGCCGCTGATAACCACATTTGAAAAGGCACTGGCCAGAACGCAAAGAACAATCCGATACCAAATGCGCCGGAAGCAGATTTTCGGTTCAGATGCCATAAATTGGGCTCATGAAGAATGCTGCCGAAGATTTTTAAGGCCCGATTTTGCTTTATCGAATGCGGATCAGGCAAATAGCGTTTTATAAACTTCTTTGGCATATATCTAACAATCTTTTCTCAAACAGAGTCTCTGGTGAATACAAGCATGCTAACAACTGCGGCGACGGCTTTTAGCGGTGCAGTGATTTCAGGTCGCTGGTGGTCAGAACTACCTCACAGCGGCTTGCCGTTGTTACTGGCATTTATATCACTGTCAGCCACGGCGTTAGTTATAGCTGGGTATTGTAACGCAAAACGATGGCAAAAACCGTTACGCTTTGCCTGGGTTGCGATGACGACTGCAACTGCTGGCCTTTTTGTGGCAACGAGTTTAGGGCAATCATACCTCAAGTGGCAACAGCTTGGTGGTGAAATTCAACAAGATGTCATAATTGAGGGACGAGTTGTTAGCTATCAGCGCTTTGCTGATTACGACAAGCTAATCCTGACCGGTAACATTGTGGATCAGCATGTCTGGGATAAGCAGTGGGCGATACAGTTACATTATTACCGGCCGCAGGCAGCGTTCACTTCCGGCCAGCGTATCCGCACTGCTGCCAGAATCAAACCGGCCCGGGCCATTGCCAATCCTGCGGGCTTTGATATGCAGCGTTGGTTTGTAAGTCAACGGGTAGTCAAAACCGGTTACGTGCAGGGTCATCGCGTTGCACTGATTGAGCCTGATACCTCTACCCGTAATCGCTTAAAATCCAGATTGACCTCATTACACCTGCCGGGAGAGAAATGGCTGCTGGCCTTATTATTCGGTGAGCGCCAGGAATTTACTAAATCAGACTGGCAACTGTTACAGCAAACAGGCACTGCTCATCTGTTTGCTATCTCTGGCTTGCATCTTATGATTGTGGCAGGCGCAATCCTGATTATTTTTAGAGGCTGTATTGCGGTGTCTGCGATGTCGACTTTAACTTTACCGAAAAGTCTGTATCTAACTGCTTTCATTCTCGTACTCGCTACCTGTGGATTTTATGCCTACCTGGCTGACTGGCAAACCGCCGTTTTGCGAGCTTATTGTGCGCTGCTGCTCTTCGCGGTTTTGCATTTGCTTAAATTCCGCTTGTCAAGACTAACACTGGTATTACTCACATTGACTGCGAGCATTGTGCTGGACCCCATGGCAGTTTACGGCGCGGCTTTATATCTGAGTGTTGGTGCGGTGGCCATAATAATCTGGTTTCACTGGTGGTGGGAAAATTCATCCCGCGGTGGTAATTGGATTAAAGGAGTGGTGTTGCTACAGCTCATGCTGAGCGTACTTATGGCGCCGTTAGTGGGCGCGCTGCTGGGGCAGGTTAGTCTGATTTCACCGCTGATTAATCTACTCATTGTGCCGGTAATGTCGTTACTGGTGATCCCATTGTGTCTGCTGGGGTTGTTAATGCTTATCGTTTTGCCGGTTGATCATCCCATCACTGCATTGGTGTTGCAGGGTTGCGGCAAGGTGCTCGAATGGCTGATGCAGCAGCTTGAGCAAGTGGCCAGTTTTATGGGTGACTATGCGGCATTCCCGATATTTTCTTCTGGTTTGTTGTTGGCCAGCGTGATAGCGCTGCTACTTATTTTAGCCCCGCCTTTTAAAGGGCGTTTACTATTGTTGAGCGTTACGTTATTGGCTTGTTCTGGCGGATACCTGCCGGTAGCTGGGAAGGCGAACGATTGGCAGGTACATATCTTTGATGTGGGGCAGGGCAATGCCACACTTATCAGCCGCAACAGTAAGGCGATTTTATTTGATACCGGCGCAGCCTTTGCATCAGGATTCAACTTTGTAGAATCGGTTATTCGCCCTTTTCTGCAAACCCAAAGCCTCGAACTAGAACGGGTATTTATCAGTCACTTTGATAATGATCATGCTGGTGGATTAGATTTTATTCGCACAGCGTATCCAGAACTCACCGCTGTCACTCCAAGGGATAATTGCCATGCAGGTGGTGGCTGGCATTGGCAAGGCTTAAACGTGCAGGCTTTGTGGCCCTTACCTGATTCTAAAAAGGACTGGTCTGAGAACGATGGCTCCTGCGTGATCAAAATATCGGATGGCCGCTTCAGCATGTTACTGCCGGGCGATATTGAGCAAAAGGCAGAGCAGGTATTGTTGAGCTTACCTGAAGTCAGTCAGGGACTGACCTCAAACATCATACTGGCGCCGCATCATGGCAGTAAAACCTCATCATCTATTGCTTTTATCGAACAGGTAAAGCCGCAATTTGTGGTGTTTTCTCAGGGCTGGCTTAATCGCTGGGGCTTTCCTCACCAACAGGTTGCTGAGCGTTACCGGAATGTGGGCAGTCAAACATTGCTTGTTAGTGAGAATGGCTATTTGCGCTTTGATATCACTGGTGATGGAATCAGTACCTATGCTTATCGGGAAAGTCCGCATAGTCGCTGGTATCATAAAACGTTTGTAAAGCAGTAAACTGCCCATAAATAAAGACATTCCGTGTAAACGGTTTTGACAACGTGAATCGATTATTTTGGTGTGTCATAGGTATAGCAGGTACAATGGCGCCGATTTTTATAGTAAACAGTGAACTATGCAACAGAATGACACTCAAGCATTGCCGGTAAAACGGTTTTTTAGCTACCTGAAAGCCTACAAACTTGCCTTTATTGTGGCATTTATCGGCATGGTGGGTTACTCGGCACTCGATACCTTTGTGATTTCGCAGGTTCAGCCTGTTATCGACCGGTCACTGAACAACCAGGATTACGGTTATTTGCGCATGGCAGCCTACCTGGTGGTACCGGTGTTTATTCTGCGGGGCATCTTTAACTTTATGGGCAGTTACGCACTGAGCTGGATTGGGGCACAGGTGGTAATGACCATGCGTCAGCAACTGTTCAGTAAATATATTCATCTGCCGGTAAGCTTTCACGACCAGCAGGCTAAGGGCAACCTGATATCTAAAGTCATTTACGATACCGATCAGGTGGCCCGTGCAGCGGGTAAATCACTGGCGATCCTGGTGCGTGAAGGCGCCCTGGTGATAGGGATCCTGGCGTGGATGTTTTATCTGTCCTGGCAGTTATCACTGGTGTTTTTGTTTGTCGGGCCCGTGGTGGCTGTTATCGTGACGTTTGTTACTAAGCGCTTTCGCACGGTCAGCCGCAATATCCAAAAGTCTATGGGTAACCTTACCAGCGCGGTTGAGCAGGTGGTAAAAGGCCATAAAGTGGTATTAATGTTTGGTGGTCAGCAAAAAGAGCAGGACCGCTTTGCTAAAAAGAATAACTCTAATCGCCAGCAGACCATGAAGCTCGCGGTTACGCAAACCCTGAGCGTTTCGAGCATTCAGGTTATCGCTTCTGTAGCCCTGGCGGTGGTACTGTATATCGCCAGTTCCCCGGGTATGCTGGCCGAGCTCACCGCGGGTACCTTTGTGACCATCGTATTTTACATGGTGATGCTGCTTAAACCGCTTAAGCAGCTGACTACGGTTAACAGCGAGTTTCAAAAAGGCATGGCGGCCTGCCAGAGCATCTTTGCTGTGCTGGATGAGAAAATTGAAAAAGACACCGGCGTACTTGATGCCAACGAAGTAAAAGGCAACATACGCTTTAACAACGTAACATTTACTTATCCGGGCAAGCACACTCCGGCGATCGATAGCATGAATCTCGATGCCCCCGCTGGCACCAGTATTGCGCTGGTGGGCCGTTCTGGTAGCGGTAAGTCAACCATGTCGAACTTACTCACCCGTTTCTATTTGCCCGAGCAAGGGCAGATTACCCTGGATAACACCGATATCAACGAATTTAAGCTCACTGAGCTACGCAAGAATATCGCACTGGTATCCCAGCAGGTAACTTTGTTTAACGATACCATCGCCAATAACATTGCCTATGGCGTGGCCGAAAACGTCTCCCGTGAGGCCGTTGAAAAGGCGGCTAAACTGGCTCATGTAATGGAATTTGCAGAGTTGCTCGAAGACGGTCTGGATACCATGATTGGTGAGGATGGCTCTGCGTTGTCTGGCGGCCAGCGCCAGCGCGTGGCTATCGCCAGAGCATTGCTGTTGGATGCGCCGGTGTTAATTCTTGATGAGGCAACCTCGGCGCTGGATACCGAATCAGAGCGGATGATCCAGGATGCCCTGGTGACGCTACAACAGGATCGCACCAGTATTATTATCGCCCACCGGTTATCCACTATCGAAAATGCCGACCAGATCCTGGTTATCGATCAGGGTAAGATTATTGAGCAGGGTAAGCATCAGGACTTACTCAACAAGGGCGGTGCTTATGCACAGTTACACGCGCTGCAGTTTGGGGAGTAGTAATGTCGGCGCTTAACCGCATGTGGTATGAAGGGCGCTGGTATCAATGGTTGTTGTTGCCCTTTACGCTGTTGTTTTTTCTGTTATCGGGGTTACGTCGATTACTGTTCCGACTGGGCGTCAAAAAATCCATAACCCTGCCAGTGCCGGTTATTGTAGTAGGCAATCTTTCCGTGGGCGGTAATGGCAAAACGCCATTGGTAGTGGCGCTGTGCGAAAGACTTCAACAGGCCGGCTACAAAGTCGGTGTGGTAAGTCGGGGTTATGGCGCAAAAACCAGTGAGTTTCCGCATCAGGTCAGGGCAAGCGACTCAGCCCCCCTGGTTGGTGATGAACCTTTACTGATAGCACGGCGCACGGGTGTGCCGGTGGTTATCGATCCCAACCGTCCCCGGGCAGCACAGCAGCTGGTAGCGCAAGGCTGTACAGTGATCATCAGTGACGATGGCTTGCAGCATTACGCATTGGGCCGGGATATTGAGTGTGTGGTGGCCGACAGACGCTTGTTTGGTAATCAACAGTTATTGCCTATGGGGCCGTTACGTGAAGGGCTATGGCGGCTTAACACCATTGATTTTTTAATTTTAAATCAGCCTGGCGAGGCGCTTGAGTTGCCAAAGATCAGCAATATGCCGACACCGATTCAAATGTCCTTGCAGCCCGGCATACTGATTAATGTACTGCGCCCCCAGTTACAGCGAGACCTTGTGGATCTGGAACAGGAAACACACATTACCGCCATGGCAGGTATTGGCGATCCTAGTCGTTTTTTTAATCAGCTAAAAGAGATGGGTGTCAGGCTTGACCATTGCATGGCGCTGGCCGATCATCATGCTATCGGTAAACAGGATATTCCAGACGGTTGTGTGATTATGACCGAAAAAGACGCAGTAAAGGCGGTAGCCCACGCCCATGATAACTGTTGGTATCAGCCGGTGGATGCGGTGCTAGCCGAAGATTTTTATACTCAGCTCATTCAGCGTATTGCACGCTGAACAAAAATAACAAAGGAAACACCATGGCATTTGATAAAAAGTTGCTGGAAATAATAGCCTGCCCAGTGTGCAAAGGAAAATTGATGTACACAGAGAGCAATAATGAGCCTGGCCTGGTATGTCGTTTTGACCGTCTGGTTTATCCGATTAACGATGGTATTCCGGTATTACTGGAAGAGCAGGCCGCGGCCATTTCTCTTGAAGAACTCGAAGCACTGAAAAAAGGATAATCTTGCCCATGGATTTTACGGTTGTCATTCCCGCCCGCTATCAGTCCAGCCGCTTCCCCGGTAAACCGCTGGCGAATATTCAGGGCAAACCCATGGTGCAACACGTGGTAGACAGGGCCAATGAGGCTGGTGCCAGCAAGGTCATTGTTGCTACCGATGATGAACGCATTGCCAGTGTGGCCGCGCAGTTTGCTACCGTGGTGATGACAGCCACCACGCATACATCCGGCACCGAGCGTATTGCCGAAGTGATCCAGACCCAGCAGATTGCCGATGACACCATAATTGTTAATGTGCAGGGCGACGAGCCGTTTGTGCCTGCCGATAATATTCGTCAGGTGGCGGCCAATCTGGCAGCCAATCCGGATATGCAAATGGCAACGCTGTGCACGCCCATTGCTCACGAAGATGATGTATTTAATCCCAACATCGTAAAAGTGGTCTTTTCGGCATCGGGTAAAGCGCTGTATTTTTCCCGCTCAGTGCTACCTTTTGCCCGCGATACTATGATGCAGCCTCCGGTGAGTGCGGATCCCGGCTTGTATTATCGCCATATTGGTTTGTATGCTTATAGCGCAAGCTATGTTAATCAGTACGTGAGCTATGAGCCGTCTGCCTTAGAACAAATCGAGTCGCTCGAACAGTTAAGAGCCTTATGGTATGACGATGCTATTCATATTGAGGAAGCGCTGTCGGAGCCGCCGGTAGGAATAGATACACCGGATGATCTGACTAATCTGCTGGCCAGTCTGGCAGCGGATAACTAACAGCTCATAGCAAGCGTAACGCGCATAAGGAGTCATCATGAATGTTGTTATTACCGGTGCCAATCGTGGCATTGGCCTTGCCTTGGTGAAGCAGTATCTGGCCGGTGGCCACTCGGTTTATGCCTTGTGCCGCAACAGCTCAGATGCGCTGAATGCTACCGGCGCTGAAGTAATCAGTGGTGTGGATGTGAGTGTACCAGACAGTTTACCGCAAGCGTTGGCTTCGTTAAGTGACGTAGATATTGATATTCTGATCAACAATGCTGGTGTGCTGGCTAATGAGGCGATCACTGACTGGCAGCCCAACACCATCGATTATCAGTTCAGAGTGAATGCCATGGGCCCATTACTGGTTACCCAGTGTTTGTTAAAACAGTTGTCATCAGGTAGCAAGGTGGCCCTGATCACCAGTCGAATGGGCTCAATGGCCGACAATGGTTCCGGTGGATACTATGGCTATCGGATGAGCAAGGCGGCGCTTAATGCCGCAGGTGTTTCCCTGGCTAATGATCTCAAAGCCGATGGCATTGCAGTTGGCCTGTTTCATCCCGGATTTGTGCAAACCGAGATGGTCGGCGGTAATGGAGATGTCGACGCCGACACTGCCGCGGCCAGTCTGGTTGCCCGAATTAGCGAACTGACCCTGGCCAATACCGGGCGATTTATTCACGCTAAAGGTGATGAGCTACCCTGGTAACAGGGTTACCGAGGCGGATTACTCCGCCTCATCTTCTGTTTCATCCTGCTCTTCAGACATCACGGCCCACATGTCATGCTCATCGGTATGGATGACTTCAGCCCAGACGTGCTGGCCGGGTTTAACATCATAAACCCCATTTAAGTGCACCACACCATCTACTTCCGGGGCATCAGCATAACAACGACCAACCGCGCCTTCAGCATCCACAGAGTCAATAACTACCTGATATTCCTGTCCGATACGCTGTTTCAGGCGCGCAGCGCTAATTTCGCCCTGCACGGCCATAAAGCGCGCCAAACGCTCCTGTTTAACGTCTTCGTCCACCGGGTCAGGCAGATCGTTAGCCACAGCGCCTTCAACCGGCGAGTAGGCAAAACAACCAACCCGGTCGAGCTGTGCTTCACGCATAAAGTCGAGTAATTCCTCGAACTCTTCTTCCGTTTCGCCCGGAAAACCAACGATAAAGGTGGAGCGAATAATTAGCTGAGGACAGGCTTCGCGCCATTGCTTAATGCGTTCCAGCGTGCGTTCTGAGCTGCCCGGACGCTTCATTAATTTCAGGATGCGCTTGTTGGCGTGTTGGAAGGGGATATCCAGATAGGGCAGAATCTTACCTTCGTTCATCAGTGGGATAAGGTTGTCTACATGAGGGTAGGGGTAAACATAGTGCAGTCTTACCCACATGCCCATTTCGCCGAGCTTTTCACATAATTGTTGCAGGTGAGTTTTCACCGGCATGCCGTTCCAGAACCCGGTGCGATGCTTCATATCCACACCATAGGCACTGGTGTCCTGCGAAATCACCAGCAATTCGTTAACGCCGGCATTTTTTAAGCGCTGGGCTTCATCAAGAATTTCACCAATAGGGCGGCTCACCAGATCGCCGCGCATGGATGGAATAATGCAGAACGTACAGCGATGGTTACAGCCCTCGGAAATCTTAAGGTAGGCAAAATGACGAGGTGTCAGTTTAATACCGTGATCCGGAATAAGGTGCTCAAACGGATTATGCTCAGGTTTGGGCAGATGATCATGCACCTGATTAACTACTTCCTCATAGGCATGGGGGCCGGTTATCGCCAGTACATTGGGGTGTACTTCCCGAATTTCATCTTCTTTGATGCCTAAACAACCGGTGACAATCACTTTGCCGTTTTCAGCCAGGGCTTCACCAATAGTATCCAGAGACTCTTGCACCGCTGCGTCAATAAAACCACAGGTATTCACGATAACCAGCGCGGCATCATTATAGGTAGGTACCACTTCATAGCCTTCAGTGCGAAGCTGAGTTAGGATTCGTTCTGAATCCACCAGGTTTTTCGGGCAGCCGAGGCTCACAAAACCGATTTTTGCTTTCGCAGTATCAGAACTGGATGTCATTTCTGATTGCTGTTTTAACACCGCTTTAGGTCCTTCCAGTGTGGTGGTTTGTTTCGGGTCAAATTTTTCAACGGTCATAGTGAACTCTGATGGTGTGCGACGGCAGTTTCAAAAGGGCGCAGATTATACCCAAAAAGATTGTTAAGTTCACCCGGCGGGCCAGACGATTAATAAAAATTACCGGTGTTTTGGATAACAATTGGCGTTACAACAGGGATAGATTAAGGACATGCCGTCAATTAGTTAAATCGAGAGCTTAAATGCGGTAACCAGAAGTGGCACTAAAGAGGTTTGATAAACCAGGCAATATTCATTCTTGCCCGTGGTGCGGCTGTGCTAAACTGGCGCAAATGCCAGCCCGGGATATCAGCTCATGCAATCTGCCCGCGGTGTAGTCAGGTTTGCTTTTATCCGGTGAAAGGCCGGGTATTAACGAAGAGTCTTTTTTCTGAATTTTAAAGTCGTTTATGATCCCCTTACCACTTAAACATTACGACGAAGCCGGTACAGTACTGCCGCCGCGATGGTTTTACTGGATGCTGGCGATTGCCTGTCGCGATCTGCTGCTGGTGGCGGCGTTTACCGTTATTCCGGCTGAATCTGACAGACTCTATCGCATTTTCTTTCCGCACAGTGACGTTCTGTGGCTGCAAATTGCCGTAACAATACCTTTTGTGCTGGTGATAGTACTAATGAGCTTCAGGGAACATTTGTGGAAGCGAGGGTATACAGGCTGGCGTTTACTGATAAAACCGCTTTGCACTCTTGGAAGTCTGTGTCAGTTGTTGCTGATTGGCAGCTTTCTGGAGCGCGCCGGCTGGCAGTTTAATGGTTACCTTGGTGCGGTGGCGTTGCTGATGATTGCGTTGATGTATATGGTTAACCGCAGTCATCATCTGGCCATCATGTTACATGACTGGCGTCAACCGCCAGCCAGGGAGCAGGCAGAAGAATAAATTACTGAGTGTTATTTGCCAGTGCCTGATCAAAGTAGGCCTTAACACTTACCTGACTGTCATTAACCAGTCGTTCATAACAAATTCCGGCAAAGGCATAAGAATACTCACCAACATCCAGCACCACATAAGGCGCGCTTTTATCAGACTCGTCATACCGCCAGCTGCCGCCAATCAGGTTGCGCATGACTTCACCAATGTAAGCGCCATAAATATTACACAGCGTGAATACCGCGTTATCTTCCAGGGCCTGATCCTTAAAGCGGTCGATAAACGCCAGCAGCAGGCTATCTATTAGTTCGATGCTTTCAGCGCTGTAGTCTAACTCAATGTTAAACATATCCCGACTGGTACCTACAGCGTCTTTTGCGCTGTCTGCCATCAGTTGTTCTAGTTCGTGTTGTTGCATAATGGCTCTCCTTTTGCGGTATTGTGCGCGAGGCTTGGCGAAATGTCGAGTCGGTAACGTGTTAAATGCCGGTAAGCTTATTGATAAGCCTGGCGGCGGCAAACATACCAAAGGAGGCGGTTACCATCACGGACGCACCAAATCCGGAAGCACAATCAAGGCGGGTGCTGCCATCGGTAAGAGACTTGTTATGACAAACCGAGCCATCGGGCTGTGGGTAGCGAAGTTGTTCAGTGGAATAGATACATTCTATACCAAAGCGACGTTTAGGGTTTTTGGTAAATCCGTAGTTACGGCGTAACTCGTTGCGAAGTTTTGCGGCTAACGGATCCTGAATGGTTTTAGCCAGGTCGGCGCAGGTTATCTGGGTTGGGTCAACCTGACCGCCGGCTCCGCCTACGGTAACCACGGGTAATTTATTGCGTTTGCAGTAATATAAAATACTCGCCTTAGCCTTGATGGAGTCAGTAGCTTCTATCACGCCATCGTAACCACCGGCCAGATGCTCCATAAACGTATCAGGCGTAACAAAATCCTCGATAACATTCACTTTGCACGCCGGGTTAATTTGACTGATACGCTGAGCCATTACCATCACTTTGGCCTGACCAACGGTATCATTTAAAGCATGGATCTGGCGGTTGGTATTGGTAACACAGATGTCATCCAGATCAATCAGGGTTATCTGACCTACACCCGTTCTGGCCAGCGCCTCAGCACTCCACGAGCCAACACCGCCAATGCCAATGACTGCAATATGCAGCCCGGCAATGTGCGTGGTTTGTTGCTCGCCATATAACCGGGCAACACCGCCAAAGCGTTGTGAATCAAACATTTCAGACCCTTTTTGGTTGATGTTAATGATGGGACGGGTACTATCGGGGTGAGTTTAGCATTTTTCAATAGAATACCCATGTCTGAATGTGATTTTGCCATCGTCGGTGCTGGTATTATTGGCGCTGCCGTGGCTTATAAGCTGAGTCAGCGTCAGCCCGGTGCCCGCATCATGCTGTTTGACAAAGAAACGGATTGCGCTGCCCATCAGACCGGGCGTAACTCCGGGGTGATACACGCCGGGGTTTATTATGCGCCAGGCAGCTATAAAGCCCGTTTTTGCCGCGCCGGGCTGGAGCACACCTTTGAATTATGCAGGGAATTTGGTTTGCCCCATGAACAGTGCGGCAAGCTGATTGTGGCAACGAGCGAAAAGGAGCTGCCCGCACTGGAAGACTTATATCAACGCTGCGTACAGAACGAACTCCAGCCACAGCGGCTAACAGCGCCTGAAATAAAGCGTCGTGAACCAGCCATCAATGCAGTGGGTGGTTTTCTTGTCGCGCAAACCGGCATCACTGACTACAAGGCTATCACGGCCTGCCTGTTACAGCAGGCAAGCGCTCGGGGTCAGTGCCAGATCCATTATCAGCATACGCTTGAGAGTATAGAGGGCAGTAACAACGGCGTGTTGTTACGATTTTCCCATCCGCGGGGCGAAACCGCAGTGAAGGCGGCTAAATTAATCAATTGCGCAGGCATTTATAGCGACGAACTGATCCGGATGCAGGGGCTTGAGTGTGACTTTAGAATGCTGCCGTTTAAAGGCGAGTATTACCGTTTAAACCGCAAATACGATGACATCACCCGCCATTTAATTTATCCGGTACCGGATCCGGCGATGCCATTTTTAGGGGTACATTTAACCCGAATGATTGGCGGATACACTACTGTGGGGCCAAATGCGGTACTGACCACAGGCCGGGAAGCTTATAATAGTTTATTCAGCACTGATGCTGAATGGTTGCACCTGTTTGCCCACGGTGATGTGTGGAAATTGCTGTGGCGGTATAAGCGTGCTGCCGTTAAAGAGTTGTATTCGTCCTTGTCTAAAACACATTATGCCAGACTGGTGAGCCGCTATTGCCCCGGCATTTCCGCAGCAGACTTTTTACCTTATCGCGCTGGGATCCGTGCTCAGGCCGTGGATAGCAAAGGTATGCTAATACACGATTTTAAGTTTGTGGAATCTGAACATGCATTACACGTCGGCAATGCGCCATCCCCGGCGGCCACCAGCGCCTTACCCATTGCTGATGAGATAATTAACAGACTGTTCTAAAACATAGAACAATCAATCCAAATGTTCCGTTAAGCCGTTTAGACAGATGTGTGTTCCACTTAGCACGCAATCATTTATCTTAAACGGGAGAGCATCATGGGCTTGTTAATTGACGGCAAATGGCACGACAAATGGTATGACACTGATAACAGCGGCGGTCGGTTTGAGCGTCAGGACTCGTTGTTCAGAAATACCATCGGTGAGGGCAATGAATTTCAGGCAGAAAGTGGCCGCTACCATTTGTACGTCTCTCTGGCCTGCCCGTGGGCACACCGCACGCTGATAATGCGCGAACTTAAATCTCTTAACGCTCATATTGGCGTTTCGGTTGTCAATCCGGAAATGCTCGACAAAGGCTGGAGTTTTTTACCGCATAAGGGCAGTACCGGCGATACGCTCTACGGCCATCAGTTTATGTACGAGATTTATCTACGTCAGCAGGCAGATATTACTACTCGTGTTACGGTACCGGTGCTGTGGGATAAAAAGACCGAAAAAATCGTCAATAACGAATCGGCTGAAATAATCCGCATACTGAATACCAGTTTTAATGACATCACCGGAAATCACACCGATTATTACCCCGACGCTTTACAATCTGAGATAGATGAAGTGAACCAGTGGGTGTACAACGATATCAATAATGGCGTATACAAAGCGGGGTTTGCCACCGAGCAGCGGGTCTATGAAGAGGCGGTTAATGCGTTATTTGCTGCGTTAGATAAGGTGGAAGCGCGCCTGGAAAAACAACCTTTCCTGGTGGGCGCAACGCTGACCGAGGCTGACATTCGTTTATTTACCACGTTAGTGCGATTCGACGCTGTGTATTATGGCCATTTTAAATGTAACCGTAAACAAATCCGTGACTATCCGGCTATGTTTAATTATATGAAGCGCATTTATCGTATGCCGGGCGTGGCCGATACAACGAATATGGAGCATATTAAACGTCACTACTATTACAGTCACACGATGATTAATCCTACTCAGGTCGTTCCAGCAGGGCCCGATTTGTCTTTATGGAAGTAAATAAACAATGACTAACCGAACGATTAAACAACTTGTTAGTGGTATGCCAACCCAGGATGGTGCTGGGGTAAGTTTAACCCGGATTATCGGCCATCGTTTATTACCCAATCTCGATCCGTTTCTGATGCTCGATTTTTTCGGCTCGGATAAACCTGATGAATATATTGCTGGCTTCCCACCGCATCCGCACCGCGGCTTCCAGACGGTAACTTATATGCTGAAAGGGAAAATGCGCCATCGGGATTCTGTGGGCAACGAGGGAATCATTGAAGATGGCGGTATCCAGTGGATGAATGCTGGTAAGGGCATTATTCATGAAGAAATGCCTCAGCAAACCGACGGCCTGCTCAAGGGCTTTCAGCTGTGGGTGAATCTGCCGGCAAAAGATAAGATGTCGGCACCCGGTTATCAGGATATTCAGCCTGACGAGGTAAAAACGGTGTCCGTAGGGCAGGGTATAGAGGCAAAAGTGCTGGCCGGCACACTTAACGGTGTTAGCGGCCCGGTTAATACCGCCAGAGTAAAGCCATTATTTACTGATTTGCACTGGCAGGCAGACGCCTTTGCAACCATACCGGTAGCTACTGGCCACAGCGCCTTTGTTTATTGTTATGAAGGCAGCCTTGACGTTAGCGGCGAGACCATTGCCTGCGGCAAACTGGCAGTATTGAATGACGGTGATGTGCTCGACGTGACTAGCAGCGAAGCCGGCAAGGCGATTTTAGTTGTTGCGGCTCCGATTGGCGAACCCGTGGTTCAGTATGGCCCCTTTGTGATGAATACCCAGGCCGAAATTCAGCAGGCCATCACCGATTATCAGCAAGGTAAATTAACGGC
>Ga0213839_1001187_pt1 | contig 18159 bp, 14 predicted proteins | sample SWPATP21_FD_160075 | JGI IMG/M metagenome (GOLD analysis project Ga0213839, IMG submission 160075) | Coastal seawater microbial communities from Marineland, Florida, United States - SWPA TP2 #1 | ecosystem: Environmental > Aquatic > Marine > Coastal | place: USA: Florida | collected 2016-08-14
GCGCCAGGGCCCGGCCCGCCGCGTCGAGTCGCTCGACCGGCCCCACGGGGGCCCACTGCGCGAGAGCCCGGGTCGCCGTTGGCGCATCCCCCGTGCGATGGGCCCACGCGACCTCCCCCCCCACGTAGCGGCAGCCACCGCCCGCCAGCAGGTCGAGGTGCCGACGCGCGTCGCCGCTGTGGCCCAGCTCCAGCCACGCGTCCGCCGCCGCACGATGGGCCCAGGGAAGCGCGCAGGGAGCCTGCTCGGGCGCGGCGTCGAGGGCGTCGAGGGCGTGGTCGAGCATGGCCCGGTGGTCGCCCTGCCTCCGCGCGTGGTCCACCAGCTGCCGGGCCAGGCCCGGGTCGTCCCGATCGAGACGCTCTGCCCAGCCCATGCCCCGCATCGCCATCGCTTCGTCGCCGAGGCCCTCCGCCACGCGCGCCTGGAGGAACCAGGCGTGGGCCCGCGATGCCGGCACCGATGGGGCCGTCGGGCCCGCCTCCATCGTCGCCGCCTGGGTCGCCTGGACCGCGGGCGGTGACGGGGCGTGGGCGCAGCCGATGGCCAGCACCGGGATCAGAGCTCGCAGGGCAGGCCCTCGGGGGTGAACCAGCGGACCTGCTTGTCGGCCCCGAGCACCTGGTCCTGGGGAACGCAGCGCTCGTCCATCGTCTTCGGGGGCGCAGGGGCCGGGGTGGGGGCCGCCTCCGGGCAGTCGCTGCTGCGCAGGTCGCAGGTGATGGTGCCCTCCGACGACCGGTACGCATCGTCGTGGCCGTTGCGCAGGGTGAGGCGCAGGTCGCCGATCATCGACGCGTGGGCCACCTGCTCGGCATCCGCGGGGGACACCAGCAGCGTGACCGCCGGCTTGCCCCCCCCACGGCGCTCCATGGCGTCCTCCCGACTCTCGCCGGACAGCCGCCGGTTCACGCCGAGGACGTAGGTGGCCTGGAGCAGCGTGCGGGTCTGGGGCTTGTCGTCCTCTCCGTCGACCGTGACCAGCACGTCGACGTAGGAGCCGGGCTCCAGCATGCCGGCCAGTGCGGCCCCGTCGGAGATCTCCACGCTGATGGCGCGGGTTCCCCGTGGGATGATGGCGTTCAGACCGATGCCCGCGTCGGGGTCCGCCAGGCGGTCGGCCCGCACCACCTCATCGGCCAGGATGCGCTCCCGGGGGATGCGCCCGACCAGGTGCTCGCGGTCGAGGTAGGCCCCCTCGGGGAGGTACCGGGGCTCCAGCTGGGTGATGTAGAGGTCGTCGTCGGTGATGGGGACGCCCTGGTAGAGCTCCTTGGAGGCCACCGCCACGGTGAGCCGATCGGGCTCGGCCTGGATGCGCTCGAGCTGACGCTCGTAGTCGGTGACGAGTCGGTCGAGGGTGAAGACGGCGACGATGGTGCACGCGAGCGCACCTCCGGCCGCGACGGCGGCCCTGAGCGTGGACATGGAGACCTCCCTGCGATGGGACACCGAGGATACCACCCGGTGCCCGCACAGGTCCTCTCAGACCGACGCGCGAACGTCGCGGATCTCCAGCTGCAGGGTCCGACGCCCCCGGTACTCGTTCACGCCGAGGTGTCCCACGACGTCGACCGGACCGGCCTCGAACAGCCCCTGGTGGGGCCCACCAGACCACCAGACCGCCTCGAGGGGCTCGGATCCGGGACGCTTCAGCCACACCTTGAGCATGCCGTTGTCCGCCCCCATGCGGCGGGTGCGGGCGGCCTCCACCTGGGGCACCCACAGCAGCGGCCGAGGGTTGCCCTGGCCGAAAGGCCCGAGGCGCGCCAGGTCCTGGAACAGCCCCTCCCCCAGCCGCCCCACCGGCACGACGGCGTCGACCTCGGTGATGGGCACGAACTGGTCGCTGTCGACGTTGGCTACGACCCACTCCGACAGCCGGTCCCGCAGCTCGTCGAGCTTGTCGGTGGGGACCGTGAAGCCGGCGGCCATCGGGTGCCCGCCGTACTTCACGAGCAGGTCGGAGACCGAGTCCAGCGCAGCCACGGCATGGACCCCCGGGATGCTCCGGACGCTGCCGACGGCGCGGTCTCCCTGGATCGACACGACGGCGGTGGGCCGGTGGACCTCCTCCTTGACCCGTGCCGCCACGATGCCCACCACGCCCCGGTGCCAGCCGGCCGCCTCGTCGCCCGCCAGCACGACCCAGGGGGTGGGCTCGCCGCCGATCATCGCCAGCGCCTCCTTCACCAGGCGCCGCTGGATGTCCTTGCGCTCCGTGTTGAGGGCCTCCAGCCGACCGGCGAGCTGCCGCGCCCGCTGAGGGTCCCGCTCGTTGAGGAGCTCGACCACCAGCTTGGCGTCGGCCACCCGCCCCGCGGCGTTGATGCGGGGACCGATGCGGAAGCCGAGGTCGGAGGTGCGCACCTGCTTCTCCCCCAGCCCCGAGATGCGGAGGAGCTCCCTGAGCCCCGCGTGATGACGCCCGCCCGAGAGCTCCTGCAGCCCCATCGTGACGATGGCGCGGTTCTCCAGGGTCGACAGCGACACCATGTCGGCCACCGTGCCGACCGCCGCCAGCTTGAGCAGGGAGCGAAGCACCAGGTCCCAGCTGCGGTGGTGGTTCTGGAGGAGTCCGTGGGCCAGCTTGAGGCTCACCCCGCACGCCGCCAGGGCCTGGTTGGGGTAGTCGTCGCCTTCCTGGGGCGGGCACAGCACCGTGGCCCCCTCGGGCACCGAGGCCCCCGCCGGCAGGTGGTGGTCGCACACCAGCACGTCGACGCCCCGCTCGCCGGCCGCCGCCACCGCGGCATGGTCCCGGACGCCGATGTCGGCGGTGACGATGAGCCCGACGCCATCGTCCGCCGCCTGCTGGGCGGCCTGGACGCTGAAGCCGTAGCCCTCCACGAAGCGGTTGGGGATGTGGTAGCTGACGTCGAGGTCCGGGTTCCGCAGCTTCAGGGCCGCCTGGAGGATCAGGGACGACGTGGTGCCGTCGACGTCGTAGTCGGTGACCACCCGCACCGGCTCCCCGGTGCGGATCGCGTGGTCCAGCCGGTCGAGAGCAGCGGCCATGTTCCGCATGGACAGCGGATCGTGGAGGTGCTCCAGGGTGGGGTTGAGGATGTCGACGGTGGGCAGGGCATCGCCATCGAAGCGCAGCGCCAGGCAGCGGGCCGCCGTGGCCGACAGCCCCGTGCGCTCAGCCAGGCGACGGGCCCGATCCTCGTCGACCGAGCGCAGACCCCAGCGGGCGCCCAGCAGGCTGCGGACGTCGTCACGGTGGGGATCGTGGGCCAAGGAGGTCTCGGACATCCCAGGCCCTTACCCTGCGGGGCCGTCGTGGGCCTCCGCTACCCGATGGCGCCGACCAGGTAGGCGAGCAGTCCGCCGATCACCAGGCCCCCAACGAGGCCGGTGAGGCCGTAGAACACCGGCGGGGTCTGATCGTCGTCGTCGCTGACCGGGCCTGGGCTCGTGAACTCCTCCACGTCGGGCAGGTAGTCGAACACCCGGTCCGTCTCTGGCGCCGGCGGGGCCGTGGACTTGGGGGTGCTCCGGGTCACCGCCGGCGCATCGGTCGGTCGGTTCAGCAGTCGCAGGGTGAGGCGCCGGGCCTCGCCGCCCCCCATGTGCTCCATGACGAGGTCGATCCGGACCTCGTCGCGAAGCACGTCGACCGAGAGCACCTTGGAGGGAGAGGAGCCCACGTACTCCCTCGGCTGGAAGGCCACCTCGACCTCGGGTCCTTCCGGGAGGTGCTCGAAGTGCCGCTGGGTGAGCTCGTCGATGTCGGCCTGGGCCTCGGCCTCGGAGCGCTCCCGGATCGCCTCGACGTGGCCCCTCACCACGTCGTCGTCGGTCTCCCGGTCTGGCTCATGGAGGGCGGTGAGCTGCACAGAGCCGGCGTTCCCCGACAGGTGGTCCCGCAGCCGCGCCTCGAGGGCCGCGGTGACCTCGCTGTGGGTCGCCAACACGCCGTCGCCCTGCCGAGCGATGGCCTCGGTGACCGGGAAGCCGAAGGGGTTGAGCTCCGAGGTCATCGCCTCGACGGTCAGGGCGCCCTCGGCATCCCGGTGGTTCAGCTGCAGCACGAGGGGAACCGTGGACAGCTCGATCCCCATCGCCGCGAGGGTGCGCTCCAGGTCGAAGAGAACCTCCACGTTCTGGGCGGCAGCCTCCGGTCGGCTGTCGGCGACCAGCACGATGGCATCGCAGTCGCGGAGGACCTCGTCGCGGTGCGCGGGGAGGGTGAGGCCCCCTGGCAGCGAGTAGACCCGGTAGCGCATGAGGAAGGTGCCTACCCGGGGCGCCCCCCGGACGACGTACTCGAAGTACCAGGACCGCTCTTCGGTGTCGCCGGGGCCGAACTTGTGGAGCCGGGAGGTCTCGCGGGCCTCGAGCAGGCTGTAGAGCCGACGCACATTCGTGTTGCTGCCGGCGCCCGAGGCACCGATGTACACGATCTTCGCCGTGACCTCGCGAGTGGCGAAGTTGATGGTCGCCACGTGGGCCCCTCCGCGGCGGCGAGTATACCGCTCCGGCGCCGCTCGCGGTCCAGCTTCGTCCCGGGCGGTCACGAGACGGCGCCAGCTGCCGCCACTTGCCCCTTCGACCTTCCCGTCGGAGTTGGTCAGGTTAACGGCCCCTCCACTCGACGGAGGCTGTGTGACGCCGCTGATTCCATGGTTCGAGGTTCCCGCGATCGCCATCCCGGGCCTCGGCTTCAAGCTCCACGGCTTCGGGTTCCTGGTGGCACTGGGCTTCCTGCTCGGTGGCCGTGCCGCCATGGGGCGCGCCCGCCGCCTCGGTCTCGACCCCGACGTGATCAACCGGCTGATCACCTGGCTGGTCGTCGGCACCTTCGTCGGCGGCCACGTCGGCTACGGCCTGATGTACAAGCCCGCCGAGTATCTGGCCGAGCCCATCAAGTTCCTCTACGTGTGGGAGGGCCTGTCGAGCTTCGGCGGCTTCGTGGTCTGCGTGCCGCTGTCGATCTGGTTCTTCTACAAGGAGAAGGTCGACGTCTGGAAGTACCTGGACTGCCTGGCCTACGGCATGGCCCTGGGCTGGTTCCTCGGTCGCATGGGCTGCTTCGTGGCCCACGATCACCCGGGCTCCCCCACGGACTTCTGGCTCGGCGTGTGGTGCCGTCCGGAAGAGGGCCACATGATCGACATCCCCGACATGTTCGTCCTCGACGACAACCCCAACGCCAACCGTCCCTTCAGCCACTGCGTGGACGACCGCAGCGTTCAGGCCGTGCACGACATGGGACTCTACGAGGCGCTGTGGTCGCTCTCCATGTTCGGCCTGTTCACCGTGATGGACTGGCGCGCCTGGAAGCCCGGCGTCATGGTCCTGCTCCTCGGCACGCTGTACGCGCCGGTCCGCTTCGGGATGGACTTCCTCCGCCCCATCTCGTCCGACCCCCGCTACGGCTCCCTGACGCCCGCCCAGTGGCTCGCCGCCATCCTGTTCTTCGTGTGTGCCTTCGCTGTGTTCAAGCGCTTGCAGGTCGAGGTCGAGGCCGTCAAGCCGGAGTAGCGGTCCCGTGCACCGCCCGCGGCATGGGGCTACGTGCCCGGGAACGTCGGAGGCCCCGTGGATCGGGACGCACGCGTACAGCTCTCCAAGACCCTGTCGTGGGTGCTGCGCCACGAGCCGGAAGCCATCGGTCTGCAGCTCGACGAAGCAGGCTGGGTGGGCCTGGAGGCCCTCGCGGAGGCGCTGCGCACGGCCGGACGGGTCGGCACCAGCGACCTGTCGGTCATCGAGACCCGCATCCGGGAGGTGGTCGACACCAGCGACAAGGGCCGCTTCGAGGTGAGCGACGGCCGCATCCGCGCACGCCAGGGCCACAGCGTCACTGTGGATCTGGGCCACCCGAGCACCCGTCCCCCCGAGCGGCTCTTCCACGGCACGGCCCGTCGCTTCCTGGGCCGCATCCTCCAGGCAGGTCTCGACAAGCAGGGCCGACACCACGTGCACCTCTCCAGCGACGCCGCCACCGCCCGGGAAGTGGGCCGTCGCCACGGCACCCCGGTCGTGCTGGCGGTGGAGGCCGCCCGTCTCCACGCCGAGGAGGGCCTGGCCTTCTACGTCACCGACAACGGCGTGTGGCTGGTGGACCGCGTGCCGGCCGAGTACCTGGCCCCCCACGAGGACTGACCATGTGGACCTTCGCCATCTCCGTCGCCCTCGCTGGCGGCTGCAACCTGCAGACCCTCACCTCGGCGATGACCAAGCTCGATCAGGACCTCGCCCAGCAGTGGTGGGCGGTGGAGGAGCAGGCCAAGCGGGTGGAGAAGGAGCTGCAGTGCACCAAGGAGCCGGTCGGCTACGGCACGATCCTGAAGCTCCACACGCAGCTCGCCATCGCAGCCCACATCCGCAAGGACTTCGACACCTCCGCGGCGCACCTCGTGGCGGCGTGGCTGGCCGCCCCGATGTTCACCTTCCCCGACGGCATCCCCACCACGTCGCCGGCCCGCGGTCGCTTCGCCGCGCTCCAGGAGGAGATCCTGTCCAGCGGCGTCGTCGTCCGACTGGACCGCCCTGCGAGCGTCGACGGCCACTGGGCCGACTGGGTCTACGACGGGCTGCCGATGATCGTGCAGGAGCCCGGGAAGAAGCCCCGCATCATGGGGAGGTAGACGCTCCCTGGGCCGGCGGCGACGCGGCCATCTCCCCCGGGGCCTGGGGCGGCGGCGGGATCTGAAAGGCCTTGCGGGCCGAGAAGCGGTAGCGTCGGCCGTCGAAGCTGTAGTCCCCCTCGGGCACGAGACCGATGTACACGCCCGACTCGGACACCACCTCCGCGAGACGCTGCGCGGCCCGGGCTTCGTCGGGGGAGAACAGGCTGGGCACCTCGACCTCGACCCCCGGCTTCAGGGACACCCGCACATAGGCGTAGCGCTCCAGCAGGTTCTCTCGGAACGCCTGCACCTGGGCGCTCTGCCGGGAGCCCGCGGGCACGCGGTACAGGCGGGCCAAGGCCTTGAGGGAGTCTCCCTGGTTGCGGGCCACGTCGGCGGCGAGCACGTGGAGCTCGGGGTCTACGCGGACCCCGAGGGAGAGCAGTCGCCGGTATTCCCGCTCGACCCCAGCGGACTTGCCATCGGCGGCGTGGGACTTGATCTCCGCCACCAGGCGCACGGCCTCGGCTTTGATGGCAGCGGGGTCGTCGGCCGAGACCGGGGGCCCGGCCAGCGCGATGGACAGTGCGAGGAGGAGCATCCGGCCGCTGTATCCGGGCGTGCCGACGGAATCGAGGCACGGGGACGGGTTACGGGGCGCGATTCCCGAAACACGAGGTTGCCATGTCGCGCTTGCCCATCGTGCTCTCTCTGGTCGCCCTCGCCTGCTCCGGTGCCGACGACGACCCCAAGACCGCCGAGCCCACCGGCAGCAGCCCCGTGGAGCCCGGTGTCGACGACAACTTCGGCGTCGTCGAGGACCAGGGCGACGCCGAGTGCGACAACCTCGACCCCAGCGGCTGCTTCTACCCCTTCCCCACGGCCCACTTCATCGACACCAGCTCCGGCACGCCGTCGCTGCGGATCCCCGAGCAGGCGATGCCCGGCGGCGGCGACGCCCAGTTCCTCCCCGACGCCTTCCAGCGCTTCGAGGCCTACGGAGTGTCGACCCCCATCCTGTTCCAGCTTCCCGGGGCCGTGGCGCCCGAGCTGTTCCCTCTCGACGGCTCCAGCGGCCTCGCCGCCGACAGCCACGTGGTGGTCCTCGACGCCAACACCGGCGAGCGCCTCCCCGGCTGGCTGGAGACCGACTACTTCGCGGTCGGCGAGACCGAGGAGGTGCTGTTCACCTACCGTCCCGCGGCCCCCTGGCCCCGCGGCACCGATGTGGTCGTCGGCGTGGTCGGGCTCGAGGACGGCTCGGGTGGGCTGGCCCCCGCTGCCGAGGGATTCCAGCCCCTCCGCGACGGCGAGGCCTCCGTCCACACCGGCGTGCACCAACGGCGTCCCCACTTCGAGAGCGTCGTGTTCCCGGTGCTCGAGGCCGAGGGCATCGACCGGAGCGAGCTCCAGCTCGCGTGGTCCTTCCCGGTCCGCACCGACGCCAGCGCCACCCGTCGTCTCCTCGAGGCCCGCGACGCCATCTACGACGCGCTCCCGCCCGAAGGTCCGGCGTTCCGCATCGACGCTGTCATCGACTGCCCGGTCGGCGGGAAGGGCCTCTCGGAGGAGTGCCATCCGGACATCCGCACCATCGTCGACGGCACGCTCCTGGCGCCGTCGGTCCTCGGCGAGCCCGACGACCTCGGCGTCCGCAACCTCCTCGTCGACGCCTCCGGCTCCCCCTACGTCGACGGCGTCGAGGAGTGGCCCTTCCGGGTCCAGATCCCCCACACCGCCTACGACCCCGCGCGCACCGAGCCCGTTCCGGTGCTGCAGTACGGCCACGGCTTCCTGGGCAGCTACCGGGAAGGCAACAACGGCTGGCTCCGCGAGCTGGCCGAGCGCAAGGGGGCCGTCCTCATCGCCACCAGCATGCAGGGGATGAACGAGCAGGACTCCCTGGTGTGGACCGGCGTGCTCTTCGCCGACGCCGGCCGCTTCCCCGAGCTCTCCGAGGCCAGCATCCAGGGGGTGGTCAACCAGGTCCTCAACCAGACCATGATGAAGACCAGCTTCGCGGCCCTCGACGAGCCGTGGATGAAGAAGGACGACGGCACCCCGGTGTACGACGCGAGCACCGTCTACTACCACGGCAACTCCCAGGGAGGCTCCGTCGGCACCGTCACGATGGGCATCGCCCTCGACGTGACCCGCGCCGACCTGGGCGTGCCGGGCTCCGGCTACCCCTTCCTGCTCCACCGTAGCAGCGTCTTTCAGCCCTTCGCCCTGCCGATCCAGCTGGCGTACCCCGACCCCGACGGCATCTCGAAGTTCCTGGCGCTCCTCGGCACCGGCTGGGACGACGTCGACCCCCTGACCTGGGCCCCCCACATCCACACCGACCCGGCCGACGGCACCCCACAGCACGAGGCGCTGCTCCACGTCGCCAAGGAAGACGCCCAGGTCCACAACGAGGCCAGCTTCATCCTCGGGCGGGCGGCCGGTGCCAGCCTGATGGTGCCGGCCGTGCGTCCCGTGTGGGGCCTTCCCGAGCTGACGTACCCGGCCAGCCCCGGCGTCGCGGTGGTCGAGGTGGACTTCATGGTTCCCGACGACCCCACACCGCTCGACCCGCCCGACGGGGACACGAGCCTGCCCAACGATGGCGACACCCACGGCTGGCTCCGCAAGTGGGAGCCCGCCCAGGATCAGATGTGGCACTTCTTCGAGACAGGCGAGCTCATCGACGTCTGCGGCGGCGAGGCCTGCGTCACGGAGCCGGACCCGTAGCAGATGCTGTGGCAGCAAGCGGCTGATGTTCGCTGGTGCCTACGCAAGAGGAGGCTACGGGCTCCGGGCTACAGGCTACGGATGCCCCAAGGCACCTGAGGCAACCCAAGGAAAGCGAGGTCGTCGGCGTGGGGACACGGCCTGCTCGACGCTGCGGCCAGCAGGCCACTCCTCGAACTCGCGACCTGAAGCCCGGAGCCTGGAGCCCGTAGCCCCGAGAGCAACTCCTCTCGTAGAGCCACCTCGAAGCGCCCGCCGTCCTACACCAGCTTGAGGGCCTCGCCCACCGCCCAGTCGACCGTGGCCTGCAGGCAGAAGTCGAAGTCCACGTCGAGGAGTGCGACGGAGCCGTACTGCGTGTCGCCGGCCTTGGCGATCACCTTGCGAGACTCGACCTCGAGGGCGAACTGCAGCTTCGGGAACTTGTCGCGCAGGTCTTCCATGAAGGGCTTCTGAACCAGGCCGCCGCCATCGGAGCCGATGTCGAGGTTGAGCTGGTGGGAGGCGACCAGCATCTTTCCGATGATGCGGAGGTGGCCGTCGATGTCGCGGCACACGCCGTTCCACTCCTTGGACATCTGCCCGATGCGCTCGTCGTCGCGCTGCTCCTTGAACACCGGATCCGCCTCGTCGAGCCGGTCGAGCGCGGCCGTCAGCTTGGCGGCGTTGGCCTCGTCGAGCTCCGGAAGCGGCCCGCCAGCAGACTCGAGCTCACGCGCGGCACCATGACCCATCACAACCTCCAGGGAAGGGGACGAGCCTACACCACGCGCACCCGGTCGGACAGCTCGTGACGGGGAGCGCTACCAGGGGAGCGGGATGGGTTCCAGCACGAGCTCGGTGACGGGCGTGGGGGCCGCGTCGCCCATGATCACGAAGCCCTCGAACAGACGGCGCAGGTCGGCGTAGGCCTGATCGACCCGTGCCACGTCGTCCGCCGTCTTCGCCTGGGCGAGCTCCACCACGAGGCCCTCGAGGACGACGCGGATGAGGAGGGCCATGCGCTCGGGGGGCACCGCGAGCTGGCCCAGGTCCGTCTTGAACACCTCGCGGATCGCGTCCTCCAACAGATCGGTGGACTCCTGGTAGAAGCGCTGCCGCCGCTCCGACACTTCCTGGTTCGACAGCGTGAGGAGAATGGCCGGCGCACCGCCCCGGAGCTGGCGCACGTTCTGCCACATGGCGTCGAGGGCCTCCATCGCGCTCGCCAGGCCGCCCTCGCCCGCCTTCGCCCGGTCGGTGAAGCGGCGGTAGATCTGCTGGTAGGCGGCGGTCTGGGCATCCATGAAGACGGCGTCCGCCACGGCGGCGGGGCGTGCCTCGCCGGACTCCGCCTCGCGTTGCGCGGCCATGCGGCCCCGGGTGACCAGCTGGGAGGCCGTCTCCACGAGGGCGCGTGCCACGCGACGGCGGCGAGACTCCTTGGGGCTGTCCTGATCGTCGGTCACAGCTGGCTCCGTGTCACCATCGTACCCCGAGCATCGTCGAGTTCAGGCCCGACCCGATCCCCATCAGCATGGCGGTGTCGCCGGACTGGACCCGCCCTTCCTGAACAGCCATGGCGAGGGTGGACGGCACGCCGGCCGCTCCGCAGTTGCCGAACTGGGGGTAGAGGCGCATCGCCCGGTTGGGCATCACCCGGAGCCGCTGGGTCACCGAGTCGTGGTTGGCCTGGCCGACCTGGTGAAGGCAGTACTCCTTGACGTTGGCGGGGCTGAGCTCCAGCTCCTCTTGAGCGGCCTCCCACACCTCGCCGGCCAGGTTGACCCCCTCCTTGAGGAGGGTCGTGGCGTCGGTGCGCATCTCGGTGGCGGTGCCGAGACACAGGCGGCTGTGCTGGGTGGCCGAGCGGGTCGCACCGCCGAGGAGCTGGTGTCCGTGGGTGGAGTGCTTCTCGTGGACGAGGAGCGCCGCGACCGCCATCGAGCCCAGGGTGAGGGTGGGCAGGTTCTCGCCGAAGGTGCGGAAGTCGACGCCGGGCTTGAGGAGGCGCTGGATCGTGGCCTCCGTGACCATCTGGCTGCCTTCGCCGGCGACCACCAGGCCACACTCGATCTGGCCGAGCTCGATCATGTTGGCCACGGTCATCATGCCGGTCATGAAGCCCAGACAGGCGTGGCCCACGTCGAAGTTCTGGCAGTGGGTGGACATCCCCACGTCGCCGGCCACCAGGGACGCCACCGGGGGCTCCAGGTAGTCCTTGCAGACCGACGTGCTGACCAGGGCCTGCACGCCGGGTCCGGGGACGCCGTGGCGGGCGATGAGCAGGCGCGCCACCTCGGCCGCGGCTTCCGACGGCATGCGGCCGGGGGCCCAGTAGCGGCGGGCCGCGACCCCGGTGAGGGACTGGATCACACCGCTCGGGATGCCGATGCGCTGGTAGAGCGGCCGGAGCTGCTCTTCGATGTCCGTGGTGCGCACCACGACGGGTGGGACCAGGGCTTCGAGGGCCTGGATGTGCACCCTCTGGTAGCGCATGACGACTCCTGCGGGTCGAGTGGCTAACCGGCCGGAGGGGGTGAGGCCGGGGCGAGCGGCCGGTGTCAGAGGAAAGGGGCTCGTCGCTGGACGGGTCGCTGGAGGGGTCAGAGCGGAAGGGGTAGCGGTCGACGTAGCTCAGCAGCAGCTCAGCGGGGGTCAGAGCGGAAGGGGTGGGTGCAGTGGGGGGCAAGCGGCGGCGGGCAAGCGGTGTCAGGGCGGGCAAACGGTGTCAGAGCAAAAGGGTTGGAAAGCGCGAGCCGTCGCCCCACGTCGAAGAGCATCCCTTCGTTTTGCGACAACCTCAGGGGGCATCCCCCTTCGTTGCGACACATCGCCCTGGCCTACGCCAGCCACCAACGGACAAAGCCTGCTTCTCGCCGGACACCAGCCCGATGAGGCCCGAATCTGTCGCAACGAGGCAAGATGCCTCTCCGAGGTGTCGCAGAACCGGGAGATGCCTCCCAACGCAGGGTCGTCGTCCTGCGCTCACACCGGCCGCCCCAACCCCTTCCGCTCTGACCCCCGCTGAGCGGCTGCTCGCCTGGGTCGGCCACTACCCCTTCCGCTCTGACCCCTCGCGGGCGACCCCAACCCCTTCCGCTCTGACCCCCGCTGAGCGGCTGCTCGCCTGGGTCGGCCACTACCCCTTCCGCTCTGACCCCTCGCGGGCGACCCCCGCGGGCGACCGACCCCTCGCGGGCGACCCCTCGCGGGCGACCGACCCCTCGCGGGCGACCCCTCGCAGACGCGGGACGTCGGCCCCAACGACGAACAGCGCCCGAGCCGCCAACAAGACGCCCCGAACGCTGCTCAGCCCCAGCCCAGGAACGGCCCGCTCCTGGATCTAGCCCTCGTACTCGAGCCCCCGCTGCGCGTCCTCCGCCACCCCCGGGTACTCGCTCCCCTTCAGCTGCTCGAGGAGCGGCTGATACACAGGGTTCTTGTCGTACATGATGTCGGAGACGATGGCCTGCTGGATCTCCTCGCTCGGCCCCTTCGCAAGCCATGCGCCGTAGTGCTCGGCCACCTGCTCCGGCTCGAAGCCGTTGATCAGGCTCCGAACGGCGTTGGCCTGCACCCGACGGTCGGCATCACCGCTCGCCATCTCCTCGAGGATCGGGCGCCACTCGTCCATGGACTTGCTCGGGAACCACCGGGCCTCCTGGGCGATGGCGCGCCGCACCTCGACATCGTCGTCGCCGAACAGCGGCCGCGCCACGTCGGCGGCGTCGTCCCGCTTCATGAAGTTGGACAGGGTGTGGCTGATGCTGCGACGGACCTGGGGGTCGGTGTCCGCTGCGAGGTGCTTCACACCGGGCCACACGATGTCGTAGAACTCCCAGCCGCGGGAGAGGCAGTTGGCGACCTCCCGACGGAGCGCCAGCGGCGTGTCGGGGTTCAGCGCCATCTCGGTCATCTTCTGGAAGATGACGCCGTTGCCCGTGAAGTTGGCCAGGCCGGAGACCACGTCGGTGAGCACGCTCATCTCGGGGTCGTCCATCATCGACTGGAGCACGATGAGGGCCTTGCCGACGTCGTTGGCGTGCCAGCCGATGGACTGGGCCACCTTCTTGCGGACCTTGGGGTTGTCGTGCTTGGCGTACACCTCGAGGATCGACACGCCCCCCGCCTTGGCGAAGCGGGCCGCCGCCTCGACGCCCTCCTGCACGACCCGGAGGTCGTCGTCCGAGCCACCCTCGTCGGCGGCCTTGATCGCGCCCTGCAGGGTGCGGATGTTGTCGGGGGTCGCCTCGTCACCGATGAGGTGCGACCAGGTCTCGAGGGCCGTCGAGCGGACGTCGGCGCTCTCGTGGCGGAGGAACTTGGCGACGACGGGCTCGGCACCGGAGAAGTTGTTGTCGTCGTTCCAGTCCTGGTGGCTGTACCGGAGGTCCCGCAAGGCATCGATGAGGGGACGCTCGGCGGTGCCGTTCAGGGCCGGCCAGCGGCTGTACAGGCTCGCCAGGTCGGTGGCCTGCGCACCCTCCTCGGGCTCCACGACCTTGAGGTCGGTCTTCGCCTGCGGATCCTTCAGGCCCGGGATGTCGGCCGTGACCAGCACGCTGTAGGACACGTTGTGAGCGGTGGGCTCCGTGCCGCCCGGGATCTGGATCGTGAAGTCGTACTCGCGGGTGCCGTTCGCTGCGATGACGTCGTTGTTGGCCAGCACGTTGTCCACGAGGATGCGGGTGTCGATGTCCGGGATGGCCGAGTCCTCGTTGGACTGGACCGACACGTAGAGGAGACGCACGCTCACGGAGGTCAGCGGGTACTCCTTGTCCGACCCGATGACCTTGCAGCGACCGGCCAACACGCCGCCGACGGGCACCTGGTTGGCGTCCAGCTCTACCTCCATGCTGCAGCCGCCGATGCCGAACATGCTCTTCACGAAGTCGAAGAATCCCATGGCTTCACTCCCCCCGGGACCGCGGGTCCCCCACTCCGTGTGGGGGCCGGACCCGGACGCGATGTCTCGCGTTCGCAGGCCCACTATGTGAGCCACCCCCGTCGCGCTGCCGTGTGACGCCCTCCGATACGGAGCGAAACATTCAACCGGGCCCGGCCAGCTTCGCCCACAACATCATCCCGCCGATCACGCCGAAGACCGCCGACCACAACAGCCAGGTGTTCCGACGGGACCGCATCACCTGGTCGTCGTGACGCCGGGCCTCCTCCACCAGCTTCGGGTGGGCCGGATCCAGCCTCAGCCGAGGCGACAGCAGACAGCGCAGGGCCGTGTCGGTCAGCAGGCGCATCACCACGTCGTCCAGCTCGCCCTCCGGAACCTCCCGCTCGAAGCCCCGCGCCCCGAACACCAGCGACCAGCCGTTTCGGTGGCGGAGGAACCGGATCGGCCGTGGTCCGAACGGGTCGAGGGCGATGTTCAGCTCCTGCCCGAGCCGCCGGGCCCGCCGGGCCGCGACCAGCCCGACCTCCGGCAGACGACCAGGCGTCACGGTCTGATCGATGTCGGCCAGGGCCCGAGCCAGCGCCTCGGCCCCATCCCCCCGCCAGGCCTGGGCCACCGCCGGAAGCACACCGCGATCCAACCAGTCCTGCGCGCGCTCCAGGGCCGTCGACAGCGCCGCTGCGTAGCCGTCGTCGGCCACCGGGGCCGGGCCGGATCCGCGCCGCGCATCCACCCGCGCCCGCTCTTCGGGGTCCGAGAGCACCTTCCAGGCGGCCGCGACCTCCATGAAGCGCTCTGCGGCATCGGGATCGTCGGGATGCAGGTCGGGATGCCACGCCCGCGCCGCCTTGCGGTAGGCCTTGCGGATGACCTCCACAGGGTCTCCGGGACGCACGCCCAGCACCTGATAGGGGTCGGCAGCCACGAAGCTCCTTGGAACGTCCGCAATGGTAGGGGCAACATGTCGCACCTCGACATGATCCCGTTCCGATGGCTATCCCGTCGGCTTGGAGTGCGTCGTGCACCGTCCTCACCCCCCCGCCCCCCTGCTGACGGCCCTGGAGCGTCTCGCCGCCGCAGCGTCGCTCACCGATGTGCTGAACGCCGCCGGTGACTGGGTGGATCTGGGCCTTCTGGACGGCATCGCCCTGTGGCTCCGGGACCCGGATCACGGCGTGCTGCGCCTGGCCCACGCCAGGGGGCTCCCGGACTCCCTCCAGAGCTGGCGGCCGGGCGCGCGGGAGGCGGGGGGCCCGGTGTGGAGGGTGTTCGAGCGCGCCGAGCCGGCACTCGTCGACCTGGCCGACCTCCCCCTGGGCCTCGCCGTCCCCCTTCGCGACAGCGCCGTCACCCACTTCTGCCTCTACCCCCTCCGCGATCCGCACGGGGAGCCCCTCGGCGTGGCGTTGTCGGGACTGGACCTGCGGCGCGACCCCGGCCGCTCGGACCAGGCCCTCCCCTGGGCCACCCTTGGGGCCGCCATCCACCGGGCCCGCGCCTCCGACGCCCACCACTGGCGCGCCCAGTGGTTCGACGCCCTGCTCCCTCTCCTCGACAACGGCGTCATCGTGGCGGGCCCCGACGGCGAGATCCACCGCTACTCCCAGTCGCTGCAGGATCTGGTCGGCTGGACCGAGGCACAGGTCCGGAAGCACGGGTGGATCGGCCTCGTCTACCCGGACCCCGACGACCGCGCGGCCATCACCGGTGCCATCGCGGCCCTGATGATGGGGACGCCGAGCCGCGGCGTGGTCCGGGCCCTCACCACAGCGGAGGGGAACCAGATCGACGCCGCCATCTACAGCGCCCTCGTTCCCCATCCCAGCGGGGGCTCGCCAGCCTTCATCGGTGCGCTGCGCGACATGACGAGAGCCCGCCGCGCAGCTCGGGAGCGCGCCCGCGACGACGCCCTCACCCGCCTGGGCCGCATGGCCGGGGGCGTGGCCCACGAGTTCAACAACCTGCTCGGCGCCATCATGGGCCATGCCGAGCTGGTCGCCCTGTCGGACGACGCCACCGCCGATCTCCGCCGCCGCGCCGAGACCGTGGTGGCCGCCGCCCAGCGAGGAGGCGTGCTCTCGCGGCAGCTCCTGGCCTTCAGCGGAGCGACGATCTCCCGCCTGGCCCCCATCGCCACCGTCCCCTTCCTCGACGAGCTGATCGAGCTGTACCGCCCGAGCATGCCTCCCGGCCTGTCGCTGTCCTTCGACATCCCCGCGGAGTCCTGCTCGGTGGAGGCCGACCCCGCCCACCTGCAGCAGGCCTTCATCAACCTGCTCGTCAACGCCGGTCAGGCGGCCGAGCACGCGATCGGCGTGCGGATGGACGCCGCGCACCTGCCCTCCACGGTCCGCTTCGCCAGCGCCGAGGCTCCGGAGCCGGGCACCCGTATGTGTCGGATCCAGGTCTGGGACGACGGACCCGGCTTCAGCGACGACGCCCTCGCCAACCTCTTCGAGCCCTTCTGGACGGGAAAGCCCACCGGACACGGCCTCGGCCTCGCCGCCGTCCGTGGCATCGTCGGCATGCACGGCGGCGCCATCGACATCGACCGGCGTCCCGAGGGCGGCGCGGAGGTCACGGTCTACCTTCCCTTCTCCACCCGACCGGAGCTGGAACTCCCTCGGCTCACGGCCACCCACGCTCCCGCGCGTGGCACCGTCTGGATGATCGACGACGAGCAGCCCCTCCTCGAGTTCGCGTCCATCGCGCTGCGCTCCCAGGGCTACAGCGTCCGCACCTTCTCCCGGGGCCAGCAGGCCATCGACGCCGCCAGCCAGCTGGAGCCCGCCCAGCACCCCGACGTGGTGGTGGTCGACGTGGTGATGCCCGATCTCGACGGCCCGACGACCATCGCGGCCCTCGCCTCCCTCGGCATCCGCCCGCGGCTCCTGTGGACCAGCGGCTTCTCCCCCGAGCGAACCCACGTGCCATCGACCGGCCGCTTCCTCCAGAAGCCCTACGCCGGCACCGAGCTGGGCATGGCCATCGCCCAGCTCCTCGGCGAGGCGACCTCGTGACCGGCGCGGAACGCTTCGAGGTCCTTCAGGTCCTTGGCACCGGCGCCAGCGGCCTCGTGCAGGAGGTCCGGGACCACAAACGGGGAGGGAAGGTCGCCCTCAAGCGCCTCCATCGCGACGGGGCGATGGACGTCGTGCGGCTGCGAGAGGAGTTCCGGAGCCTCTCCGACGTCCTGCACCCGCACCTCGTGCGCCTCCACGAGCTGCTGGTGGAAGGCGACCAGACGCTGCTGACGATGGATCTGGTCCGCGGCCGCAGCTTCCTGGAGTACGTGTGGGACCTCGACCTCCCGAGCACCCGCATCACCACGGGGCAGAGCTGGCCCACGGGGACGAGCGACGCCCCGACCGCCGACGCCCCCGAGCCCCAGGAGGTCGACCGCCCCCCCATCGACGACGCGATGCTCCAGCGCCTCCGGACGGCGCTCCGAGGCCTGGTGGACGGCCTGGCCGCCCTCCACGGCGCCGGGCTGCTCCACCGCGACGTCAAGCCGTCCAACGTGCTGGTGGAGCCGGACGGCCACGTCGTGCTGGTCGACTTCGGACTCGCCATGCGGAGCGGCACCAACCCCACCGCCATCGCCGGCACCGTTCCCTACATGGCGCCCGAGCAGCTGATCGAGGAGCAGCTCGACGCCCGCAGCGACTGGTACGCCGTCGGCGCCATGCTCTACGAGTGCCTCACCGGCCGCACCCCGTTCGTGGGGAGCGCGGCCCAGATGGCCTTCGACAAGCAGTGCAAGGTCCCGCCCCCGCTGAGCGAGCTCGCCCCCGAGACCCCGCCGGATCTCGCGGAGGCCATCGAGGGCCTCCTGCGCTCGTACCCCGACGACCGACTCGACGTGGTGGGTCTGCGCCGCATCCTGGACCTGCCCGCCCCCCGGGACCTCGCGCCGGCGCCTTTCGTGGGACGCGCCGCCGACCTCGCCACCCT
>Ga0213839_1001192_pt1 | contig 18114 bp, 8 predicted proteins | sample SWPATP21_FD_160075 | JGI IMG/M metagenome (GOLD analysis project Ga0213839, IMG submission 160075) | Coastal seawater microbial communities from Marineland, Florida, United States - SWPA TP2 #1 | ecosystem: Environmental > Aquatic > Marine > Coastal | place: USA: Florida | collected 2016-08-14
ACGACAACGACGACGACGACGGCGACAACGACGACGACGACGACGACGACGACGACGACAACGACGACGACGACGACAACGACGACGACGACGACGACGACAACGGCGACAACAACGGCGGCAACGGCGACAACGATGACGACGACGACAACGACGACAACAACAACAATGACGACAACGACAACGACAACGATGACGACGACGACGACGACGACGACAACAACAATGACGACAACGGCGACGATAACGGCGACAACGGCGGCGACAACGGCGAGGGTGGCGGTGCATGTGTCACTTGACGGCGGGTGTGACTGTGCGGCCCGGTCCGGAGCATTCTGTACCCGCGAAAAATTCGGCTCACAAAACTCACACTGCCCAGGCCCCAGCGTGCCGTCGCGAGGGCTCCTTGCAAGAGCCCGGTGACCACATTCGATGTACTTTATCCCCATCATTGCTGTGAGAAAAGGTGTGCAACTACCGTGTCGGGTTCCACGGATGCAGTTCCAACTATTCCGGAAGGCGCGCGGCACATGAATAATGCCACATAACGCTTGGTCCAAGGCACCATCTGTTCAGAAGAGATCACAAAACTCCAGCGCGGGGTCCGCTGGTCCGCACCGCTGGGGCGGCTGGGTGAACAACACCGGGCAGCAACCTACACGGAGTCAAGGACCGAGCCAGGACGTTGGATGGCCTTCTCTCTCCAACTCCGTGCACGATACCAAGCACAAACCGCCCAATGTGAATGCTACGGGTCGTTCCAAAACGCACAGTCGAAGCTCCAAGCTTGTCGACCGCGTGACACATGGAAAGCTGCACACGTCGTCGCAACGAGGAGCCCGAAACTCAAAGAAGACTCGCATCCGGCCTTCGAAGCTAGAACTCTCACACAATCTCGACGATGACGAGCAGGCTGGTTTCGTCCGGTTTTCGGCGACCCACACGCAAGAGGCGTCCCCAGTGCGGATACAAAGCGCGCAACCGAATGTCTCCCGCCGGAAACAAGCACCGCAACCGCCGGCGCCAACTGTGCGACATAGCGATGACTACGCACCGTCGAAAGTGGAAGTTTCCCTGCCTTCACCGCGAGAACAACTAATTTTGAGAGTCGTTGGTGTGCTCTTTGCAGCGAGCACTTTGAAACCCGACGAATCGCTATGTGTCATCGACGTGCACATGATGTGCCAGTTGCTCACACTCCACGGTACTCAACACGGTGACACTGCCGCTGCTTCCCGAGCGACAGCAAGCGTCAACTCCGTTGGGGCGCGCAGTTCTCATCGAAGAAACCGCACAGATTCCCCAAACATTCATGCAGCCGAGTCGGGAACCTTCAAACTGTTGGACGAGTTGTTCCCTTTACGAGGTGATGTCAGCCCGGGTCGCTTGCCTGAGGACCAATTCTCGCGTCTGTGCCGGCTCGTGCAGTGGTTGAATCCTTCTCTTAGAGCAGAGTGGATTGGTGATCTTCTGAGGCCAAGTCTATTGTGCCAGGCAACGAACGTTTCGTCGACGAGTGCCCTCTATGCAGCTGCGACACCATCGGCATCGGCACCGGACTTTGCGAAGTCTCAAAGCCCCTTCAGTGACCTGCCGTTTCCGGACTCCATGAGGTCGAAGTGTGCTGCCCTGCTGCACACCCTACGGACCGTCGTCACAATAGAAGCACGAAGTTCGCTCAACAGGTCCGTTCTTTCCCATTGCATTTGTTTTGTCATGACTACTCTCAGCGTGGCAAAGACGTGTTGCCGTCCCCCGAGTTGCTCGTGACTCCCCGCACTTACTCGTCTGGTGTCTGGTCTCCGTCTCGCGGGTCACGCAACTGTGCACGGACTAGGTGGTCAAAAACGTCCCAACCTTCGCAGTCTAGATCCAGCTCTCCCGCCCGATTCAGTCCCGCGACTAGCTCCGTGGTTTCGAACACTCGGCAAAATGCACACCGGGAGATGCATTGTGCGGACGTCGTGGGACACTCCCAAGATCAGCCTACCCCGACACCGCGTCGAATTCGGCCCAAGTTGTTGTCTCCACGTGTTGCCGCAACACAAGAAGTAGACCCAAACCCAACACCTGCGAGTTCAAGCGAATCCAATGTTCGACGGGTGCTGTTTAACGCAGATGGCGAAAGTTGTAGTGACGGAGGAGGGGCTGCTGCTGTGGGAACCGCGGTCAGTGACGAAGAAGACACCGACGCTCGCCCCGTTGGTGGGGGTTGCCAAGCCTCAATCGATGCTCAAGACTGCGACACTGGTTCGCTTCCGGTTCAGGTTATGAACATGTTCGCAGATTTCTCATTGTGTTCCTGCGCGAGTCGATCCCGCTGGTTCGCTAGCTGGACACTGAGCATGTTATCTCCAATCGTCATGTCGATGGGCGATCATTGCCTGTCGAATCTGAAGCGCATTCTATCTCGTGACCCAGTCGTCCGTGACGCGGTGCATCACTCCACGTTTCGCGAGGTATCACTTGTTACGGTTTGCGTCCACTCATTCGAACTGCATTTGTTACCTCTTCGTCATGACGCTATCTGCAGGACATTACGCGCGCGGCCAAACAAGCTAGCAATGATACAATGCAGTCAGGGCGGATGCGCTCGAGATCTTTCGCGCAACCGCGCCCGACAGGGCATCATAGGTGCGTACTTTTATTAGTGAAAGTAGCAGGTGATGCAAAACTTCATTCCTCGTCGACGTGTGCATACAGAGGTCGCCGTTCCACTGACCACACCGCAATGAGAACTTCCAGACCCATTAGTGCCATGGATAGTAGCAAGCACTTCAACAGCCAACGCCAAGTACGCCGCCATGCATGGTTGCATCTATCTCGTTTGACGTATTGTACGTTCATTCCCGAATGTGTGCACAGTTGCGTATTAAGGCAAACCGGGACCGAGTCCGCGACAACTTCGCGGGGATACTCAAGGACTTCAAGCAACGTGACCCATTCACCCACGCACAGTCTCCAAAACGCGGTCATGGCGCAACAAATTTTCATACCGGACCTAACAACAACAATAGTAATCGGACAGGCCGAGGCATCCGGCAAGGTGGGCGGCCGTCTGGCAAACCCAGCAAATCCGCCACCGCACACCCAAGGTCGAATACGAAGAGTACAGGCGATTACTCAGCCGATTTCGCGTTCAGGATACAGCAATGCCTACGCAGTGTCTTCGCAGTGAATTTTGCTTGGTTTGCCGAGTTTTTCGTGTCAGAGCTCCTCCGTGTCAGCATGGATGGGACGCTCATTATGCAACCGGACGATGCTGAAACATATTCATCCAACGCTGTCCTCAGTCGACTAGGGAGCAAGAAATTGATGTCGTTGGAGCAACGATTAACGGAGCCGTCAGAAGTGCGCCACGACGAGTCGGACCGACTCTACGAGCGTTTGTTCAATAGCCGACGTCGCCATCGTCATCTATCTCCGGCTGGCAAGCCCAGTGGCCGGGAGCAGGGTAGCCGTGAAGACAGTGACCTTTGGAGCAGTAATAGCGGAGACGCTCACATGCTGCCTCACATTGTGAAACACTTTCTGTTGAGTGATCAATCCAGCAGTAGTGCGTCGATTAAAACTTCTCCAGCTGCGCTGCAGATATTTTTTTTGTTCGTTGCGCACGCTGACTCGCAATGGTTTTCCAAGTACGTGACTTCAGAAATCCTGAAGAACATGGCTTCGATTAGTGGACTGCAATCAGACCCGGTACGAAACAGATCGTCGCCGGCGCAAGCACCGGCGGGCCATGACCAGTCAAGCGATATTTCAGCACAGCACGCAATGTCTTCGACCTCGTCGTTGACGTTATTTGGAAACCAGGTGAACAAAAGTCTCCAACTTCAGAGCTTGGCGTCGCAACTGCGGAAGCTGCGGGTTCTAGGCAAGCTCCTGGGCCTCTTAACGTTTGCGCCGTACTGGGTACGTTTGTTGCGCGCGCTATTTATGCATCGTAGAACATCGTCCCTACGCATCGTTCCTGTCACATTGATGACGTTGCCCGCGCAGGCCACTCACGACCCCGAATTCGCCAGCAGTGATTCCGTGGCCCTACACGACACCATGGAGCTCGTGAAGGCCCAGGTTCGTGGAGTTGCATGTCTCCATTGTTGGCTCAGCCGACTGTTTCTCAGCGCCTTCCCTTTCACGCTAGGCACGGTTTCTTCAGTTTCCTCTGAACGTATCGTCATACCTTCTCCATGCTGGCCAAAGCACGCTGATGGCAAACGCTGCAGCCTCACCCCATCACGATAGCACCGATGCTTCGCCGCAGCGTTTTGGATTGCTGTCGACGTTTCCGAGTATTGCCGAGTTTCTGCAAATGGCAACACTCACAATGACGCTCGGGGAACCAGTGTTGCCCTTCGTCAACATGGAGAGCGCGCTTGATGGCAAGCAGCGTGGCCAGTCCACACCGCGTGAACACTCAAATTTGCCAAGTAACTTTGACGGTGCGGCAACTTTGATTACATTGCAAGTACTCCGATCCAAGCTGCTGACAGCGGCTGTCCAGGACATGAAATGGTTCGCCGGCCGTGCACAAGCGAAGAACGTTCGTGATAGAAGTACAAGCTTTGATGACGACGCACGTGGTTCGGAAAATCGGTGCTTTTTCTCTGGAAATCTCGCACTGTTGGCCGAAGTGGAGGAGCTGTTTATTCGTTTGAGAGTCCCTCCAAAGTTGCGGTATCTCACATCTAGCGTCAACGAGAGCTCTGAGTCGTCTCCCACACTCTCAAGTGACAGATCAAAGTCACTGGCAGCGCTTCGCAGACAGCTTGAGAGTATGGTTTTGCCCCCACCGCACCTCCAGCGTTGTTCTTCGCAGTCACAGCTCAGTCAATCGTCGGTCCATTTAGCGAGCGTCGCCCACATACTGAGTCTTGGGCACAAATATCTGCAATCAACGAAACTCGAGGTCAGACACGGCGCAGATCTGATGGGTGAACAGGACCTCATTCACATCAAAGTGATCTCGAAAGAGAGCGACCACCAACAGCTCAGCACGACGGCAGATCACGACAGCGCATTGGAACAGGAAAATTCTTTACATTCTGACACAGCAACGCGATCTAGCGAGGACATGCGCAGTGCATCAGACGGCGGCAATGCAGACCGAGTCGTGGTGACACCTAGTAAGCAACGGCCATTTTCTCCACCTCCCACTCCTGGTGCGACCAGCTCCTGGTCATCAACAGCAAACGAGTTTTTATCTCCACCGTCGCTGCGCCGCACATTTTCACTCGCTCTCGAAAGCGGCGAGCCTTTGCTGGCGTCGCCTTCGTCCGTTGAGCGCCGCAACACTCGTACCAGCAACGATGGAGCATCTGCTGCGCCAGCTCAGGCCGTGAACGAGATGTCAGTTTCTTCTGCCGATGGGAAGAGTCAGCCAGAAATGTTGCGGTTGGAGCTAGAGCAGCAAGGCGAAGTATTGATGGCTCGGCACCCCCAGCTGAGAGACGTTGTCAATGTGGTTGGCATTTGCATCGTCAACCTTGGATGCGATGACATTTGTCGACAAGCCACGAGAAAGGCGTTTCAAGTACGTGGTGTTGGTGCAGAATCTCTTCCATTCCTGGCTTAGTGTTGTGTTTCATGGATTTGTGCGCACAGGATTGTGAATGCAGAGGAGTTATCGAGGTAAGTTGTCGCGACGCAATTTCAAAATATGGATCCTTCCGCAACAGCAGTGATCTTGCGGATGTCGCGTTGACAAGTGAAGTAATCAAAGTCATTAAGCGCGTCCAAGCTGTGGCTGGCAATGCAGCTTCGAGCGAAATTGACGCCTATTGTGGTCTTCAAACACGTCAAGCTGTCATGGCACTAGCGCCCCGAAGTCTTCCGCAGGAAGTGGTTGAGACCGCAGCCAACTTTGCCAGCTTGAAGGCGGCAAGCAACGCTCGCCAAGGCGTTGAAAAGCACGTGCGCGAGGAAACGGAACGGCTGTTCATAGATGTTGTGAAGGAAACCAAACGTCTTGCACGCCCCACTGTGCAGCAAAGAAGCTTATCCCACCTGTCCGATGTGTCCATGGACATCGCGGTGGCAGCATGTAACCCTTCCGTTGTGGTGACACAGCCTCTGAGCCTCAACAAATCGCCCACGTACCTTACCATGTCAACTCTGTTGCACCTGTGGAGAAATACCGACTGTCAAGACAACAACGTCAAGCGGTTGTTCTTGTTCCCGATTGCTGATTCGGGCGACACACAGGTAAACATTGCTCTGTGCGTAGCATGCAGACGTCCGTGGACACAGACCGTGGACCAGAGCATTTTTGAACAAACGGACGGAGTGTTCGAGGACCCGTTCAGGCGAGTGCACCAACAATGCACCGTCGCTCACAACTGTGCTCAAGGCCGCATGCTCGTGGAGCCAGTCGCGGACGCCGCAGTTGTCCTTCCTTCTGAAAATACGGGACCTTCAGTTTTTGTGCCCTTCCTACGACCTCATAATACCGTCCGCGAGGGCCCCACCGGCATCGAGATGGTAAAGTTGAGCTCCATTTTCCCGTTTCTTTCGGACCAGCCTTCCGACAAAACACCAATGACGCAGTATTCTGTTTTGCATGGATATTGCTCGCTTGTCCTTCGAGAATGGCTTTACTTTTTGTTGCGTGGGCAACCATATGAGGCTGCTGCTGCTGCGGCATCAGTCACCACTGTAGCCGGCGTGAGCATCGGATCACTGCAGCTCCTTCTCGAGCGCGCGATGGTGTTAAGCTCGTTCACCGCCCTGCTACCGGACTATTTGCGATGCAAAATCCCATCTTTGCTTGCCCAAAAAGTCTGCGTTTGCTGTCGAAAGCATGGGAGCCAGAACGGTTTCTTTGTTTTCAACACGACCAAGTCGAACGGATCTGATCATAAGCTCATCAATCTGGCGGAGTTGCTGCATCAAAGCGAGTCCTTTCGCACGAGGTAAAAATACAGTCTCTGCCTGCGATGTGCTCTGCGGAACTTTCAAAGACATGTCTTTTGGTGTTTTAGGTTTCAGCTTGCTCTGTGCACGCTAGCATCGCAAGGTCAAGTGCAGCCCGAATCAATGGCGGAGTTTTGCTTGGACTTGCTACGGCAGTGCCAACACAGCACAAGAGAAAAAAATGGTTCACCAAATGCAGTGGTTGACTCCGTTGGTGTTGTGGTTGTGTCGGTAGTTGAAACAGTGGTCCGACTTCGTTCGAGGGACGCTGCGCCTAAGCCGCCCCAACGGTCAATGCATCGCTTTCTTGATGTTGTGGCAACACTTCGAGCACTACTGCTTCAAGGTCAGGACAAACGCAACGCGAGAGATTTGCAAACAGGACCAGGTAGTCTCGTGCACCTGGTGGAGAACTACCTCCACATTTTGGCATCAGCAGCAAGCCGCCACGTAGCCGTTCTGGAGTAGCGCAGTACGTGTGGGAAATTAACTAATTTTTACATACAAATATGTACCGAGTGCGCCCCGCTTGCTTCTTTTCAAAAATAATACCCCGGCGCGCACACATTGCTGTTGGAGCTATTTGCGTTGAGTCGCTTTGCGTGTACTCAGGCGCTTCTTGAGATCCGTATTCAGCGCGGCTGCTGCCGAATGTTCTTCCGTGAGCTTTTCCAGTTGTTGGTCCAATTCAACTAGTTTGGTCTTTAGCAACACAGGGTCAAAGAGTTGCTTCCGCGAACGAAAGTGTAGCTTGATTTTCTCTTTCAAGTCCTTGTTCGCATCTTTCTCGTCGGCGATTGATTTTTCCAACTTTAAGAGCTTCTTGACGGCGCTTCCATGGTGGTGGAAGTGCCGTTGCATGACTTCTTTCAATTTCTTGCTAACACCTTTCTCGGCAGCAATAGCATCGTCCAAAGTTTTCAGTTGTGCAGCAGCCGCATCCAGGGCGCGCTGCAGGGGCGCAGTTTTGGTTTTTACCAATAAGTCTTGTTTGTTACGCTCTTTCAATCTCGCTTCGTAACTACTCACAGCCGCGGCCCGGAGCTCGGCCTCCTCTGTCTTGCGTTGTTGTTCGAGTTGCTCCTTGTGCGCGTGCAAGACCTTGTTGACGTGATTTTGCATCTGAACGATGTCTACAGAAGGATGGCTCGAGTGCAACTTGTGGACAATTCGGACTTTGAGCTGTTTTTCGGCGTCCGTATATAGGGCCGCTAACTGCTCCGGTCCCAGATTCTCGACTTCCATCGTTGGTCGCACATACTCTAACGAAAAAGAGTTCTTGCCCCTCACTGCGGACAAGAGGTCGTCGATGCTGAACAAATCTTTGCCGTCGCATCGAAGGAGAATATCATCGTCTGCGAGACCAGCGTCTCGAAGCGGATTCTTGTTTCCTAAACTTGCTATGCTAATGACCTGCCGCTGCGTGTGTGAAAACAGCACACTGTTGGAGACATTTAGCTTGGCACCTAAGCGAACCGAGGCCGATTCGCGAGTCACCAGAACTTTCCGAACAGTTCCCGATCGCTCGGCGTCCTGAATCATTGACTCGGAGAGCAGTGTCCGCGTAACATCAGGACGGCGAAGTGACTCACAGAATCCCTGCCAGGCAAGATGAGATAGCATTGGGTCATGCGCGCATGCATCGAACAAGATCTGGAGCGAGATAACTATGAAGAACATACCGAATACGTGGACATCATTGAAAAGCTGACTGCTCGTGGAAGCCGTACAGACGACGTGGCTCGTCGACGTTGCAGCCACCCTCGCAGAAGGCCTTGGAGCGTAGTGGCCGCGCGAGTCTGCAGTTCGTGGTCATGAAGTTCTGCCAGTATCTTAAAGGCGTTACCTTCGATTGCCGTAACAACGAACGGAGGGAACTCCGCTTTGTGGCTTTGAAGCCAACTATCCGCTTCTTTGCGCATCAGTGTTTTCAGAGCGGCCAAGCGGCTTCGGAGGCAAACAATGCCCCGCTCCCAAAGCTTGACGGAGGTTGGCGGTCGCAGAAATTCCACTACAACAGTTTTCGCACTCGTGTCCTCGTTTGACACAATTTCGTGGAGTTTTTGCGAGTCATAAACTGGTTGACCATTAACTTTCGTGACAATGTCGTCAATTTTGCAGTCCTTGCTGGCAGCTTGAACACGAACGAACTACACGAAGCGGTACAAAGCAAAATGTTACAAAGCAAATATTGTTGGACAACGTATTTCGAATGTCGAAACAAGAGTGTTGAAAGTTACCTGTGGCGGATCCAGTTCGTCGAGACGGAATGAATCTTTTAGAAGCAGCGCATCCAATGCGTGACTTGTGGCTTCGAACGATACCGTTGTTGACGCGCCGTTGCTCTGTGCAGAGTACCAGTGGGCGTGTAGAGTTGCGGTTGCCGAAGGCAACCACAATGTTTGTCGGGCGGCGTCCTGTGTTCGTTGCAGCTTCTGCAACAAAGGGTTGTTTTGTCCCTCGTATTGTCGGCAAACTTTCTTCCTTGACAAAAACGAGCGGCAGGCTGCCTGCACCAGAACAAGCGAGCGTTGAGCCGCCGGCATCAAAAACGCTGCGAAAGATGTCAACATTTTCTCTTTGATTTCCAGACGCATAACCTCCCGGGTTTGGGTTGCGAGATCAGCGATCGTTGAGGTTTCAATTTGACGCGCATGAATGACGCGGAGTGTGCAGGGATCCATGCTACCGCTGACTGCCCACTTGACAAAGTTGTTGACGACCTCATCTTCACTGCCGTCAACCATGAAAATAATGTCGCCTGGTCCAAGCCCGCTGGTTTCTCCGATGGTGGCCTTCTCCTCGTTCCCCAAAACATCAGTTCTCGCTTTCAACCCTGTGACTTTGATGTATCCGCGGGCACGCCAGCCGACAGAAGCGATACTGAACTCCTTCGGAGTTTCAATTTCTAACCCAATCGGTTCACCAGCAAATCTGCGTTTCAATATGACGTCAACAGCGCGAATTTTGCTGTTTTCAATGGCGCCGATCGTTTCAAAATATGTGTTCATCGATGCGCTGTTAAATCCGGCGTCAATCATGTTCATCATGTCTTCGTCGACAGCCTCGGTTCCATCGAGGCGGCTCTGAAGAATACTCGTCTCCAGTTGCGTTCTGCGCCTCTCCAAACTCCAAAGGCTCATTGCTGATTCGGTGAGGGCGAGGGCTCGAGAAGGAGATCTGGTCCACATTTCCTGCAATTGACTAATGGCAATTCCTCGCGCGATCTTAACCTCAAGGTCTGAAATCCACGCCTGCCGGTCCACTCGCTCCGGGAAATCCACCAATGCTGCGCGTCGGAACACACTCAACTTTAGCTTTCCTTTCGATAACTCCAGCGACTCGTCCACGATTGTCCCGGTGTACCGCGCATACTCAGCGGCTTGCAGGCGCTCGTTTAATTCAGTGACGCCATGCACCGGTTTGCCGCCAACTAAGTACAGTACGTCCCCGCCCGTGAGACCCAAACGCGTCGCCGATGACGGATGGCGTCCTTTCTCCAGCTCAGAATTTTCTTCTCCGACAAAATACAAAGCCATTGAGGGCACCTGAGTTTCGTCGATCGCCATCCCTCCCGCGGTCGCAGTTTGAGCTTGGTTCGGGCTTTCGCGCAGCCAACCTTGGTCTTGGACTCTCATGAAATAATCGTCTTCATGGACAGGGCCCGGGAACGTGGTCAAAATATTTGAAAGAGCAGCGTTGACATCGTCGTCCGTCAGAGGAGGGGCTCGTAGCACGTACGCTGATAGAGTGAGCTCTTGGATCGGTGCGTTGGGGTCATTCCAATACGTTTTGCGGATCTCGAGTTGAGCAACTATGTGACGAACAATACGGTCAACCAACAAGCGCTGCTCCATACCCTGCGACAGGCGCAACTGTCGACCTCTCACAACCCGCTGTATCACAGTGGCCGCTTTTCGGTGCTTGAGGAGCATTTGGAGTGCTGGGAAAAAGTTTGTGTAATACTTTCGTCGACGATACTGGTTCTGGACACGTAGAATGGCATCCTCGCCTTCCGGAGTAAAGTATGTTGCGGTGGATCGGGCAGTTGCGCAGCGATACAAGAGGGCCGCATGGTCGGCGGCCCTGAGAAAGTCTTCTTGATGCAACCGCACGGTCTGGCGGCCCATGTGCAAAATCCCGATGTCGACTCTGTCCGACTCAGATTGTTGCGGCGCTGCGTGGGGAAGTGCGGTTTTGAGTCCATTTGCCAAGTCCTGAAGGTATATTTCTTGCTGTTCCAAGTGGAAGAAGCTGGTCGATAAATCCCAATCGGAACCGTGTTTCTTATTGGTCAGCGAGGTCGAGAATTGATCCAAATCAATCAAAACATCGTTGTTGTTCAAGCCATACAACCCGGCGACACTTCTTGGGAGGACATCGGACTTCTTTGGCACAGTACTGACGACAAATATTGGGGCCGCCCGCCACATTCCGTACTCGATTGGAGCCGGGGTCGAAAATGTGAATCCCAAGACTCGTAACGGAGCAGTTTGGTCGTTTTCGCTGTTTGGCTCTTCGGCTTTGGGAGAGGAGTCGCTACGGCTCAATAATTGCAGGGGTGGGAGGGTGCTCTCAAAAACTCGTTTTTGACATTTTGGGGACAGAAATGCACCAATAAATGAAAGGTATAGCAAAAGGCCCCACTCTGCTGCAGATAATTCGGCGCGCTTCAATTTTTCTTTGTTCAAAGGAAATTGGACAGATTTCAAGTTTGCGAATAATTTGGAGATGACACGCTTCATGATCGTGTTGAACTTCGTCGCGGCGAAGTTAGCCACGTCAAATGCTTCCACAAGCAAGTCACCATGCTCCTTCTTTTTCGCCCCATCGTCATTTTGATGAGCCATCAAACGGGCGGTTTGCAACAAGCCCGCTTTGGTGAAAATCCCCCGAGCCTTGTCTCGGAACTCACTGACAATCTTGTCCACAAGTAATGTTTCCAGCCGCGAGCGCATATGCTGCAGTGAGGGGTGCTTCACTTGCGCGTAGAGTGGATCGCCCGAGCGCACGATGTTCAAGCGAAACTGCAGTCTCCCTCGAATTCTCGTCGAAAATTCATTGATGGTCTCGAAAGGCTCGGAATCAAATCCGACAATGAGATCTCCAGCTTCACACCCAGCCTGTGCGAGCAACGAGTTCTCGCGCAACTTCGTCACCTCAATCAATGGCGCAATGAAAGCCGCAATGCGCGGTGTTTGGTCCAAAAACACTCCTAGCGGTTGGGAGGCATCACTACGAACAACGTCGACAGTGAGGTAAGTCCCAATACCTTCCACCGCTCTCAGCTGCAGGCGACTCGCCGTCGCGCGATCACCCGCTGGCAGCGGCGATAGAAATTGGAGCAACTCCCTCGTTACCACGGTGTCGAATGTGGGTTGCGGCTCCGGCGGTGAAGGTTCCTGCTTTGCTGCTTCCGCGCCAGCTTCCGCAATCACGACAGGGAACAGTTCCGTCATGAGAGCCAGGCGACGCACCACCCTCGACCCAACACGCGTGTCGAGTAAATGTTGAAGCTGTGCTACCTCTTCGCGAACCTTTTTTGTCACCGTCTCGCTAGCAATCGAGGCCGACAGTTTTAAACGCGTTCGCGCAAGCCATCCTCTGACGCCACGATTCAAAGTTTCCGCAGCGCGTTGAAACTTCCCTAAGGCCGCATTCCAATCAACAATCACTCTCGTCCGCACCATCCGCCGCACGTGCATCTGCAAGTCTTCCACGTAGTGTTCTTGGTGCCTGTGTACGGCCGCGGCTCGAGCCAACTCTTCTGGCTCGCGCAGAACCCGGATGGTTGCGCCCTGTGATCCCACCAGCTTTGGGTCTGTGACGTCCAAGATGTCGGTCGCGTTCTCAATGGGCCGACCGGCGACATGGGTGACGATGTCGCCGATCCGGAATCCAGCCCGCATCCCCGCACCTGGTCCAAGGCCAAATTTGTCCAAACACAAATCGACAATCTGATACGCTCCGTCCGGTCGCCAACCATACACCACCACTTGATGCGGCACGAAGCCCACCAGCGTTAGTCCAAGCGGCTCCGCGTCTAACGAAGAGTCGTCGCTGGACGACGATACTTGTCCTACAGCCTGTGCCGCGGCTGCGATGGCGTCATCCACACTCTTCGTGCTGAACACGGCCGAAACAAACGCCTCAAACCCCGTCGTGGCACAGCGACTGAACAGCACGTCGACGGTGGTTCCGTCTTTCTCAAGTGCCAATTTGGATGCTTGCAAAGCCAAAACATGCGGAAAATGCCCTTCTTTGAACATCTGCTCCGTTTCTTGCAAAGCATTTGCGATTGCGTTGCTCAAAGACCCTGTTCTGTCCAACTGCATTCCTGCTTCGAGGGGTGAAAAGAGAAGGGTCTGCTCCGAAGTACTTGCCTGCGATTGCGACGCTGGTGTCTGTCGACCGCTGGCTACTTCCACCTGGCCAGATGCGGAGCTGGTTCCTTCAGAAGCCGATTCTGCTTTGCTCTGAGAATCTGGCTCATTTACGGGAGAGTCCAGTTGGGGCGGAGGCAATTGCCAGGGGTAATTGCTCGCGTCCTGTGCACTCTCGCGGCAAAAGGCCTGCACCCCAATCAAGCTCGCCAACGCATCGAGCGCATGAATCTCGAGGGCTCGAATTTTGTTGCGCAGCGAACGCAACTGTTTCCAATGTCCCTCCAACCTTTGGCGAGCCACGACACCGTTGGGGGCAGGCTCCTCCTCCTCTGCTAGTGTGGACGCACTCACTACTTTCTGCAGAACATCACTCAACGTAGCGGCGCTCTTGGTCACCCGCCTTCGCAGGCCCTCCAACGCTTTTGAAATCTGGGCGTGGTACGCAGGGCGCTTTGACTGCCGTTGTGCTGAGGCCTTACTCTCGCTGTCCAACCACTGTGTCCATCGCTGACTCTCGAGGCACGCGAAGTAAATGAGCTGCGCCAAAGGACGAACCGCACAATGGGCCACCGCACCGAGAACATCGAGCCAATTTGACCGCGACGACCTCGCGAGCATTTCCGCGAAAACGGGGTCCTCGTCGCGAAATGAATCTCCGTCGCTTTGGTTGGAATCACTGCGCCTGATGCGGTCACTTGGGCGAGGCAGGAAATTGCGCACTTCTTTCAGCACTGCTGACATTGGCTTAGAAACCAGCTGCAAATCTCCGGACAGCCGCGACGCCTGCGCTTGCACGCTCTCCACCCGCTGCGATAAAGTTTCCCAGTCCGAGACATCCCAGCAATGGGCAGTTTCTTGGATGTAGTTGGCAACGTCCGACATGCTGGCGCTCAGTAAATTGTATTGCTCGCTGTAGCTTGTCTCCATGCTGTCCACGACCTCGTCCTCCGCGCTGGCCTGAACCAAGAGGTGGGCCGCATCCAGCTCAAGCCTCGTCAGTGCCACCTCACCGTGACCACATGCATGGTACCACAAACCACGCTGCAGCACAAAAACGCGAAGCTGCCGAATCCCAACGTCTTCGACTTCCCAGGCGGCTGAGTGACAAAACTTGTGTGCGGACTGAATCCACTCCCTGACTTTGGTTTTGAGGGCCGCCATCGAGTTCTCGATTGCGTGGCTCGAGCCAAGGTCCAACGAGTTGAGCTCCGCCGCACACTGAGCCGTGATTTCGAGCTCCACCCGGTCCACGCGCTTGAGCGCAGTTTCAATCGCGCCTAGGTGAGCGGTGTGAAAAGCTGCCTCGGCGCAGTGCCACGCCGTTTGTTCGTGGCCCTGCAGTCGAAGACCGAGTCCGGGCAACGCGGTGTTGTCTCGATCACCCGCGTCCTGACGAGCGGCGCTACCGCCCTTGTCGCCGTTCGATGCGGCTACGCAACTCGCGAAAAAGTGCTGGGCACTTGTGGGGCTCGAAGGGTATCGACGGATCCACTCCTTCAGGGTCGCCAACTGCTTGGACGTCTTCGACAACAGTTTGTCGATGGCGCTTGCCGCTGAACGCCGCAAATCACACACGTGCTGGAGTTCAGGGCTGAATATGGCCAAGCACTCTTGCATTCGGCGGACATAGTCATCGATCTTCGACCGTCGGGCTGCAAGGCCCTGCTGCAGCAGCGCCGTGGAACAAAACATGTACGGGTTCTCAGGGGACGACTGGGACAGCCCCTTCAAGTAGTTCAAGCACGCGTCGTTCACTTTCCGGAACTGACGGTTGCACCGAGCTGCCACCTCGCTAATTCTAGATTGCGCGTCTTTCAACAATGGCTGAACCAGCAACTGCATCTTTGACAACTGCTCGGACTGGCGTTGGCGGCCTTCGTGAGTCAAAGCGTCGGCCTCTTCTTGGCGGGTGTGATAGACTCGAAGACAGTCGCGAATGATGATTTTCTTCTTCTGCAACATGGCCATGGCGCTCTCAATAGCGAGGCGCAGCGCACTCGTATACGCACTGAGTTCGTCGTCGCCGGTCAGTGGCTGCGACAAGGCGGCCCCGGTGTGACTGTAGCGGTCGAGCTGCCCGCTCAGCGATTCCAGCGGTGGGCGCTGCAGCGTTGTGTTATTCGCGAGCATATGCCTGCACTCGTCCACTGCCAACACCATGTCCTGAAACAGTTCTTTCATGCTACCCATGGTGTCGGTGACTTGCACAACCAAGTCCTTTGCTTCGTCGTCGATGTCGATCTTCGTGGAGGGTACGGGTGTCAAGAGAATCGGCACCCGGCTGTGTATGTGCTGCTGCAAATCGGCCACAAACGAGCTCGCGAGGTCGACGTGACGGCGCTGCAAATCGTGGCTCACGCGAGTGCAGACCCCGCCGCGACGCAGAAGCTCCTTGGCCTCGTGCAATGCCAATTGCATCGCGGCGTCGATCGTGGATCCAAGTGCATCGAGTTTCTCGTGCAGTGCCTGCAAAATGCGACCGTGTCCCTGCGATATGGCTTCGATGTTGCTCGTGTCGACCACCAACTTCTCAGCAAGCTTGGCGAAGCACTGCGCTCGCATCTTGGCCACTCTGTCCAGGGCCAGTGAGAGTGGTTTGCTGTGCGCAAGTTGCGCGTGCTGAGACTCGACAAACTTGTGCAGCTCGGAAATCTTGATGTCGAGCTGCTTCAGCGTCACGTTGCGCAAATCTTCATGAACCTTCTGGTCGGCGACGAGGCGCTCCAGCACCTGCGCAATTTGAGCGTGGACGAAGCCCTTGATGGAGTGGATGTCCTGCTGCGCGCGCTGAGAGGACCGCTCTAGTTGCTCCAGACCCTGCTGGAACCGCACAGGATCCCTCACGTCCAGGTTCATCTCCAGCAGCTTGAAGTGGCCATGGGCGAGAGCTTCCATCTTTGCAAAGGTCTCGGCCATTTCTGGCAGCTCCGTGAGAGCCGTCATGCCCTGGTCCGCCATCAACGTCTGGAGGGTTTGGTACGTTTTGGACATGAACGCAAAGTCGCGTTGGTAGATGCGGCACTTGACCTCCCTCTCCTGCCGCAGCCGTGCCTCCACCTCGGCCAAAGTGTTCTCCACCGCCCCCCACAGGTTGTTGATGCGACCCTGCAACTCTCGGCTCTTGAGCGACATCTTCTCGAAAAAGCGGTCGACCTTGTAGTTGTCGGCGAGGTACTGCTCGGGCGCCGTGCGCGCGACGCGCCTGCACAGCTTCACGCACGCGTCCACGGCCTCCGTGGCTACTTGCTTGAGCTCAGCTGATTGGACCGCGATCCGAGGAAGAGGAAACATCTGGTTGTACAGCGCCGCCAGCTCGTCGGCGGAAGGTTCGTCGTCTTCCACCAGCACGTCGGCGGCGACTGTGGCCTCCCTGTTGGCTCCACGGCCGGCTTCTGTCGTACTTGCCGACGTAGGAGACGACGGCGAAGACGATGTGCCTTGCGGAGCTGCCTCCGCTCCTGTGCCAGCTCCAGCCCCAGCCCCAGCCCCAGCTCCACGTTGTGCTGCCGCCTCCCTCTGCTGCTTCAATTCCGCGACAACCACCACGAACTGGTCCATGTTCCAAAACAGCTCGTCGTGTTCTCGGTCGTCGTTCCACGACGACAGCTCTTCCAACACCTCCCGGAGAGCGGTGTTCAGCAGCGGCACGGTGGCAAGTTCGCGCAGCTGCCGGCATGCTGTCGAGAGGCGGTCCGCGGCGGCGACAGCCGTCATGAAGGGGTCAGGGGTCTGGCCGGGCTCAACTCCGAACGAGGCGGGGTCTTGCAGGCCCTCCACAATTGCCAGCTGGTCCGCGGCGGTCACCTGCGCGAACGTAGCGAGAGCGGACGAGCGCACGGCCTCCTCGAGCTGCCGCAGCGGCTGCAAGGCAGGGTGCTCTGGGACAGTGTGCCCTTGCCCCGCGGGCGGCTCGCTCGTACCCACCAAGGCGTCCTGCTCGCCGCCGGCGCCGCCGCCGCCGCCACCAGTGGTGCGCGCCTGGTGGTTTGTGAGCATGCGCTTGGGCGACACGGGCGCGACACGAGGCGTCGACCGCGCAGCGGCGCCGTTCGGCGACGTTGTCAAGCGCAGCACCTCGACGCAGTCGGAGTATATTTGCCGGCACTGCGGCACGAGCTCGCCCAGCACCTGGCCCTGCAGCGAGCGCTGCATGCAGCGTCTGCGGTCCAGCAAGGTGATGTTGTCCAGCACGGCGCTGTGGAGGTCCTCGAGGCGCTGGTGAATGTCGGCCGCCGTCTCGAGTGTGTCCTTGACGAACGTCGTCACATGCTTGTTGCCGCGCAGGTCGCGGAGGAGCAGCGCCTGCGCCTTGAGCTGCTCGAAGTCCATGCTGCGCCAGTCGGCGGTCGCGGCGGCGAGCACGGCGCTGCCCGTGATGGGGAACGGCTGGGTGAGGAGTTTGTGCAGCCGCTGGAACCGCTTGCGCAGCTGCTGCAGCAGCGCCGCGACGTGTTGCAGCTCGCGCAGGCCGTCGGGCCCGGCGTCGAAGACGTGCGCGACGCGCGAGCTCCAGTCCGCGACGTGGACCAGCTGCTTGAGCATTTTGACGATGCGGCCCGAGAACCGGAGCAGGCGCATGGCCCCGTCCATGAAGGTGACGGAGTGCATGCGCAGCGCCTCGTGGTGCGTTCCGGCCAGCCGCACGTCGCACTCCTGGGCCTGCAGCATGTTGGACGCGACGGCGACCGCAACGGCGAGCCGCAGGTGCTCGGACCGGAAGGCCTGCTCGTTGACGTCCGCCAGCTCCTGCTTCGCGAACTCGAACGCGGTAAAGAGGTTTTCGTCGGTGGCCTCCAGCACCTCGATGATTTTGCCT
>Ga0213839_1001196_pt1 | contig 18072 bp, 17 predicted proteins | sample SWPATP21_FD_160075 | JGI IMG/M metagenome (GOLD analysis project Ga0213839, IMG submission 160075) | Coastal seawater microbial communities from Marineland, Florida, United States - SWPA TP2 #1 | ecosystem: Environmental > Aquatic > Marine > Coastal | place: USA: Florida | collected 2016-08-14
GTGGGGCGGCTGCCGACCACCGTGAAGCTGTCCAGCGGCACCTACGACGTGTCCGTGAAGGACGGCTTCATCGAGTACGGGTTCATGGGTATGTCGATCGAGAGCCGGAACGACCGCATCGTCCGCATCGACCTGGGGGAGGAGTGAGGAGCCACCGGTGGTCCGCGAGCCACCGGTGTCAGAGCAGAAGGGCCCCCCCCCGACCCGCTGACGCCACTCCACCGCTCCTGCACAGCCTCTGCACAGAACCCCCACACCCCCTCCTCCGCTCTCCACGCCCCCCTGCACGACCGCCCTCTAGGTTGGGCATGGGAGGCCCTCATGCAGCGCATCGCTCACCTCATCGCCCTCGCCCTCGTGTTCGGCGCCACATCCATCGCCTGGCTCGTCTTCGCCGTGGTGATGATGGGCCGCACCGACAACCTCGAGTCCAGCCTCCAAGGGGACGTCGCCGAGCTGTGGGGTCAGCCGATGACCCAGGAGGCCCCCCGTGTCGCTCGCCACTTCTTCCGGGATGAGCAGCGCCAGGAGACGCTGACCGGACCCGACGGCCAACCCCTCTACGACGCCAACGGCATGGTCCGAACCGTCAGCAAGACCGTCCGCGTCGACGCCAGCGAGCGCCTACCCCTCGACAGCACGGCCCTCGACGTCTCCATGGGCCACGACCCCCGCCGCAAGGGCCTGATCTGGTTCAGCCTCTACGACGTGGCCTTCGACGGCACCTGGACCTTCACACAGGACCCCGACGAGGGCGGCGACGTCACCATCACCTTCCCCTTCCCCCAGGCCGACGGCATCTACGACGACTTCCGCTTCGAGGTCGACGGCCAGCCGGTCGAGACCTCCCCGTCGAACGGGATGGCGGCCCACCGCCGCTACGTGGCTGCCGGCGAGGAGCTGAGCTTCCGGGTCGCCTACAAGAGCCGCGGCCGCGACGAGTGGACCTACCGACCCGTCGACGGCTGGCAGACGGGCGAGGTCCGCAACTTCGTGATGGCCATGCACACCGACTTCGCCGACATCGACTACCCAGGGCGCACCATGTCCCCGTCGAACCGACGCCAGGGGGACGACGGCTGGGACCTCACCTGGACCTTCGAGCGCCTCATCACCGGTCAGGGCATGGGGATGGTGACGCCGAGCCGCGTCCAGGCCGGGGAGCTCGGCGCGCGCCTGTCCCTGTCGGCCCCCATCAGTCTCGGCCTGTTCATGGCCTGGGTCTCCATCCTGGGCCTGCTCCGTGGCGTCGAGATCCACCCCGTCAACCACGCCTTCGTGGCCGCCGCCTTCTTCAGCTTCCACCTGCTGTTCGGCTACACCGCCGACCACCTGCCCGTCGAGTGGGCCTTCGTCCTCTCCAGCGTGGTGAGCGTGGTGCTGACCGTCAGCTACCTGCGGCTCGTGGCGGGGCCCCGCTTCGCCGTCGTGCAGGCCGGAGGGGCGCAGCTGCTCTACCAGGTGGGCTTCGGCGCCGCCCACTTCGTCGACGGGATGACCGGGCTGACGCTGACCGTGCTCCTCGTAGGGACGCTCTTCCTGCTGATGCAGATGACCGGCCACATCCGCTGGGGCGAGGTGTTCGACGGCACCCCCGAGCCCGCGAAGGCCGCGGGATAGGCCCGATGCCAGGCCCGAACGCTGGACATCCACCCGAAGCGGTACGAGGATGCCCCATGAAGCGCACCCACGCCCTCGCAGCCGTCGTCGTTGTGGCCCTCAGCATCGCCTGCTCCGGCTGGCCCTGGTCGGAGCCAGCCCCGCCGGCTCCTGTCCAGCCCGCGAAGCCGCGCCCCAAGCCGCGCCCCGACAAGGCGCCCGATCCCAACGCACCCGACGAGCACGAGAAGACCCTACGGCGCCTCGTCAAGAGCTTCCCCGCCTGCCACGACCGACCTCGGCGAGCCCTGTGCATGCTCCTGCACAAGGCGAAGGCGAAGGCGCTGCCCACGCGAGAGACCGTTCTCTACGGCGTCGCCCTCACCTGCTTCAACCCCATCCGCTACACCTGGGATGGGCAGGTCGAGAAGGCCGTGAAGAACGGGATTCAGCCCGAGGATGCAGGGGTGATGGGGCTTCAGTTCGAGGAGGGCGGCGAGAGCGCTCGCCTGTTCACCATCGACGCCACCGACGACGACGAGATCCCGGGGATGCACGAGGGGATACGCGAGGTAGCCCGCTGCCTCGAGTCTTCGTGCACGTCCATCGACCTGAGCGACAAGAGCCTCTTCGACTACCTCCACAGCGAGCCGACGCCCGCGAGACCGCTGAAGGAGGACGCAAGGGGCCATGCGGTCGGCGCCAACGAGCTGCCCTTCGCGCTCCTCCACACCACGATCCGCGGTCAAGGGTGGTGGATCGCCATCGAGGGGGACCTCGACAAGTCCAGCAGCTGCCAGTACGTGAACCTGTTCCCCGAGGTGCCCGTGCGGAGCAGGTAGGCCCCTTGCCCCCTCGAACGTCCGCTCCGCGGGACCCATGCCCCCTCGAGCTTCCGCCCAGCCGACATCGAGCCGATGGGCCGCCTACGCTCCGAGCGATTCCCGGCGTTCTCTCGTTCCGCCGTCTGCCCGCCCAGGGCTACACCGCCGATTCCGAAAGTTCACTGGGGCATGGGTCCCTCGCGCGCGGAACCCCGGGGCCATAGGAGACCCGCATCCGGAGGCTCCATGCGCATCCTGCCCCTCGTCCTCCTCGCCTGCGCCGTGGACGTCTTCGCCGGGACGACCCGATGATCCTCTGGCTCCTCGCCTGCGGCGGCACCCAGCCCGCCGAACCGCAGCCCACCGAGACCCCGCAGCCCACCGAGGTCGTCCTCCCCGCGGCCCGCGATGCCGCGCGCTGGGGGAAGGCCCTCTGCAACGACGGCACGCCCTGGGGCTACTCCCTCCGCCGCGGCGATCCGAAGCTGTGGGTGATCAACCTCCAGGGCGGCTTCTTCTGCGAGGACCAGCGCAACCCGTGCGCCGATCGCCCGAAGCGCCTCACCACCACCCTCCCGGGCACCGACGGCGGCCCGGCACGGTTCAAGAAGCAGGGCATCTTCTCCACCGACCCGTCCACCAACCCCACCTTTGCCGGCGCCACCTTCGTCGACGCCCACTACTGCTCCAGCGACCTGTGGCTCGGCGACCAGACCGCCAGACGCCCCAACAGCGCGTCCGCCGAAGGCTGGTACTTCAACGGGCGGGAGAACGTCCGCGTCCTCCTCGACGCCCTGCCGGCCCTCCACGGCCTCGACCCCACAGACCCCGACACCCGGGTCCTCCTCCTCGGCACCTCCGCGGGGGGCGCCGGCGTGGTCGGCAACCTCGACCAGATCGCCACCACCTGGGCCCCGCTGACCGACGGCCGCCTCAAGGTCGTGCTCGACGGCAGCTGGATCCCGCTCCAGCCCGAGGGCACCCCCCTCCCCGACGCCGACCGCTGGGGCCCGGTCCAGCCCGCCTGCACCGCCGCCCTCAGCGCCGCAGGGCGCGACCCCGTCGACTGCATCTACGGCCCCAACTGGTGGCCCCACGTACAGCCGCTGGGCATCCCCATCCTCGTGCAGATGTCGGGGCTCGACAAGTCGCTCACCCCGGTCTTCGGCGTCACCACCCCCGAGACACGCAGCGCCTGGCAGGCCCGCGTTCGCCGGGACCTCGAGCAGCTCCCCTGGGCCTTCTCGGGGGGCCACCCCTACCACGTCGTCGCCATCGAGCCGCTGTTCGGCAAGGGCCCTGAAGGCCGCACCTTCCGGGACGTCCTGCAGCGCTTCTGGGAGGGCGGTGAGCCCGAGCAGGTCTTCTTCCGCTACCCCGACAGTCAGTAGCCTTCGTCCGCGCACAGCTCGTCGAGGAAGGCGTCGCTGACCAGCAGCACCTCCGACACGACGTCGACCGGGGCCCAGGTCGTCTCCTCGGTCCTCACCTCGACCGCCATGGACAGGGTGGCCAGGGTGCCCCGCTGCTCGCACTGGCGTTGCAGGGAGTTCGGCTCCCGCTTCGCGTGGAGGCGCACCCAGAAGGTGCTGTCCCCCTCGTTCGTGTCGTAGGCGGGCGCGCCCGTCCCCACGTAGTCGGGCCCATCCTCGGAGGTCGCCGACCCGTCGACCGCCACGCCGAAGGGCTCGGCGGGCGCCCACACCTGCAACCGAGGCTCGACGAACTGCTCGGCGGTGGGCCCATAGTGGACGAGGACCCGTGGGAGCTCCCCGTCGACGGGCATGGTGCCGTCTTCGTGGACCAGGGCAGCCGTCGGCGTCGCGACGGTCGCAGTGTCGCCGCTCTCGACCAGGTGGCTGCCGGTCGCTCCGGGCGGAGAGGGAGCGGGGTTCTTGCAGGCCAGCAGGAGGAGAAGCGTCATGCCCCTGCAGTGCCCCCACCGAACCCAACGGATCCGACCTACTCCGTGCGCGCACGGACAAACGCCACGAACCCCTCGATGAACCCCGCGATGTGCCGCTCCGTCCGGGCGTCGGTGATCCCTCCGTCGTCGTCGAAGAGAGACCCTGCTCGCGCCACGTAGAGCTGCCCGGCCGTCCACGGGTCCACGCCCAGCACCCGGAAGGTCTGCAGCCAGCTCTGCTGACCGTGGCGGGTCCCACCACCTCCCGGGGTGGCGCCACAGAGCGCCACGGGTCGCCCCCCGAAGACCTCCTGCATGCGTCCCCCGCGGGTGCACCAGTCGATGCCGTTCTTCAGCGGGCCCGGCACGCCCCCGTTGTACTCCGGGCTCCCGATCAACAGCCCGTCGCACGCCGCGATGCGGTCCTGGAGCGCCGTGACCGCCTCGGGGAAGGCCTCCCCCTCCAGGTCGCCGTCGTACACCGGGATGCCATGAAGCTCCGCCACCTCGACCTCCACCCCCTCGGGAGCCCGGGCGGCCAGCGCCTTCAGGAGCTTACGGTTCAGGCTGTCGCGACGCAGCGACCCACACAGAGCGACGATCTTCACGGGCACCTCCGATCTGGTTCCTACCGTCCCCAAGCCCCCGCTGCCGACCCGTCACATGCGGAAACACCCCAGCGGGACGGGGCGGACTAGATGCGGCCGACGGAGACACCCCATGCTCGCCCTGCTCGCCACCCTCGCCTTCGCCACCGATCTGGACTTTGGCGGGGAGGCGCCCCAGTCGGTCCAGGCGGACCACCAGGACCGCTTCTACATCGACTTCGGCGACCGCGTGATCCGCTGGACGAACGCCGAAGACATGGTGTTCACCTACCCCCCGCCAGACGGCTGGAAGCAGCGGGCCCAGCACGCCGTGTCGCCGGTCGACGGCACCATCCACTCCGTGCTCGAGCGCTGGAAGAACGAGTGCGTCGACCAGAGCTGCAGCGAGACCTACACCCAGTTCGAGTACGTCTACTCGCGGTGCGACGCGAACGGGCAGTGCCAGGAGAGCGGTCTGGCCTCGGAGCGCACGACCCACGGCCTGGTCGCGCAGTCCAGCTACGTCTTCAAGCTGGACGTCACCGAGAAGGGGCGGATCCTCCTGAAGAAGATCCGCAAGACCGACGACGGCAACGAGCTCTCCCTCTCCTGCGGCACGGTCAGCCAGTCCTGCGACGACGAGACCTTCGACGCCCTCCCCTACCAGGACCTGCCCACGCCGGTGGACTACCGCTGCAGGGGGAGCCAGCTGGTGGGCGGGGAGCTGGCCCCCGAGGCCCAGGGAAAGAAGCCGCCGTCGTCGCGGGCCCAGGTCCTCGGGGAGATGCGTCGCGCCGTCTTCGACACCATGGCCAACATCGACACCGCCTGCCTCTTCGACCGCACGGGGCGGCCCTACCTGTTCCGCCAGGGGGGCGACAAGCGGCTCAAGGTCTTCCGAGTGGTCGACGGAGAGCTCGTGGAGACCACGGTCGACGGCCCGGAGTCCGGTGCCGCCAACGCCGCGGTCCGCCACGGCGACAACGGCGTCGTGGCCTTCCATTACTTCTACCGGAACAGCTACCACAAGGGCGTCCGCGCCACCGTCTGGGAGGACGGCATGGCCGACCCGGTGTGGACCGGGGACATCTTCGCCAGTCGCGACCTCAACCCCGGGCGCCGCTTCCTGGTCGCCGCCACGCCCCAGGGCCGCATCGCCGCCGCCTGGCCCAACGACGCCCGCAAGAAGAAGGAGGGGTGGACCATCCGCACCTGGGACCACCCGGGACAGCTCCAGCAGGACGAGGTCGCCGCCCCCGACGGCTGGGAGGCCAAGCACAAGAACTGGTTCGTGATGGCGGGTGCCGGCGCCGGCTACGCCATGTGGACCTTCTCCAGCCCCGGCCCCGACGAGGAGGGCTTCGTGAGCGTGCCCGCCGAAGAGGCCGTGTTGGACTCCGCCTACTCCGTGGCCCCGTCCATCATGACCTCCGCCACCCTCGAGGCCCGCTACGGCGTGTGGAGCTTCGGGGCCAGCTACGCCCGGGGCCTCCTCGAGGACGCGGCGGACGAAGCGGGCCTGTCGTCCAAGCAGTTCGACCGCCTCTACGGCCAGCTCGGCGTCGACCAGATCATCAAGTACCACGACATCCGCGTGGCCTTCCGCGCGGGTCGGGTCGACATGGGGTACCAGATCAACAGCTCCCGCGAGGGGGTCAGCGACGCCGGCACCCTCGCCAGCAACTACCGCCGCATCGACGTCTACCTGCTGAACACCTGGCGGGTCCGCTACGGGCTCTTCAACCAGAGCTACCGGGCCGCCCTGCCCTTCTACGTCTGGGCCATCGACGAGGGCCAGACCAGCTACCGCTACATCGACAGCTTCCCGTCGACCCTGCAGTTCAACGACTACGGCCTGACCGTCGGCTACAGCCGGCTCGACTACGCCGCGAAGTTCGAGAACAAGGTCACGGCGCCGTTCATCGACGCCGACGTCGGCCTCGGCTTCTCCAGCGCGCGCCTCGACAGCAGCTACACCCCCGAGGACACCGACACCGGCACCACCACGGCGGTCACCACCTACTCCGGCGACACCCTTCAGCAGGCGGAGCCCGAGGCCATCACCCGGTCCACCACGTTCATGATCCCATTCAACCTCGAGGCCGGCGGCATCCTCCTGCGTCGCACGGCCAAGCTGCGGGGCCTCGGCTGGTACGGACGGGTCGGGTACCGGGTGACCGGCTCGATCAGCGGCTCGGCGTCGAAGCCCGCCGACCTCGACGAGGCCGCGACGTCCGCCCGACAGCGGGTGACCTACTCCCGCTTCGAGCTGCGCCACGGCCCGTTCTTCGGCGTCGGCGCGGTGTTCTGAGGCAGGGGCCTCAGTCCTCCGCGGCCACGAACCGGTAGGTCAGGGCACCGAGCACGCCACCGACGATGGGGGCGACCCAGAACAGCCACAGCTGCGTCAGCGCCCAGCCGCCCACGAACAGGGCGGGGCCGGTGCTGCGTGCAGGGTTGACCGACAGGTTGGTCACCGGGATGCCCACCAGGTGGATGAGGGTGAGGCACAGGCCGATGGCGATGGGGGCGAAGCCTGCGGGGGCCCGGCTGTCGGTGGCGCCGTGGATGACGAACAGGAAGAAGAAGGTGAGCACGATCTCGGCCACCAGCGCGCTCACCATGCTGTAGCCCCCGGGGGAGTGCTCCCCGAAGCCGTTGCTGGCGAAGCCGCCCAGCTCGAAGCCCGGCTGGCCCGAGGCGATGACGTACAGCACCCCGGCGCCGGCGACGGCTCCCACGACCTGGGCGAGGATGTAGACGGGGAGCTCCTTCGGGTCGAAGCGTCCGCCGACGGCCAGGCCGATGGACACCGCCGGGTTGAGGTGGCAGCCGGAGATGTGGCCGATGGTGTAGGCCATCGTGAGGACCGTGAGACCGAAGGCCGCCGAGACCCCGAGCAGGCCGATGCCGACGTCGGGGAAGGCCGCGGCGAGGACGGCGGAGCCGCACCCCCCGAAGACGAGCCAGAACGTACCGAAGAACTCCGCGATTCCCTTGCGAGCCATGGTCATGTGAACCTCCAGCCTGCAAGCTACAGCGCCGGGTCCAGGACGACGGTTGCGTCCGAGGTGCGTCCTGAGGACGGTGCCAGAGCAAAGGGCAAGCGCCCCTGAGGGGTCAGAGCGGAAGGGGTAGCGCCGACGCCTCCAGGACGCCGACCGCGCCCACGCCCTGAGGGGTCAGAGCGGAAGGGGTAGCGCCGACGCCTCCAGGACGCCGACCGCGCCCACGTCCTGAGGGGTCAGAGCGGAAGGGCGGGTGTCCGAGCAAGAGGGCTCCGAGGTCCGATACAATCCCACCATGCTCCTGCTCACCCTCGCCCTCGCCGAGCCTCCCAACGGCTGGGAGGAAGTCGTCCCCTTCCCCCGCATCGACCACGGCGTGCTGCTGCAGGACCGCGCCTGGGCGGCCGGCTCGTGCGCCCCCGTCGACCTGCTCCACGGCGCTGAGACCACCTGGCGCACCGAAGACTGCAAGGTCCGCAGCGGCGAGGCCCACCGATGCGAGGACTTCGGCACGGTCTCCACCCATGTGTACGCCCACAAGAGCCGCTGCCCGCAGGGCGACGACGGCGAGATGCAGGTCATGACCGCCTTCGCCCCTGGCGTCCCGCCCTACCGCCTGGTGTGGCTCACCGGCGAGGAGGCCCGCTGGGAGACGATGTTCCGCGCCCACGCCGAGCCCGCCAGCCTGGAGCGCGTCACCCAGCCCTGCCTCTCGTCGGCCGACCTCGACCCGGATGTGTCCGTCGACCACGTCCGCACCTGCACCTTCGGCGAGGGCGTGGTCGTGCTTCCCGGGGATCCCCCCACCGCGGCGCCGGTCGGCCTCCCGGAGGTGCACGACCCCGAGCCCGTCGACTGCCGCCTCCCCTGCCCGGACGACCCCAACCAGGCCATCGTCGACGCCATGAACGAGGCGCTCGAAGGCCGCTGGTTCGCCGACCCCGACGCCCGCGACATCCACTGGTACGCCACCGAGGAGGCGTGCCGGGCGGACCACCCGGAGCCGCCACCGACGCCCGAGGTCTGCCGCTGAACTCCGGTCAGGGGACGGCCGCCCCCGTGCCCAGGTGCCAGCGCATCCAGCCGTCGGGATAGGACGTGCGCATCATCAGCGTCTGCTCGTCGCCCGGGGCCCGGCCGATGCGTGGGTACGAGGGCCCGTATCCCTGCGGCACGTCCGCGAGGTGGGCCCAGGTGCCGTCCGTCGGAGTGTAGATCCACAGCTGCTCGCTCTGGAAGGTCAGGGCGTCGGTCTTGACGAACAGGTAGACGCGATCACATGCGTCGACCTCGAGGTCGTAGAAGATGGGCGCGAGCGTGCCGACCGGAAGCGCCGGCAGGCCGGCCACCTGGGTGCCGCTCGCCCAGTCGGGCCGTCCGTCGGCATCGATGGGAACGGTGTGGAGTCCATACGAGCCACCACTGACGTCCAGTGCCCACAGGGAGGCGTGGTCCGCGGCATAGGCGCTCGGTCCCGCGGTGGTTCCGACGAAGGTGTGCCCGCCGGTGGCGTCGATCCACTGGGTGCCGACGGGCCCCGCTACGATCAAGCTGCCCGAGGCATGGGGCTCGAGATCGAACCAGCTGACGACGGGGTTGCCCGGGAGCGTGGCCCACACCGTAGGGACCCCGCCCACCTCTCGATAGACGGTGGCGGGGCCGCCGGGGTCTCCGAGCCACACCACCTCTCCGTTCGGCATGGTGCGAACGGCGTTGGCGCGCTCGCTGTGGACCTGCACCGCGGTGGCCGGCTCCAGCCCCGCCGCCAGTCCGGCGAAGCTCTGGGCGAACCAGAAGGTGCCGTCTGGACGGGGTTCGAAGGGGACGGCGTCCCCGCCCGTGGCACGGAACCGCAAGGGTACCGGAAGGGTGGGCGCGTTGCAGTCGATCGGCTCGCGCTCGGGGGGCGTGCCGGTGTCCCCAGTGGCGCCGCTCGCTGCCGTCGAGCCACTCGACGCTGTCGAGCCGGTCGACGCCGTCGAGGGGGTGGAGGTGGACGTCGTGCCTGTGTCCGACGTGGCTTCGCCCACCGAGGGGGTGTCGGTGGGAGAGGTGGACGGGTCGGCCGTGCCGCAGGCGAGGAGGATGGTGAGGAGAAGCATGGAGGGAGTATATGCCGGGATACCGAGGCCCGCCGGTCGGTTCCCGCCGAGCCGGAGCGGTGTCAGAGCAAAACGGCTGGGCCGGGCGAGCCCTTTAGCTCTGACACCGCCCCCCCCTTCCGCTCTGACCCCGAAGCACGCCCTCGCCATCGACACCCTGGGCCCGCACGCGCTACCCCTTCCGCTCTGACCCCGGAGGTCCAGTGCGCGTCATCTTCATGGGCACCCCCGACTTCGCCGTCCCCTCCCTCGACGCCATCGTCGACGCCGGCCACGAGGTCGTCCTCGTCGTCGCCCAGCCCAGCCGCCCCGCCGGCCGCGGCAAGAAGCTCAAGAAGCCCCCGGTCGCCGTCCGCGCCGAGGAGCTCGGCCTGCCCCTCTTCCAGCCCAAGGCCATGAAGTCCGGCCCCTTCCCCGAGCGCTTCGTGGAGCTCGAGGCCGACGTGGCCGTGGTCATCGCCTTCGGCCGCATCCTCCCCGACCGCCTCCTCCAGTCCCCGAAGCACGGCTGCATCAACGTCCACGCCAGCCTGCTCCCCCGCTACCGCGGCGCCGCCCCCATCCAGGCGGCCGTCCTCGCGGGCGACGCCACCACCGGCGTGTGCACCCAACAGATGGAGTCCACCCTCGACACCGGCCCCGTCTACGACCTCATCGAGATCCCCCTCGACGACCGCGAGACCGCTGGCACCCTCCACGACAAGCTCGCGCCCCTGGCCGCCGAGTGCGTGGTGCGCACCCTCGCCGACCTCGGCCAGCGCGCCGCCACCCCCCAGGAAGGCGAGCCCACCTACGCGGGCAAGATCGACAAGGCCATGGGGGAGGTCGACTGGCACCACACCGCCGAGGCCATCGACCGCCAGGTCCGCGGCCTCTCCCCCTGGCCCGGCGGCTGGATGGCCTGGGACAAGGGCCCCCTCAAGCTCAAGGAGCTCCACCTCAGCGACCTGCCCGTCGGCGACGCCGAGCCCGGCATCATCCTGTCGACGGCCCCCCTGGTCGTGGCCACCGGCGACGGCGCCATGGAGCTCCACAAGGTCCAGGCCCCCGGACGCAAGCCCGTCAGCGGCGAAGACTTCGCTCGCGGCGCCCACCTCGAGGTCGGCGAGCTCCTGGAGCCCTAGCAGGTTGTTGAAAATGGGAGCCCGCGACCGTTTTCAGCAACCTGCGCAAGCGGAGGGCGAAGCGAGCGGTCCCTGCCACACGAGTCCCGCAGTGCGCACCAGCAGGGCCGCTTGCGGCCGTGCGCCAGTGTCGGCGAAAGCCGCGGTGGACGGCTGGACCGCAGGGCCAGGTGTCAGCCGTGGACCGTAGGGTGAAGTGACGGAGGAACGTAGCGAACGGAGGGCCGGGTGGGAGGCGCCGCGTAGCCCGTAGCGACAACTGGTAGATGCTACGGACAGGGCGTGTTCGGATCCAACCGCGCGTAGACCGTGACCGAGTCGCTGTACGTGGTGCCCGTGCCGGGGTCCACGACGTCGAGGGTGAGGGTCACGTCTTCCTGATCCAGCGAGCACATGCGCTGGATCAACGTGGACGTGCCGGCCTCCACGTCGTCGATGAACAGGCGCTGGGCGAAGAAGCTCCCCGAGCAGCTGTCCTCGTCCCACGACGCCAGGCCAGGCAGCGACAGGTCGAAGTCGAGGGGTGCGCCCTCGGCCCGCGCGATCACCTCCCCGCTGCTGACGACGGTGGCACCGCCCTCGAAGGCGATCTCGGGACCGAAGCCCACGATCTCCGCAGCCAGGTCGAAGTGCCAGCCACCCTGGTCGCCGTAGACCATCTCCAGGGGCTGCCCCTCCTCGATGGGCTCGTAGCCGAACAGACCCGTGCCCATCGCCACCGACGGCGCAGGGCAGGAGGTGTCCGGCGTCGAGTCCTCCGTGCCGGTGTCGGTGCTGGCATCGTCCGTGCCCGACCCATCGTCGGAATCGTCGCCCCCGGAACACGCCATCGCCACGAAAAACACCCAGGCAACCCGCATGGCCTCGCTCTCCTCGGCGCCACTATATCCACCGCTGCCCCCACAGGCTCACTCGGTGTGGCTGCCCACGCAGGATCGCTCTACAATCTGGGCATGAACCGACTCGCCTGTGCCGCGCTGCTCGCCCTGGTGGGCTGCCCCAGCGACACCCCGGACCCTCCGACCGACGGTCCGGAGGTCGACAGCAGCACCACGGCCATCACCGGCGACACCGCACCCCCCACCGAGCCCGACATCCCCTGGCCCTTCCCGCTCCCCTGGCTGGGCGGCAACGAGTGGGTGCCGGGCAAGGACCTCCAGCTCGACATCGAGGGCACTCCCCCCGGCTCCACCGTCGTCTTCTCCTTCTCCGAGGAAGGCATGCGCCGCGGAGACTGCGCGAACCCGGGCCCCAACGGCTGCCCCGAGCTCATCGACCCCCAGCCCCTCGTCACCCTCGTCACCGACGAGCAGGGCCGGGCCCAGTGGTCCGACCGCGTCGACACCTACGGCTCCGAGCCCCGGGTGATCTACCTCCAGGCCCACGTCACCGAGCCGCTCAACGGCTTCACCACCCTGTCCAACGCCATCCAGCGCCACGTGAACGTGCCGGCCTCCGAGTCGAGGGTCAGCCTCCACGACGCCACCCGCGACGCCGGCCTGGCCGACGTCTTCCTCACCGGCAACAGCCACACCGGGGGCCTCGCCTGGCCCGACATCAACGGCGACCACTGGCCCGACCTGTTCGTGGCCAACGGGGGCGGCACCTACCACCGCCTGTTCCGCAACAACGGCGACGGCACCTTCACCGACGTCTCCTCGGCCATCCGCAAGCCCGACAACGACCTGGAGACCGCCGCCACCCACTTCGCCGACGTCGACATGGACGGCGACCTCGACCTGCTCGCGGTCGTCGACTCCGCTGTGCAGATGAACTCCGAGTCCGTCCAGCCCCTGGAGGGGGGCCCCAACCTGCTCTACATCAACCAGGGGGACGGCACCTTCACCGAGGAGGCCGCCCAGCGGGGCCTGGTCGACCCGCGGGGCTGGCGGAACATCACCGGCGCCTTCGGCGACTTCGACGGAGACGGCGACGTCGACGTTCACCTCGCCACCTGGGCCATGAACCAGCAGGGCATCGCCCGCGACGGCCGCCTCCTCCTCAACGACGGCACCGGCCACTTCGTCGACAGCGGCCAGCACGTCGGCCACGGCCGCGACGTCCTCACCTCCATCGCCGCCGACCTCAACCAGGACGGCCTCGCTGACCTCTTCCTGGGCCACGTCAACAAGATCGACGGCTTCCACCACGTGAACCCCGACGCCGACGACGTCCTCCTCATCAACCACGATGGGCAGCTCCTCGACGTCACCGCCGACTCCCCCGGCCTCGGCGACGACGCCTGGGCCGCCATGGGCCTCGACATCGCCGACATCGACAACGACGGCGACTTCGACATCTACGAGACCGACCGCTGGGAGGTCGACGACACCCTCCCCCGGGGCAACAGCCTCTACGTCCAGCAGGCCGACGGCAGCTTCACCGACAACAGCTGCGACGTGGCGGGGGTCTGCACCTCCTACGCCGGCTGGCCCACCCTGTTCGCCGACTTCGACCGCGACGGCTGGGTCGACCTGTACGTCGGCACCGGCAAGGAGTGGTACCCCGACCTGATCTACGTCAACGACGGCGACGGCACCTTCACCAGCCACTGGGTGCCCACCATGCAGGACTCCCCGGTGCGCGGCGGCGCCCAAGCCGACCTCGACGGCGACGGCGACGTGGACTTCGCGGTCTGGCAGTACAACGCCGACCTGCGCCTGTTCCGCAACGAGCCCCGCGACAACGGCCACTGGCTGGAGCTCGAGCTGGTCGACGGCACCGGCGCCGACCCCTTCGCCATCGGCGCGGTGGTCCGGGTCACCGGGTCCGACGGCCTCGCCCAGCTCCGTCGGGTGAGCGGCGGCGACTCCGCCCACAGCCAGTCCAGCCACATCCTCCACTGGGGCCTCGGCCGGGCCGACGGACCGGTCGACGTCGAGGTCCTGTGGCCCGGGGGCGCCCGCACCACCTACGACGACGTCCCCATCGACGCCTTCCTCCTCCTCGACCGCAGCGCCGGGGTCCTGGACCAGGCCGTCGAAGAGGGCACCGCCACCTACGACGCCGGCCAGCTCCACGTCGAGGTGAAGCTCCGCTACGGCGGGCGCCGCGGCCTGCAGACCCCCTACGGCAACCTCGTGTGGGACCCCGACGCCCTGCACTTCGCCGGCACCTTCACCGTGTCCGAGGCGCCGGCCACGGTCTCCCTCACCAACCCCCGCTTCGACGAGGCCTTCGAGCTCACGGTCCAGTAGCCCGCGGGCCTACGGGTCGATGAGCCCGTCGAGGTCCGCCGCGAACCGCACCCGGTTGAACCACAGGTCCCCCTCGCCCCGCGCCTCCCACACAAGGTCGCCGTCGGGGGTGAACTCCTGCATCAGCCCCAGGACCGTCCAGCTCACGAGCACGTTGCCGCCGGGGAGCTTGCGGGCATCCCCCAGCACGTTGTGGAAGCCCGACCCCGGCGGGTTCCAGCTCCGCACCACCTCGGCGGTCCAGGTGCTGGTGTCGTACTGCACCTCGACCACCCGGGCGGCGTTCGTGTGGTTGCCGTTGTCGTACATCAGCAGGCCGCCATCCCAGGCGTCGGTGAAGTGGCCGTGGGACCACAGCGGGGAGTCCTCGTGGCTCGTCCACAGCGACGAACCGTCGGGGGCGGTGAAGTCGGAGTAGGGACCGGAGAGGACCCAGTGCTGCTGGCCGTCGTGGCCCACCTTGAGCAGGGTGTCGATCCACCGCAGGTACACCAGGTAGCTGTCGTCTTCGGGGACGTAGACCAGCGAGTTCCCGTGGGTCCACTGCACGAAGGCATCGTAGCCGTAGGCATCCTGGGGGTCGGCGCTGTGCTCGCAGGGGTAGTCGAAGGCGTTGCCGAGGAGCTGGTCGGCGACGCTGTAGATCATCTGCGGGTCCTTGCCCCCCGGCCCCGACGTCATCAGCCGGTCGGCGGCGGGGTCGAAGGTGCCGCCGCCAGGCGCCGGCTCGTCGGGCCAGACCTCGAAGGAGAGGTAGGTGTGGCGCCCCTGGACCGGCTCGATGCCCACGTGATGGGCGGTGGGGGTGGGCGAGATCTCGTGGCGCCGACCGTCGAGGGACAGCTCCACCATCCGGGCCTCGTCGCTCTCGCGGCGGGAGTTGATCTCCAGCCAGACGAAGCCGTCGCGCTCGGCATTGGGGGTGGCCACCGAGACGTCCCAGTACGGGTCGACGGGGTGCCACCACAGGACGTCGCCGTCGCTCCCCTGGAGGACGAAGATCTCCGGCTCGATGCGCTCCCGGCCGATGAGGCCCACACCGAGCACGCCGTGGGCGACCTCCGAGCGGGCGGGGTCGACGACGTCGACCGTCCACATCAGCGGATGGCTGGGGACCGTCAGCTCCAGCTGCTCCTCGAGCGCCCCCTGGCGGACGGTGGCGTCGACGGTGCTCCCCTGGGGAAAGCCCACGAGGGCGACGATGCCCTCGGCGTCGGCCTGGATGGGGTCGCGACCCGTCACCTCCACCGACCAGTCCGTGGCGCCGCTCGGACTCACGAGGTGCAGCACCCCCGGAGCCTCCGCCGGCGACGTGACCTGCAGGTCCAGCGTCGAGGAGGCCCCGGTGTCGCCGCTGCCCATGCCCGTGGCGCCCGTCGGCTCGGTGACGGCCGAGTCGGTGTCGGTGCCGGTGGGACCCGGGTTCTGGGGATCATCCGAGCCGTTGCAGGCCAGCAGGAGCACGACGACGAGCATGTCCGAGCGTAACCGATGCCCGAACCACCCGCGGGCGTGCTACCGGGCCTCCCCTGGAGGTCCCATGAACCACGTCGTCTTCTTCCGCTTCGCGTCCCAGGACGTCGCCGAGGAGGCCGCGAAGCGCCTGCGCTCGATGGAGGGCCGCGTCCCCTCCCTCGGCTCCATCGAGGTCGGCGTCGACGAGCTGCGCACCCAGCGCTCGTGGGATCTGTGCCTCATCACCCGCTTCGAGAGCGCCGACGCCTTCGCCGCATACCGGGTCGACCCGGCCCACCAGGAGGTCCTCGCGTGGCTCAAGGGCCACGCCGAGAGCGTCGCCGCGGTGGACTGGACATGATCGCCCTCCCCGCCCCCTCCCTCGTCCTCTTCGACGCCACCGGCGCCCCCTTCGGCCAGCTGCGCCTCGTCCCCGTCGAGGGTCGAGCCTACGCCGAGGGCATCTTCGACGTCGCCCCCACCAGCGAGGCCCAGGCTGAGCGCTCCGAGGTCCGCTGGCTGTGCAAGCGCCACTTCAAGCGCTTCTCGGAGCACCGCCTCTCCATCGGCGACGACGGCTCGCTGACCGTGAAGAAGGGCTCCTTCCGCCTCGACCTGCATCCCACCGACGACGGCACCGGCTTCCGAACCCAGCCTCCCGCGCCCCCCATCCGGGCCGCCTGGGCGACCGCCGGATAGGCACGCTCCCACCCGCTCCGAGAGACGTCCATGGCCCTCGTCGCCCCCAGCATCCTCTCCGCCGACTTCGGTCGTCTCCACGACGAGATCCGCGACGTGCTCGACAAGGGCGCCGACTGGGTCCACGTCGACGTGATGGACGGCCGCTTCGTCCCCAACATCACCATCGGGCCCCCCGTGGTGAAGGCCTGTCGGGCAGCCGCCGGCGACGCCGTCGTCGACTGCCACCTGATGATCGTCGAGCCCGAGAAGTACGTGGGCATGTTCCGCGACGCCGGCGCCGACTCCATCACGGTCCACGCCGAGGCCACGGTCCACCTCCACCGCCTCGTCCAGCAGATCAAGGCCACCGGCGCCAAGGCCGGCGTCTCCCTGAATCCCCACACGCCCCCCGACGTCCTCGACTACGTCCTCGAGGAGCTCGACCTGGTGCTGGTCATGTCGGTCAACCCGGGCTTCGGGGGCCAGTCCCTCATCGAGTCCAGCTTCCGGAAGATCGAGATCCTCCGCGAGCGGATCACCAAGCTCGACCTCGAGGTCGACATCCAGGTCGACGGGGGCGTGAAGCCGAGCAACGCCGCGCTGTTCACCGACGCAGGAGCCAACGTGCTCGTCGCCGGCTCCGGCATCTACAAGGCCGACGACCGCGCCGCCGCCATCCGGGCCCTGAAGGACGCCTGATGGCCGATGGGTTGCTGGCCCAGCTGCAGCAACGTCCAGGCCTCGCCTTCGGCCTGGCGGCCGCGGTGTTCGTGCTGGTCGCGGGCGGCGGCTTCCTCTACGCCCAGACCCGGGTGAACGAGCGTCCCCCCACCCTGTCCGAGCACGAGGCCATGGTGACCCTCGAGGACCTCGTGGGCACAGCGCCGGAGGGCAGCGGCTCCGCCGACGAGCTGGTGCGCGCCTTCCCCAGCATGCCCATGCTCTGGCTCAACTACCGGCGCGGCGGACCCGTGCAGATCCGGTCCCACCTGCTCCGCTACGACGACGTGGATCTGGCCAAGCAGGGGGTCGAGCGCTTCGCCGAGGGCGACGGCCAGTGGGTCGCCGGCCTCGACCTGGAGCCCCTTCCCCTCCCACCCTGCGTGGACGGCGGGTCCCTCCGCGCCACCAAGGCCACCGACGGCGCGGGCTCCGGCTTCCTGCTCACCGCTCGCAAGGGGGGTAGCTACGTGCACGTGTCCGGCACCGGCTGGGCCCCCGCCGATCGCGACGCCCTCGCGCGGGGAGTGTGCCCCTCCCTCGACAAGCTCCTCGCGCTCCCCTTCCCGCCCGAGTAGCCCGCATCGCCCGCACCCTCTGGTGGCACCCGACCCGCGACGTCGCGTAGGCTGTCGCCGAAAGGAAGGTCCCCATGCGCAACATCCTCGTCTTCTCCCTGCTCGCTCCGCTGGCGGTCGCCTGCTCGGGCGACGACGGCTCCACCACCGACACCAAGGTCGACACCCCGGCCGACACCGACGTGGACACGGACGCCGACACCGACGCCGACACGGACAGCGACACCGATGCCGACGCCGACGGGGACGCCGACGCCGACGCCGACGCCGATGCGGATGCAGACGCCGATG
>Ga0213839_1001197_pt1 | contig 18054 bp, 14 predicted proteins | sample SWPATP21_FD_160075 | JGI IMG/M metagenome (GOLD analysis project Ga0213839, IMG submission 160075) | Coastal seawater microbial communities from Marineland, Florida, United States - SWPA TP2 #1 | ecosystem: Environmental > Aquatic > Marine > Coastal | place: USA: Florida | collected 2016-08-14
ATCCACCCGTGGAGGGCTCGAGGTCCTCGCAGGTGGCCTCGGCCACACAGTCCATCCAGGCCGCTGCCTGCTTCTCGTTGGTCAGCGTCTTGGGGTTGAGGGGGTCGCGCCGGCTGTTGGGGTCGTAGTCCCCCATCGGGCCGGTGTTCTCCAGGGCCACCTGGCAGTCGTCGATGCAGTCGTCGATCAAGTCGGCTGCGGTCTCACCACCGATCTGCACACCGCACTCGGAGGCATCGTAGATCTTCTGGCAGGAGGACTGACAGTTCTCCCCGCAGGCGACCGAGCCGGCGGCGAGGAGGACGAGAAGGGCTGCGAGGCCACGCATCACTTGGACTCCTCCCGCTGCTTCCGCCACGCCGTGGGGGACCAGCCGGTGGGCGGGGGGCTCTGGTGGACGCGACCCAGGTGGGTGACGTCCGCCGGGTGGGGTTCGGGGACGGACTCGCCCTCGAGCCGCTCCTCGGTGGGAGCGGCCACCACGGGCAGACCGCGGTGGTGGTTCTCGAAGTTGGGATTGCCTGACGGACGGTCGGACATGGGTCCCTCCGGGGCCGGAGCATAATGACCCCGTGGGGCCGCGACCAGCAGCCGGCCGCAGGCTTCACGCCGCCTTGATGCGGCCCTCGTCGGTCACCACGTGGGTGTTGGGGAGGGCGGAGCGGACCCCCTCGACATCCGTGACCGCCAGACCACGCTGCTGGATGAGCTCGGCGATGCGCACCTTCACCCGGTTGGCATCCTCGTCGGGGTTGGTGAGCACCGGCTGCAACAGGTCGATCAGGTCGGCCCCGTCCTGGGCAGCGATCACCTCGATGGCGGCGTAGCGGACGTTCTCGTCGAAGTCCGAGAGGAAGAGCTGGGCCACCTCGACCGCACCAGCCTCGGTGTGCTGGGCGAGCCAGACCAGCAGGTCGGTCTTCCGACGGGGCTTGAAGTCGTCCTTCTCGTGCTCCTTGCGGAGGAGCTCGTAGACCTGCTGGATCGCCGCCTGCTCGCCCTTCGTCTCCACCAGGAGCTTCAGGGGGTACGCCAGGTTCTTGCAGCGGCCCAGGTGCCGGGACAGCGGCCGATCCAGCGCGTCGCCGAGGCCGACCACCAGGCTGTACACGAAGTCCCGCTCGCTGGCATCCTTCAGCTGATTGTCCAGCTTCATGTCGAAGCGGGTGAGGAGGGCCACCACCGACTTGGGGGACCCGTTCTCGACGAGCCAGCGGGCAGCGGCTTCGCGGTCCTCCGGCTGGGAGTCGCGGTTGGTCAGCGTGCGCTGCTGCTTGGCGATCCGCTTCTCCTCGGAGAGAAACATGTCGAAGATGCCCATGGACGCGGCTCCTTGCTTGGTGGGAAGCCGACAGGCGGCCACCGGGGGGTCGTGGGCGCCCATGTAGCCACGGGATCTCGCTCCGCAAGGGGGAGCCTGGTCGCTTGACGGGTACGGGCAGTGTGATAGCTGGAGCCGTCCGCGGAAGTGGCGGAATTGGTAGACGCGCAGGATTCAGGTTCCTGTGCCCGAGAGGGTGTGGGGGTTCGATTCCCCCCTTCCGCATGTCGACGCCGGCCCGAGCCTTGTTGCTCGGGTCGGCGTTCGTCGTTTCGGACCGGAACCGACCACGAGGGGGCCCGCCCCCTCCGGCACCCCTACGAGGCTGGCCACGAGAGGGCCCGCCACCACTGGCACCCGCACGAACCCGGAGTGGCATGGCGCCCCGCCTCGACGACGGCGCTACCGATGCCCGCCGTCGTGCTCGTCCTCGAACGGAATCACCCAGCGGATACCGTCGGTGTCCTCGTACACCAGGTCCTCCAGCCCGTCGTCGTCGACGTCGACGATGGCATAGCCCCGAATGGGCGCGTGGATCTCGATCTGGTAGGTCTCCACAGACCCCTCGAAGAGCGAGACCAGACGGGGGCTGGCGACCATCGTGAGCACGGTCCGTCGAATCTCCGGAATCACCCGTTCCTTCCCCGTGGTGCCGAACCCCAGGGTGGGGAACGAGTGGCACTTGGACCACCCGTGGAGCATGGCACAGTCCTCCATCTGCGCCTTGAACTTCGCGGCGGCATCGGGGTGGAGCTCGATGATGTCGCCGGGCTCGGCGTGGGCGACGGTCGTTGCGACCAGCAGGGACAGCAGCATGGTGGGACTCCGTGAGGGAAGGCAGGAAGATTCAGGGGGGACCACCCCTATAGTCGGGCGTCGACCACGCGCCGACTCCAGCCTCCACCTACGTCGAGTGCGCACCGCCGCCATCGGACCGTCGTCGGACCCGAGTCCGCCGATCACATCTGCTCGACGACCTCGTCGCCCGGCAGGAGGTACAGCTCGACGTTGCCACGCCCGTCGGCGCGTACGAGATCGGACCGGATGCCCGCGTCGCGGAGCTTCCCGCGCAGGCGCCTGAGGTTCCGATCCCAGTTCTGCCGTCGGATGTGGGACGGCCCGGTTCGCCAGATCTCGGAAGCGGCCACCTCCCATGGCACCGCGGACCCCATGGCGCCCACCTCCGACACGATGCGAGCCGACATGCCACTGAGCACCACCGGAGGGCGGTCCGGGCGGAACAGGTGCACTGTGTCGTGGCGGAGCACGACCCGGATCGGCGGGTCCAGGGTGCCCGCGTCACCCCGGGTGCTTCGCGCCTGAAGGTCGGCCAGGGTGCGGGCCACGACAGGCAACCCTCCCACGTCGACCTGCACGCCGTCGTCGAGCTCCACCACCCCCTCCACCGTGCGGATGCACCAGCCGGTGCCCGTGGACCAGACGACGCCGTCGGCGCCCTCGCACGGTCCCGGCTCGACCCGCGCAGGCGGCCCTGCGAACACGCTGATCACACTGTGCTCGAGCTCCACGACGGTGCTGCCCCAGGTGAGCGCCATGGCTCCACCTCCGGCCTCTACGGCCTCCACGACGAGCTCCACACCCGGGGCGAGGCGCACGTGCTGCCCCACCGAGAGAACCACGTCGGAGCTCCGCACCCCGTCGACCTCGAACCAGCGCCGCAGGGCCAGCAGGCGAAGACAGCCATTGCGCAGCGACACCAACGCGTGGGCCTCGCTCACCCGGGGATCGTCGAGACGAAGCTCGGCGTGTGCGAGGCGGCCGATGATGCCCCCAGCCGACACCGTGGCCGTGTCGCCGTGGACACGGAACCTCACGGACGCCATGGCCAGCCCGCGCCTGTGGACAGACGCATGGAAAGCTGCATAGCAAAGCTCCTTTCATCAAGGGGGGCGAGTACCGTGGACGACACCTGGCGGCAATCCATCGCCGATCTGAACCTTCCCGACGCCCTCACCCTCCGCCTGCAGCAAGTCACCGAAGAGTTCATCGCTCTCTCCGACCCTGGCGAGGCCTTCGCCACCGCGCCCCTCGTCCCCCCCACCTACGAGGACCTCGGACCGCTGGGCGCAGGGGGAATGGGAGCGGTCCGCCGCGTCCACGACCCTCGCCTGCACCGCCGTCTGGCCCTCAAGACCCTCCACCCCCGCGTCGACACGCCTGCGGGGCGGCGGCGCTTCACGGAAGAGGCACAGGTGATGGCCCAGCTCCAGCACCCCGGCATTCCTCCCGTCCACGAGGTGGGCACGATGCCGGATGGCCGTCCCTACTTCACGATGCTCGAGGTCCGTGGACAGACCCTCACCAGGGCGATCCGAGCAGCCCACGCGCTCGGTGGAGGCCTCGCTCGCCTCCGCCCACTGGTGGAGGAGGTGCGACGGGTCGCGATGACCGTTGCCTATGCCCACAGCCGAGGTGTGGTGCACCGAGACCTCAAGCCCGACAACATCATGCGAGGGCCCTTCGGCGAGGTGTGGGTGATGGACTGGGGACTCACCCGGGTCACGGCCACGCCCGACGCCCCCACATCGGTCCGAGAGAGCGACCCGAGCCTCACCCAGGCGGAAGGAATCGCTGGCACGCCGGCCTTCATGGCCCCCGAGCAGGGCCTCGGTATGGAGGTCGACGCGCGAACCGACGTCTACGCGCTGGGTGGCATCCTGTACACGGTCCTCGTGGGGGCCCTGCCTCGAGGCGAGCTGCCGTTGCTCCGCCTGTTGGCCTTGCTGGCGTCGAATCCACCGGCGCCAAGGCCCTCGGAGGGCGCTGGCTGGCCCGTCCCCGACGACCTCGACGACGTGTGTCGGGGAGCCATGGCGGCGCGGCCCGAGGATCGATTCGCCGACGCCGGCGCCTTCGCGGAAGCACTCGGAGCGTGGCTCGACGGCCACCGCGCCCGGGAGCGTGCCAGGCGCTTGGTGGAGCAGGCCCGGGCGCACGACGCCAACGCCACGAGGCACCACGCCGAGGCGGCACGGGCCCGACGGGAGGCATCCGATGCCCCCGACACGCCGGAGGCACGGTGGATGCTCCTGGACCGTGTCGAGTCGGAGACCCGGATGGCGCAAGCGGAGGCGCTGCAGGCCGAGCGTCTCCTGCGGAGCGCCCTCACCCACGCCCCGCTCCCCGCAGCATCGGAGGCCTTGGCGGATCGAGCCGTCGACGCCCACATGGAGGCCGAGCGACGCGGCGACGCGGCCGCCATGCAGCGCTACGAAGCCCACATCCAGGAGTACGGCAGCGACCGGCACCTGGCCTACCTGCGCGGCGATGGGCGGCTGACCCTCCACACCGAGCCCTCGGGGGTGGAGGCGGTCCTCTTTCACTACGAGGAGCGGGACTGGCGACTGCAGGCGGTCGACGAGGTGGCCCTGGGGATCACGCCCGTGGACCGACCGATGGCCCGGGGGAGCTACCTGGTGGAGCTGCGGCCGGAGGGTGCCCCACCGGTCCGGTACCCGGTGTGGATCGACCGCGGACGCCACTGGAGCGGACGCCCTCCCGGCAGCGACGCCCCCAGACCCGTCCCCGTCGAGGTGCCGGTTGGACCGGGCGAGATCTACGTCCCGCCCGGTCCCTTCGTGGCCGGGCGAGACGACGAGCGAGACGCGGACCTGCACCAGGTCCCCCGCCAGGAGGTGTGGTGCCACGGCTTCGTGGTGATGGAACACCCCGTCACCAACGAAGGCTACATCGCGTTCCTCGACGACCTGGTGGACCAGGGGCGAGAGGAGGAGGCGCTGCGCCACGCACCGCAGTTCGGAGGGGAGGTCGTCTGGGAGCGGGACTGCCACGGGCACTTCGTGCTCGGGGAGGATGCCCAGGGCGATGCCTGGCACCTGACAGCCCCCGTCGTGCTCGTGGACTGGGAAGACAGTCGAGCGTTCGCCGCCTGGAAGGCCGAGCGTGACGGCCTGCCCTGGCGGCTGGGGACGGAGCTCGAGTGGGAGAAGGCCGCCCGCGGCGTCGACGGTCGGCCCTACCCGTGGGGTCGCAAGTGGCACCGTTCGTTCTGCCGGATGCGAGCCTCCGAGGCGGCGATCGGGCCCGCCCCCGTCGAGGACTTCCCGGCGGACGTCTCCCCGTACGGCGTTCGGCACTGTGCAGGAAACGTCACCGAGTGGCTGCAGGACGCCGAGCCCGACGCCTTCGCTCTCGTCAACGACGGAGAGGCAGCGCCGATCCCGGACGTCTCGTCCCGTCGGCGCCGCCTCAAGGGGGGCTCGTGGATGTACCGGGCCCGGCTATGCCAGGTCGACGGACCGGCGAGCGGGGTGGCGAGCGTGCGCCTCGACTACCAGGGCTTTCGCCTGTTCCGAGACGCGTAGTCGAAGGTCAGTCCCGCACGTGGTGGATTGACCCTCCCCTTCTACGGCGCCTCGCTCTCCATCCCCGTAGCGGAGCCGTAGAAGAGCCACGCCGCGTTGTAGCCGCCCAACACAACGTCCGAGAAGCCGTCCCCGTTCACGTCGCCGGCACCCGACGCCGTCTTGCCGAGCCCCCACTCCTCCGGGCTCTGCCAGCCGGGCGTCATCCGGATCCCCGTCGGTGCGCCGAGGAACAGGCCGTGGCGCAGGTCCAGATCGAGGCTGCCCACGAGGAGGTCCCGGTGGCCATCCCCGTTCACGTCGCCGGCGGCCGAGAGCCAGTGCCCAAGCCGAGCGCCGCCGCGAGGGCCCACGAGGCTCCTGGCCGACGCCGTCTGGGGCCCCGTCGCCGAGCCGGGTACGACCCACACGAGCCCCACCTCGTCGGCGGCGCCGTCGAAGCGGGGTGCAGAGGCCGCCAGGTCCGCGAAGCCGTCGCCGTCGATGTCCCCCGCCATCACCACCTCGGTTCCCAGCCCAGCCCCCACGGCATCGGAGGCCTGGGACCAGCTCGGGGTCGACTCGAGGCCGGTTCCGGTCCCGCGGAACAGGTCGATCCGTCCCTCTCCGAGGTCGCCGTCGGTGTGGCCCGGGACGCCCACCAGCAGGTCATCGAAGCCGTCGCCGTCGACGTCCTCTCCCCCTGCCACGCTGGTGCCGAAGGTGTCGTCGAGGCCCCCGCCGATGGCGGACCAGTCCGGGGCCGACGAGGGGCCCGACCCACCGCCGTGGAACACGAACACCGCGCCCTGGTTGGTCAGGGCACCGTCGTAGCCGGGGGCGCCCACGGCAACGTCGTCGAAGCCATCTCCGTTCACGTCGCCAGCGCCGGCCACCACCGTGGCCAGCATCCCGGCTGCAGCGTCCGCGTAGGACCAACCGGGGGTCAGCTCCGGCCCGGTGGCCCCGCCGCGGAACAGGTAGGCGTAGGGCTCGGCGGACGGCGACGTCGTGGGGATCCCCGGCGCTCCGATCAGCACATCGCCGAACCCGTCTCCATCCACGTCACCGGCGGCCGCCATGGCCGCGCCGAAGCGGGCGTCGGGCTCAGCACCCTCCGCCGACCAGGAAGCGGTGGTCTGTAGACCCGTGGCCGAACCCTCGTAGAGGAAGGCGGCACCGGCCGGGTCGTAGTCGACTGCCGACACCATCAGGTCGTCGTAGCCGTCGCCGTTGACGTCGCCCACGGCGGCCGTCGGGCCGAACAGGTCGTCTTCCGGAAGCTCGGAGACCAGGGTCCAGCCTGGCTCGCTGGCGTCGATGCCGTCCACGCTCCCCCGGTAGAGGTAGACCGAGCTGTCGCAACGTGGGGTGTGGGGGTCGACGACTTCGTCCGGCGCCCCGATCAGGAAGTCGTCGTGGCCGTCTCCATCGACGTCTCCGGCCCCCGCCACGGAGAACGAGAAGTCGTGCTCCTCGCCCACACCCTCGGCGTGTGGCTCGGCCTCCAGGCCCCCGGCGGAGCCGCGGTAGAAGCGGAAGCGCCCGTCCACGTGCCCTTCGTTGCCGGGAGCCCCGATCACCACGTCGTCGAAGCCATCGTCGTCCGCATCTCCGACGATGGCGACCGCCCCGCCGAGCTCCGCGTCCTCGACATCGGAGACCACCACCCAGTCGGGGCTCGTCGACAGACCGCTCGGCGAGCCGAGGAAGGCGTGGGCCTCCCCCCCGAGACCGAGGGCCGGGAAGCCCACCACGACGTCGTCGTAGCCGTCCCCGTCGACATCTCCTCCACCCGCGAGGTTCTTGGAGAAGGCACTCGTCGTGCGCCCCTCCTGGGTGACGCTCCAGTCCGCGACCTCGATCAGGCCCGCCGCCGATCCACGGAACAGCGACGCCGACCCGCCAATGGACACACCGTCGTCGACGTACTCGGCGCCGACGAGCACGTCGTCGAAGCCATCGCCATCGACGTCACCGGCGGAGGACACCGACGCCCCGAACCAGGGCCCGAAGGCCTGCGCCTGCCCGCGAAGCACCGCGGAGGGGTTCGTGGCCGGTCCGCTGGGCCCCCCCTCGAACACGAGCGCCACCCCCACGCCGTCGACGCTGGAGAAGCCCGGGGCGCCGATGATCACGTCGTCGTATCCGTCGCCGTTCACGTCCCCGGCACCCGCGACCGACGCGCCCAGCCTCGCACCCGCCCCGCTCGTCGGCGCGACCCAGTCGGGAACGAGGGAGAGGCCGGTGCTCGACCCCAGGAACAGCACGGCCATCCCCTCGCCTCCCCCCGGACGCTGCCAGTCGGGCGCCCCCACCACGAGATCGGGGTAGCCGTCGCCGTTGACGTCTCCTGCCCCCGCGACGCTGTCGCCGAAGCCCGCATGGGCCTTGTTGGACTGCACGGACCACCACGGCGTGGTCTCCAGGCCATCGGGCCCACCCCGGAACACCAGCACCGCGCCCTCCTTCAGCTCCCCGCGCCCGAAGGACGGAACCCCGACGGCCACGTCGTCGTAGCCGTCGCCGTCCATGTCTCCCACCCCAGCGAGGGAGGCGCCGATCTCAGAGCAATCCAGACCGGCGGACTGCCAGCTGGGGGAGGCCAGCAGGGGATCGACCTCCACGGGGAACGAGGCTCCCTCGGTGTCGACGACCACGCGCAGCCCCTCGTCGGTCGGCTCCAGCCAGGTGTCGAGGGAGCGCCCCTCGGTGTCCTTCGCGAACAGCCCGCGGTAGGCGATCTCGACGGCGCCGTTCACGAGGACCGCCTCGGTGGGCTCGGTGACCACGACGTCGAAGCCGTCGATGTCGACCTCGATGCCGATGGTCGTCGACCCCTCGGCGCCACGGGTCAGCGTCCATCCCTGCTCCAGCCCGCTCGGCGAGTTGGCCCACCACTCCACCACCCCGGAGCCCAGGACCTGCTCGGTGCGACGCAGGCAGGCACCTCGCTCGTCGACCTGGTCGCCGAAGCAGCTTCCGGGCCTCGCGGGCCCACGATCCATCGCGTAGCCCGACACGGCCCGGGTCCGGACCCCCAGCGTCCAGCCCTCCCCGGAACGAGGAACGACCTGCATTCCGTCGTGGGCGAGCACAGCCCGGAGGTCGTGGGCGCGGTTGGCGAAGGCCAGGCGTCCGTCCCCGAGTTCCCTCAGCGCGTACTCTCCCGCAGCGATGCGGCCTCGCACGGTGTCCATCCAGTCGCCCGACGGAGCGGTCGCCGTGGTCGTGGCAGGCTCGACGGAGCCCTCTGGCCCACAGGCGATCGACGAGAGGGCGAGGAGGGCGAACGTGGGGCGATGCATAGCGAACTCCAGCTCCGCGGTACCGTACCATGGGGACCGAGGGTCGGAGGTCCCGCGGGCCGAGCCTGGCCGTCACCGCATGTCATCGCTGCGAATGCCCGTCACGCCTGCCCGTCGCAACGGTGTCCGACGGAACAGGAGGAGCCATGACACCCATCCGCCTGAGCGCACTCACGCTGTGCCTTCTCGCCCCATCCCTCGCAGCCGCCGGTCCGGTCATCGACGCCCGCCTCGACGCCGCCGTCTCCGGCGACGAAGCCCCCCAGCTCGGCACCGGCATCGGCGGTCGGGTCGGCCTGCCCATCGACGTCGGTCCCATCGAGCTGATCCCCGAAGCTGGCGCCACCTTCTGGATGGGCGACGGCCTCATCGTGCCGGACGCCGGGGCCCGCGCCCGCTTCGGGGCCGCCCTGAAGCCCGGGGTCTACGGCCACGTGCTCTTCCCCCTCCCCACCCCGGGGGGTCCGAGTCGCGGCTGGGACGCCGGCGCCAGCCTCGACTTCACGATGCTCCCGGTCGACATCGGCCTCCACGCAGGCGTGGTCTCGCTCAGCGGCCGCACCGTCGACACGTCGACGGCCTTCGTCGGCGGCCTGTCCCTGGGGCTCACCTTCTGAGGGAGCGCAGGACCGCGACACCGACGCCCCGATCTCGGCGCGCCGTTCCGTGGCGACCAGGCATCGATCCGCCAGCGTACTCCGTCGTGCGGGTGTGGCACGGACTCTGCTACACCTCGGGGCATGTACGGAGATGCCATGCGCTTCACCCCCCTTCCCCTGGTCCTCTGCCTCACGGCGATGGCCTGCTCCGAGTCCGGCTTCAGCGCCGACTACGCCCCCGCCGACTCCTCCACGGGCGGCTGGACCTACTCGGACACCGACCCGACCTTCGCCGGCGACGACGACGACTCCACCACGGAGCCTCCCGAGCAGGAGGCCGACCAGCTGGCCCTGCCGCCGGCCCAGACCGAGAAGTACGTCTTCGTCGCCAACCCCGACCGAAACACGGTGACCCGCATCAACGTCCGGTCCCAGGAGGTCGACACCACGGCGGTCGGCGTCGGTCCGGACCTGGTGCTCACCACGCCGGACTTCACCATGGCCGCCGTCCACAACCGCGGCGAGGACACCGTCTCCATCATCGAGGCCGCCACCCTGGACCAGGAGGTGGTGGACGTCCGCCAGGACCTCAACCAGATGGTGATGTCTCCCGACGGCCAGTGGGTCGTGCTCTTCCACGACATCGCCCGGGAGCGGCCCGACGACCCGGCTCCCCAGGGCCTGCAGTCCTTCAACGAGATCAGCCTCATCAACCTGGTGACCGGCGAGCACTTCCCCATGGCGGTGGGCTTCAACCCCCGCATGGTCCGCTACACCCGGGACAGCACCCAGGCCCTGGTGGTCTCCGACGCCTACCTGGCGATCATCGACCTCCTCGACGACCAGCCCCTCCCCGACCTCATCGAGCTCTCCCCCGACGTCATCGACCCGCCGCTGGCCGAGGAGGTCATCGTGGCCGGGAGCGGCGCCTTCGCCTACGTGCGCCAGTTCGGCACCGACGAGATCCTGGTGGTCGACCTGGACCAGCAGCTGGTCGACCCCGTCCCGGTCGGACTGAACCCCACCGACCTCGACATCTCCCCCAACGGGGCCGACGCGGTCGTCGTGGCCCGCGGCTCCCGGGAGCTGTGGCGCCTGAACGCCGACGACCCCTTCGCGCCCCCCGAGGTCCTCCCCTTCCCCGACGACCTGTCGATGGGCTCCCTCGTCTTCGACCCCACGGGCGACCAGGCCATCCTCTACACGACGGCCAGTCCCATCGACCGCTTCATGACCTGGGACATCGACAGCGGTGCGATCCGCACCCGCGCCCTCGTGAAGCCGGTGACCGGCATGGCCATCACCCCCACCGGGGAGTCCATGCTGGCCTTCCACACCTTCGAGGACGCCCCCAACGCGGACCTCAGCCCCTTCTCCAACAGCTGGGCCCTCACCATCTTCTCGCTGGACGACTTCCGCTCCAATCCGCTGAAGCTCCCCGGCGAACCCATCGGCTACGCCAACAGCGACGACGGCGACCGCGGCTACTTCATCATGGAGGACCAGCCGTACCTGTCCCTCCTCGACTACACGACGATGCTCGCCGACGAGATCGTGCTGAAGTCGAGCCCGCTGTACGTGGGCGTCCTCCCCAACCTCGATGGCGGCGACGAGCCTCCGGCCTGGGTCAGCCAGGACCACGAGCTCGGCCGCATCTCCTTCTTCGACCCCAACAGCACCGACCTCGAGACCATCACCGGCTTCGAGCTCAACGCGGCGATCGAGTGAGGTCCACCATGCGCTCCCTCCCCCTGCTCCTCCTCGGCCTCACGACAGGCTGCGGCTGGAACCACCTCCCCGACCAGGGCTACGTCTACCTCGAGTCCTCCCTGTGGGACCCGGTCCGCGCCGTGCCCACCGTCGACGGCCTGTACCTGCAGCTGCCCCACCTGGGGGGCCTCACGCTGATTCGTCCGGACGGCACGGCCGAGCCGGTCGACATGGGCGACGGCCGCGTCACCGAGGCCAGCGTCGCCCCGGACGACGCCACCGTGGTCGCCTTCGTCACCCGCGAGCTCTGCGTGGCCGACGACGACGACGACTGCGCCGACATCGAGCGGACCCGCGAGCTGGTCGTGGTCGAAGACGGTGCTGTCAGCACCACCCTCGACGTGGAGGGCACCTTCAACGATGTGGCCTACAGCACCGCCGGCGACTTCGGCGTGGCCTACCTCGATCTGACCCGGGAGGTCGAGCTCGACGGGGTCACCAACATCACCTCCGTGGTGGTGCTGGACCTGGCGACGGGCGACACCACCCCCGTCCCCGTCGGCTTCGCGGCCGAGCAGGTCCTGTTCGTCGAGGGGGAGACCGGCGCCAGCAAGGCCGTCGTCGTCTCCGCCAACGCCGTGGCCGTCGTCGACCTGCTCCAGCCCGAGCCCTTCGTGGAGGTCACCTTCCCGCTGACCCTCGACCCCGACAACCGGGTCGTGCCCGTCGGCGTCGATCTCACCCCCGACGGCCGCTACGCCCTCATCAGCGCCCAGGGCTCCTCCGACCTGTACACCCTGGACCTGCAGAACCAGGCAATCAACATCGTCGACCTCTCGGCCCAGCCGGCCGACATGGCGGTGAACGCCGCCACGGACCGCACGGTGCTGGTCTACAGCGGCTCCTCGGTGGTGGAGGTCCTCGACCACACCCTCTTCGACGTCGACCGCTTCGCCCTCGACCAGCCCATGGACACCGTGCTGCAGGGGGAGGACTTTGCCGTCCTCTACGACCGCGATGGCGGCAAGGACGTGGTGCGCCTCGACATCGAGACCGGCAACATCGTGGAGTACGTCCTCGAGAACCCGCCGCTCGACGTGATGATCGCCCCCGGCGAGGAGTTCGCCATCGCCCTGTGCCGGGCCGAGGGCGGCGTCAGCGACGACATCGCCGCGAACTTCTACAACCAGACGCCGGTGATGGAGATCATCGACCTGCGCTCCGACGACACCGCCCCGTACACCCTCGAGGGGGCCGGCGTGGGCCTGGCCTTCAGCCGCTCCGACACCCGCCTCGACGCGCTGCTCCTCCAGGAAGGCATCGACTACCTCTACCAGCTCGACCTGTACACCGGGGAGGAGGCCGAGCTGGAGCTGTCCGCGCCGCCCTCCAGCATCGGCGTCATGCCCGACGGCACCTTCTTCATCACCCACCCCAGTGCCCTGGGCCTGATCACCTTCTTCGACGCCTCCACCGGCGACATCACCGAGGTGAGCGGCTTCGCGAGCCGCGGCCTCCTCGACCCCTACGAGCCCACCCCCGCCGATGCCGACGACGGTGAGGAGGAAGAATGATCCCGCTGCTCCTCACGCTGGCCTTCGCCCAGGAACCCGACACCGAGCCCGTACCCGACGCCCAGCCCTCGCCCTCGGAGGAAGCCCCCGCGTCCGAGCCCGACGCTTCGTCCGAGCCCGACGCTTCGTCCAAGTCCGAGCCCGACGCTTCGTCCAAGCCCGAGCCCGCTGCCGAGCCCGAGCCCGAGCCCGCTGCCGAGCCCGAGCCCGCTGCCGAGCCCGAGGCCCAGCCCACACCGGAGACCGCGCCCGAGCCGACCGCCGAGGCCGAGGCCAACGAGCCGGTTCCCGATCCCCGCCTCTCCCCTGCCCCCCGGGTCGCCACCTGGTCCCTCACCGCCGAGTACGGCTCCAGCCGCTACAAGGATGCGTCCTTCGACCTGTTCGGCGACGTCAACCGGGTGGACGTCGCGGGCATCCGGCTCGGCTACCGCGTCCTCGACCGGGTCGAGGCCCAGGTCGGCTGGCTCCGTGGCATCCAGGGCGCCGAGGTGGAGGTCCCCAACGCTGCCGGCGGTCGGGATCTCGCCTTCCGCTCGGCCTACGACGCCAACCGCTTCTCGGCGGGCCTGCGGGCCGACGTCACCATCGACAACGCCGCCTTCGCCTACGTCGCCGCCCGAGGAGAGCTCGTGCTCCAGCGGGTCCGCATCGACGGCGATCCCGACACCACCTCCAACCCCGACCAGCTGTCCGAGACCGCCCTGGCCCCAGGAGGGGAGCTGGTGGGTGGCATCGAGCTGCGCATCCCCCAGAACCAGATGCCCCTGACCTTCGCCTGGACCCTGGAGATGGGCGCCGAGACCGTGGCGAACGCCACCTTCGGCGACTTCGGCGACCTGCGGTCGGGCGGCTTCGTGCTCCACACCGGTCTGGGCGTCCGCTTCTGAGTGCGGCGGTCCGGATGTGCCTCCCCGGATGCAGGAGCCTGCTCGAGGGCTTCGGGCTCCGGGCTACAGGCTGCAGCTTGCTGCATGGGTCCCGAGTGCGTCAGGGCGCGGCGTCGAAGAGGTCGTCGTAGTGGTCCTTGCATGCCGTAGCCCGAAGCCTGCAGCCTGAAGCCTCGCGCCACGGCCTGCGGACATCCGGCGACGAGCTCCGGACCGTCGCACACCTTCCTCGGGGTACACTGGAGGGACGCACTCCCCTCCAACGGGTCCATCCCATGCTGCTCCTCGTCTCCCTCCTCGCCTGCGTCGACCTCGACGAAGACCCGCCGCCGGCGTCGGAGAGCACCCCCGACACCGCCACTGAGACGGACACCGCGGACGACACCTCGGACCCGACCGTGTCCCAGACCGTCCTGGCCTGCGACGAGACGGTGCGGGTCCCCACGGCACTGGGCGACAACGACGCGCCCGCGGCCACCCCCCACGAGGAGACCTTCGGCGCCGCCCCCGAGCCCTACCACGTGCGGATCGGCATGCCGTCGTCCGACCCGAGCACCTCCGTCTCCTTCCTGTGGCGGACCGACACGGACACCCTCGCCACCCAGGTCGCCTACGGCGTCGACGGGGCCCTCGACCAGGTCGTCGACGGTGCGTCCTTCACCTGGGGCGGCGCAGATCAGACGGGCCACCGCATGCACGAGGTCAAGCTCTGCGAGCGGCTCGAGCCCGACACCGAATACAGCTACCGGGTGGGCGGCGGCGACACCTGGTCGGAGACCTACACCTTCCGCACCCCCCCTGCGCCGGGGAGCTTCGACACCTACCGGGTCGCCATCGCCGGGGACTCCCGAGGCGCCTACGAGACCTGGGGCGACCTGCTGGCCCAGGCCGAGGCCCACGACCCCGACATCTTCCTGTTCAGCGGCGACATGGTCGATCTCGGCGTGAACCAGAGCGAGTGGGATGCCTGGTTCGACGCCGCTGGCGACCTGTGGACCCGCAAGCTCATCGTGCCGGCCCACGGCAACCACGAGTTCCTCGCCACGAACTACTTCGCGCAGTTCTCCCTCCCCAACAACGAAGAGTGGTTCAGCCTCCAGTGGGGCGACCTGCTCCTGGTGTCCCTCAACGACACAGTCCGCGACGCCGACTTCACCGGCGTCGACCAGGTCGCCTTCATGAACGAGGTCTTCGGTGAGAGCGACGCCCGGTGGCGCTGGGCCATGCACCACCGGGCCATCTACAGCACCTGCACCACCCACGGCTCCAACGAGGGCCTCCGCGCGGAGTGGGAGCCCGTCTTCGACCGCCACGGGCTGCAGTTCGTCACCGCCGGCCACAACCACATCTACGAGCGCAGCGTGCCGATCCGCGGCGGCCAGGAGGTCGCCCCCGCCGACGGCACCACCTACGTCGTGAGCGGCGGAGCCGGCGCGCCCCTCTACACCCGCCACGACGACCTGTGGTTCGGCAACGTCGTGGAGCCCATCGAGCACTACGTCATCGTCGACGTGAGCCCCGCAGGCGCCGAGGCCGTGGTCTACGACCTCTCCGGGAACGTCATCGACGCATTCACCCTGGTTCCCTAGACCTAGAAGCCCGGATGGGCGGCGGCGGCAACCTGCAGGCCGATGACACCGGCCCCCGCCCCACAGAGCCACCCGAGGAGCAGCAGCGTCCAGGCCACCTGCCGCGCTGCGGGCTGCTTGCCTCCAGACCGTAGGGCCAGCGCCCCCCCGACCGCCAGGGCGACGGCCATGGCGGCCAGGTGCTCCTTCGTCTCGAAGAGCAGCGCCGCATCGTGGTGCTCCACCCACAGGGACGGCTTCACGTCCCTCCGGTAGGTCGGGTAGATCCAGGCCCCGAGCGCGAAGGGCACCAGCAGCAGCAGGGCACCGAGGTCTGCGCTGAGCTGCATCCGCCAGCTCAGCCCCCGACGGGTCCGCAGGGTGATGACCGGGTGCAGGAGCACAGCGAGCCCCAGCAGCGCCAGGTGGCCGTGGACCCGCTCCAGCAGCGCGAACAGCGTCCCGCTCACGGGACCCACACCATGGCCAGCGCGGACGCCCCCACCACCACCGCCAACACCGCGGGAAGCTTGCGCAGCACGGGCTCGACGGCGGACTCCCGGACGAGCCGACACAGGACGGCCGCCAGCAGGGCGTGGGCTGCAGCGAGGGAGCAGCGCCAGAAGAAGGGGATGTGCTCGGTGGCGATGACCTGCTCGTAGGGAACCTCGCCGCTGGCCGCACTCCACAGGCGCTGCACCGCGTAGCTCAGCACGAAGACCCCCGCGGCTACAGCACTGGCGAGGGCGCCCCTCATCCCGTCACCCGCACACACTCCGGGTCGGCGGCCCGCCAGTCCCCGGCATGGGCCGCGACGACCCGGCAGCCGCCGCGGCACACCGCCCGGTAGGTGCAGCTGGCGCAGGGCTCGGGAGGGGCCTCGGCCCGCGCGCGCCAGGCGACGAGCCCCTCGTCGTCGGCCCAGTCCCGACCCCCGGGCTCGGCGAAGGAGCACGGGGCGTAGCGACCGTCGACGTTCCGCGACCACAGGGTCTGGCCCCCGGGACAGCCGCTGATCCCCAGCTGCACGAGGCGCTCGACGGGGGGTTCGTGCTCGACGAGGAACGGCACCAGGGCGCAGTCGAAGCGGATGGTGAGCCCCAGCTCCTCCAGCTGCACCGCCAGGGGGAAGACGCCCCGGGCCTGCTCCCGGGTCAGCCGCATCGCCTCATAGACGCCGGCCCCCCGCCCCGTCGGCTTGAAGCGCAGCCACTGCCAGTCCTCGATGCCCAGCGGCTGCAGCACGGCCGCGAGCTCGGGGAGCTGCTCGACGTTGCGACGGGTGAGCACCGTGTTGATGCCGACCCGCGCGCCGGCGTCCCGGAGCATGTGCACGACGCGCAGGGCCCCACGGCTGCCGTCGAAGCCCCGCACGGCCCGGTAGCCTTCCCCGAGTCCATCCACGGAGATGTTGACCTGGCCGAAGACCTCCGCGGCCACCCGCGCCTTCTCGGGGGTGACGCCGAAGCCGCTGGTCGTGAGGTTCGGCACCATCCCCAGGGCCCGCGCGTGGCGGGCCACCCGCAGCGTCCGGTCGTCGAGGCCCGTCTCGCCGCCCCCGAGGGCCACCTCGAAGACCCCCATGGCCGCCAGCCGCTCCAGATCGGCGAGGAGCGCCGCCTCGTCGGCATCGACGCCGTCCTTGTCGGCCCCCAGGTAGCAGCCGGTACACGACGCCGGACAGCGCTCGGTGAGCGCCACGTGGACCTCGTCCGGAGCCCGCTGAGAACCCGCCACCGCAGGGGCCGAGCCACCGACCACGACGGCCCCCGCCGCGACGGCCGCTGCGGCCTGGCGTCGATCCAGGCTCAGGAGCGCCACCGGGTCTGCCCAGCGCAGGACCGCCGTGCCGTCGTCCTCCTCTCGTAGGCGAGGGGGCTCGGAGCCCTCCGGGTCGTCGCCGTCGGTCCAGCGGCCGAAGCGGTCCGCGAACGCGTTCACCACCGCCGCGAAGGCCGTCGCGGACACCAGCGCCAGCCCGACGACGCTGCCCGTGGCCGAGCAGTTGGGGCTGCGCCCACGACGGATGCGGCGGATCACAGGCCCACCCACGCGGTGTTCGACGTGCCCCAGAGCGCCAGCCAGAGCACGGCGACCGTCGCCCCCGCGGCCAGCAGCCGGACGGCGGTGCGATGGCTCGACGACCGAGCGCCCGACAGGGCCAGCGCCGACACCAGGTGCACCGCCACGAAGCCAGCCCCCAGCCAGCCACACAGGGCCAGCAGCGACGCCTCCCAGGCCCAAGCGATGCCCAGCATGGGGACCAGCCCGAGGAGCAGCCAGGGAAGGCCCGCCGACACCCGACGCTCTGCCCGGGGCAGCGCGGGCAGGCTGACCAGGCCGAAGCCCGCCAGCACCGCGAGGGCCGCGCCGCTCGTCGTTCGGCGGCGCGCCTCCACCGCCAGCTCCTGCACGGGGGACCGCCGCGGACCGTTCGCCCGAACGTCCGCCTCCACCACGTCGGCCTCGGCCCAGCGCCCGGCCCGGGCGAGGGCCCGCGAGCGAAGCAACGCCACCCGCCGGTCGAGGCCTTCCTCCCCCACCTCACCCACCGGCTCGAGCACATCGACGGCCGCCTGGGGGTCCTGTCCGCGCAGGGCCTGGTCGGCGAGCCACAGCCGAGCTTCCGCCTCGGTCGCCGCGGACAGGTCCCGGTCGAGGAGGGCCTCCACCCGGGGCCTCGTGACCTGGGGCCCGTCGGTGCGAAGGCTGGCCCGCACCGCCTGCAGCTCGCCCCAGCCCACGAAGCTGCCGTCCGG